>Ga0325404_1001071_pt1 | contig 28630 bp, 19 predicted proteins | sample PopdelMetagenome_18_FD_205664 | JGI IMG/M metagenome (GOLD analysis project Ga0325404, IMG submission 205664) | Populus deltoides microbial communities from Bellville, Georgia, United States - Xylem-Control-R1 | ecosystem: Host-associated > Plants > Phyllosphere > Stem > Wood/Secondary xylem...
ATGCGGTTGTTTTTTTCAACGAAAACCACAGGAGGTGGTGGCGAGTCTTTAAAAAATCCAGATCCATGATTTGTTCTTCCTCTGTTTCTATTTGAGATTTTGCCACTATAGCTTCAGGAGAAGAGATAAATACTCATAAAATTCTTAGGTTCGATTTAGAGTTTTGAAAGAGGGAGAAATGTTCGGATAAGAGAGAAATTGATTTTTTTATGGAGAAGATGTTTAGTGATTGATAGGAGAATAAATGATTTGTTTTTTGGGTTGATTTCTAATATATAAGGGTATTTTAATTATTTTTATTTGAAATTTTTTGTTGATTTAAAATGCAAACTACAAAATAAATACAATTTCAATTAAACTGTAAAATGTTAAGAGTAATTTTTTCTTTTTAATATTTTTTATAGGCTACGAGAAAACATTTGGTACAAAACCAACATCCAGAGGCCATCGCACGCTACATAACGCTTCTCCGGCCGTGAATGGGCTTTGATTTCTCCTAAACAAAAAAAAGGCCACGTGTTGCATTATCATTGAATGATTCACATTGTTATTGTGAGCTCTTGCGTATGCACATTCAACAATGTTTTTGATTGGCAGAAACTAGATTACCATAACATTGTTCAAACTGGATCACACACAACAGATGTGCGATCCATATTCTCTTTGGTGGCGCGTGCATGACACCCATCGCCTTCCTGGTGTCTGTTCTTTTTTAAACCAACTCCATTCGAAATTAATGTCTCGGCGAGAGGAGTTTATTGGTGGGGTCAACTGCCATTTTTATTTTATACATGATGGTGTGACTAACGCCTAAATAACATTAATGATTTGTTCTTATGAAGCAAAATTAATCACAAATTATTTAAGAACTCTAATTTCAACTTATACTATGTCAACCCTTCAAAATCAAATGTTATATTATTGGAAAGCTAATGAGATGGACTCTCTCCCGTGGATGCAGGCGGTTTTGCCGAACCACGTTAAATATTGTGTCTCAGTGTGCATACCCTCTTATGAGCAAAAATCAGTACACCACCGGTCCGCGCTTGGGGAGCCGGAATCCCCAACAATTGGTATCAGAGTACATGGTTTAAAAGGGTGTTTGATTTTTGCTCAAAAATGAAAGTTTTCAAAATTGTGTTTTGACCATACCACTATGTAGAGGAGGAAGAGATGAAGCCACTGGCAAAAACGACGTCGGACATGGCCGCACGCACCCCCACGCGCCAATGAGGTGGCGGCCCACGCGCTCAGACGCGCCCCACGCGTGTCACGCGTCTTCTTCGTTCGGATGGGCTGACCTGACCCAAATACCAGTTGACCCGACCCATGCGACTGACCCGGATAATGATGACGTCATCATGATGTAATAGTGACATCAGCATGCACAGTAGGCATGTCAGGATGACGTCAGCATGATGTAAGTGTGACATCATCATGCACAGTCAGCGTGCCATGTCAGCGACCAGTCAGCTGACATGTCAGCACATTGGGACCCATCTGCCACGTCATCAGCCGGGAGCCGAGTTGAGTCGAGCCGAGCCGCGAGCCGAGGGATAAGATTCTGTGCAGCGGAGTCTATGTACAACCGGTTCTGAGATTGAGTCTGGGCCGCTGATCAGGCCAAAATTGTTTTTGATCAAATCTTAGCCATCTGAAATGCGATTTGGACGATTTCAAACTTGTTTCCAGCTAATATGATCGTTTTGGATGCAATGGTACAGTCTGATCGTTGAGATTTGTGACCAAAAGTGGTGGTGGTGAATTATTGAAGAGAGATTGCCCTATCAAGAGGCATCTGAAGGTTGTTATGGTGGTCGATAGAGATGAAGTAGAAAAAGGTGCACATGTTTACCCAATTACATGTGCTGAATTGATTAGTGAGAAATTTGAATTACCTTGAAGGAAGGTATAATTGGGACACTCTGGACACCTGATCATGTGGACAATTAGAGGTGCAGAGTGAAAATTGACAAAGACCAATCTTGACGAATCTAAGAACTGGTAGTCTCGCCAGATGTTGAGAAATCATATATTAAACCAGTATATTCCAGATCACTTGTAAAGGAAAGCCGCAACAAAGCTAGCAAATGGTTGTATATACGGAAAGACAGTACGATGGATAGATATGGCCTAAGAAGTTCTGGCTAGGAGATTAGGTTTTAAGCGGGAACAGTGTGACCCCTCCAATCTTTCTTGGGAACTTACTTAGTGGAAGGATTATTTATACGGTACTATTTTCGTATATATAGCAGTTTGTAATGAAATGGTTGAAGACTAGCAGGATGACGACACAAAGAAACAGTTGGGTTCCATATGTTCAAGGATCTGATGAAGTGGTGATTTCTCCAAAGAAGTTAGATTCGGTGACTATGATTTCTTGAGGGGAGAATTGATGAAGACCCTGATAATGGAAGAGACATACAGCAAGGGGATAAAGATTGGCACCCTATTTTGACTTGGACAGATGTTGTGACAGGATGAGCTGCTGTCAAACATAAGCAAGGAATAGGGAGAAATCTGGAGAACAGAAATTGCACGAGGGCACACAGAGATTGTGCAAGAGTACCCGTAGGATCCAACGAGGTACTGTAATGAGACAACAGATACAAGGAGAAAAAGTATTCTCAGATGAAGCTCAGAGCAGAGATTGTTAAAGTTTGTACAACAAGAAGTCTCTTGTGCTCTTGATGAAGACAACAGGCGAAGACCTTTCCTATGCATGCAAGGATGGAAAGATGAGCTGTTGTAGAGGCACCTAATTGAGGGGGTGCAAACGCCTGTGTTAAAAGGCGACTGCTTATGATGAAAGGCGAAGACACCAAAGAGAGTTGGTGTAGGTGGAGCTGACAAGCAGAAAGGCGTAGAAGCTCCAAACATAGAAATCGAGGTGGAGGATTGCGAGAAGTATACCGCAAGTTTCTCTTTCTATGTAATCAGTGGCAGTGATCTCCCATAGTGGACATGGTGGTAGAGAATTTTTGGAGCCACTTTGAAGCATCTCAGTTGAAGGAGGATGCAATCGCCTATGAAAGGCGAAGACACCTTAGATGGAAGGTGTGTGAGGGCCATGAGAAGAGCCCCGGATCAGACCGCCCCATGTCAACGGGCGAAGACGCCTTAGAGAAGGTGTGAGGGCTATGAAAGGAGCCCCAAATCAGACAGCCCCATGACAACGGGCGAAGACACCTTGGAGAAGGTATGAGGGCCATGATAGGAGCCCCAGTTCAGACCGCCCCACGACAATGGGCGAAGACACCTTGGAGAAGGTATGAGGGCCATAATAGGAGCCCCAATTCAGACCGCCCATGACAACGGGCGAAGACACCTTGGAGAAGGTGTATGGGCCATGATAGGAGCCCAAGTTCAGAATACCCCAGAGCCAATGTGATGGCTGGATATGAGTGGACAGATGGATAGCCAATAAAGTGGCTATGATGAGCATGGAGACAAATGCAGGATTGACTTTCATGGATATTGCCCCCATGTTAAAGATCAATTAGCTAGAAGACATTTGCCTTGGACAATAAGTGGATGACTTGTGGAGCATTAAGACGTGGCTGCTATGAAGGAGCAAAGGGCATGCACAGGTTCCGGGAACGAGTCGACTCTTGTCAAGGTGGTGAGCTCGGTGAAGGCATTGTAATACTCAAAGTATCAAGACATATATGGATCAACCTTTAATGGGCTGTTCCTATAGGTAAAGGTGGAAAGCTACCTGAACTCTTGAAACTAAGAGCGAGAGACTCACGGAGAAGTAAGGCGTGGTTCCTAGGGTGGAACAGAGGGCAGACGCAACTCCTGAATGAGTAGACTTTTGGAAGAGTGGTGAGCTTGTGATCACATTGAAATACTCAATGACTGTCGCACTTGGGAATATTCCGTTTGAGGGGGTGTTGTAAGCCTTGATGTGAGGCTTGATAAATCATTCCGGACCGAGCATGGTTGATACGCTCGAAGGGGAATGTTGTGTCCCAGAAACAAGCGTTAACACTCTTCAGATGTGAAGTGGCAGACCATCTGGTTGTAGTGATCCTTTTGTGTGAGAAAAGGTGTGCTTTGGTAACTCTGGTGATTGAAAGGTTGGCGAGTACCTGTAAACTTGGCCACAGATGCTCTCTGAATGGTAAGCTTGGAAGAGCTGCAGGATGCAAGCCTGTGCTGAAGAAGCAAGAAGACAGTTGCCCCACATGAATGGCAAAGGGGGTGATTGTTGGGTTGACTGCCATTAATGTGCAACAACCATTGACAATTGCAGCAGCTGCAGCTGAAGTTGCACCAACCATGTGCACCCATCCAAGATGTCAAAGGTTGGTAGCCACCATTGTTGAAAAAGAGCTGGAGTTGGCAGCCACCTTTGTTGAAGAAAAAGCTGAAGTTGTGGCACCATTCATGCCTATAAATAAAGGCATACGTGAGAGAGCAAACTGAGAGAGATGAGAGTGGTGAGAAATGTAGAGAACAAGAGAGAAAGTGGAGAGCTGCAAGTGCAGCAAGAGAGCTGAGAGTTGAGTTTGAGTGAAGTGATCCTCCTCCTCCTCCATGTATTGTGTTGTAATCCTTTTTCTATCTCTAAATAATATGGACTCTCTCCCGTGGATGTAGGCGGTTTTGCCGAACCACGTTAAATATGGTGTTTCAGTGAGTTTAGTCTCCTTTAAGCAACTATCAGTACACCATCGGTCCGCGCATGGGGGAGTCGGAATCCCCAACAACCTTCCCTCGCCATCATCTCGCCATCATCTATATGAGCGGCCATGAAAGCTTCCCCTCATTTGCTCGAGATTATGAGGTAAACGTACAGAAGCTAGGACGAAACTCGTGCGTTGTATTTGGGCTAAACTCTAAATCTTCACTACGGCGGTCTTTTTAAGTTAATGAAACATCATTAGCTAGTTATTTATCGTATATTACGGATATCAAACATAAAGCTGTGCTAGATAATATATAAGCATACGATAATGCAAACTTTTGGGAAAGGGAGAGTATGTCATGCCATCACCTTTGCATTAACAAGGCTGTCATGTCAAAATTAGAGAACTTTTTCTCCATGAAACCTTTAAAGTCTGGCCGCCCAGCAGAAGATAAAACTATTAACCACTCTCTCTCTCTCTCTCTCTCTCTCCCCCTCCAAGTTCCGTTCCCTCCCTTGGATATTGCTTTTATCCACATGGCCACGTAATACTCCATAGATGCTTATTTGAAGCTTAAAAGCATAAAATGAGCGACCCTTTTGAGTAGATAATGCCATATTTAACTTTTATTAATATATGCTTTATGACAGAGTAGTGCTTTGCTTTTAGCAAAAGAGAAAAGAAGCAAGTATAATGGTCTCTAATGCAATGTGTTCCCTCAAAAATTAAAGTGTTTGATGGTGAAAGAAGAGAAAACATATAACCCTAACTTTCACTTTGACGAACATCTTTTGTTGTGCCCAAAACGTATACAGATGTAGCAAGTATTAACAGTTATGAATTGATTTTGTTACAGTTATTATCCTTTATTTAAAACAAAGTTAACCGATGTTGGGGATCGAGGGATGGAAAGGGTTACAAGTTAGATAGGGTGCGGTCTAAGCAACCATCTATATTCCTCTCTTTCAACCTCTCCTTCTCTAGTGTTGCAGGATACTTTGTTGTTCAAATTATTTGGTGCGCTTTGTATGTCTTTTTAGGCAAACGAAGAGAGAAGCTTTTTGACTGGTGAGAAAGAATAAACAGTCCGAAGTTTAGATTATTTGTTATCAAGCATGAACTTCGTGGGTTCCCAGCTATACACCTGTACTACAAAAGAAATTGGCCGTGCCTCATATTCCCACACAGCCATTTCATTTTTATGCATGTTAAATTTTCTCTTTAATGAATGATTAGTCTTGGGGTTTTGGATTCAAATCATGTTCTCTTCATTCAAATGACACTACTAATAAATAAATGTTTTTCTTCATGAATTACTTGGAAATACCTACACATAAATTGGTGGCAGAATCTAAAAAGCTTTGTGAAGAACATTTGAGAATTACAATCTCTAATCATCATAAGTCTTATTGATGGAATTGTGCAAGTATATAATGTACTAGAATCATAACCTAATACAACAATTAATGATATAATTAATATGCCATTGATTCTAGAAAGGATATATAGTAATTACAAGATCATCTAAACTAGGTATAGGTAAATTATCTTAGGTAAGGACATAACTATATAAATCTTCAATATCTACACCATTAATCTGCAATATCTTCGGTATCTATAATATCTTCAAGACTCTCTTCCCCCTCAAACTGGATCAAGTTGATTAATTTATCCAAACTTGCTTAACAATCGATGAAACTGAACATAAGGTGCAATTTTGGTAAATATATCAGCTAGTTGATCACAAGTGCGCATGTATTTAGTCTGAATAGGTTTAGCTTGAACTTGCCGACGAATATAATGACAATCCACTTTAAGGTGTTTTGTTTATTCATGAAATATCAGATAAGCCGCAATATGCATGACAACTTGATCATCATGAAACAATGTCATTAGTGTATGATTGTGAAAACCAAGATTTGCAAGTAAATTCTTGAGCCAGATCAATTTGCATAAGCAGATTCTATTGCACGGTATTTAGCTTCAACACTTGAGAGAGCAACCATATGTTGTTTTTTTGCTTTTCTAGGACATTAAATTACCTCTAACAAGCATGCAATATCCAGTGGTAGATCATCTATCCAGTGCATTGTATGCCCAATCAGAGTTTGTTCACCCAATAATGTCTATGCCCATTATGTGTCATAACAATGTCGCGACCAATAGTCCCTTTCAAATATTGAAAAATGTATTTCATCATGCTAAGATGTTGAATTATATTAGACTGACGACAAAGGTAATATATGGTCTAGTAATTGTTAAGTAAATTAATTTGCCAACAATTCTTTGATAAGTGGTGAATGACATGAGAGGTTTGCTTGAGAAGTCCAATTTGACCTTATTGTCCAAAGGAGTAATGGCTAGCTTAATATGTAGTATCTCAACATCTTGTAACAAGTCCAGGATATACTTTCGTTGGTTTAGAAAAAAACCTTTGCTATAAGTTATTATTTCAATCCCTAATAAGTACTTTAGTTTTCTAAGATCTTTAATTGAGAATTGCTACTACAGATCCTTCTTCAATTTGGCTACAAAATCTTTATTATTCCTAGTGATTATTAAATCATCTATATAGACAAGTACAACAAGTTTTTCTTTTGAATTCTACTGGACAAATAGGGAAGAATCATCATTGCTTCTTGTCAAACCAAGAGCCTTCAGTGCAATGCCTAACTTTGCAACTTTGCATGCTATGGTCGTGGACTCTGCTTCAATCTATAAATGGATTTATGAAGTTTGTAAACCAAATTAGGATGGTTACTATATGGATGTCCAGGAGGTAGTTTTATGAACACTTCTTCTTCAAGTTCTCCATGTAAGAATGCATTTCTTATATCCATTTGATACAATGACTAGCCATGATTGATTGCAACAAATGATAAGACTCTGACAATAGTTATTTTTTCCACATGAGCAAATGTTTCCATATAATTGACTCCAAATTTCTAAGAGAAACCATGAGCTACAAGTCGAGCTTTATGTTATTTAATTGTTCCATATGAGTTGAACTTAGACTTGAAAATCCAGCGATAACCTATTGCTTGTTTACTTGTGGGAAAAGGCATGATGCTCCATGTATGATTTCTATCAAATGTAGTCAATTCTTCCTACATAGCCTTCTGCCATACAACTTGAGATTGAGCTTCTTGAAATGTCTTGGGCTCATGAACATTTGACATGGAAGTGAGGAATGCTCCGTGATTTGGAGACATTTGATCAGATTTAAAGACTGGATGCTTGATATTATAAGTTACATACTCTTATAGTCTGGGAGGGGGATGACATTTTCTGTAGGATATTCTTCTTGAAGCTGGTTGATCATTTGGAATATTAAGAACTTCTTACATACTCGATTCTAGTACTTGATTAGATTTGAACTCTATTCCAATGGCTTCATCAGAATGGTTTCAATCATATATTAGATTGACACACTGAATTTCACCAGTAGAACTTGATTTGATGTAAGGCTGTTAGAATTGGAATTAGTTTCAGCACTAGTGGACTGATGTTGTAGAGAACATGGACTCTAATAATAAAACTTGAACTAGACAGCAAAAATAATTTAAAATGATCCTCCATTTGACTTGTTGTAGAGAAATAAAGGATGTTTTCAATGAATCTAACATCTCTCGATATGTACATCTTCTTTAGTGAGAGATCATAATACTTGTACCCCTTTTGTGTTTGAGAATACCCAAAGAAAATGTACTTAGTTGCTCTTGAATCAAGCTTATCACGTTATGATGGTGGTAAGCGCACAAAACAGGAGCATCCAAACACTTTGAGATGTGACAAATTTGGACTTTTAGCCTATAAAACTTCAAGAAGAGATTTAAAATTCAGCACATGGTTGGGTAAACGATTTATAAGATAGGTAGCCGTGAGAACATCATATGACCGAAACCATTTTGGAACATTAATTTGTAACATTATAGCACAAGTTTTTCCAAGTAGATCATGATTTTTCCATTCAGAAACCCTATTTTATTGGAGTGTACCAATACAACTAGTCTGATACAATAAGCTATTAGAACATAAATAATGTGACATGTCTTTGGACTTGTATTCGGTGCTATTATCTGATCGAATAATTTTAAGATGAGCTGTGAATTGATTAGTAATTAACATATGAAAATCCTTAAAATAGTCAAATGCTTCACTCTTAGCTTTCAGCAAATACACCTATGTGACTCTAGAAAAATTGTTAATAAAGGTTACAAAGTATTTAAAACCATCTAGTGAAGTATATAATGGTCCCCATACATCTGAGTTTTTAAGTTCAAATGCATGAGTTACATATGATACTAAAGGATTAAAAGGAAGTTTAGATGATTTGGAAAAAATGACAAATCTAATATTTAAGAGGTTCCTTGATAGGTACTGAATTTATTTTACTAAGAACAAAATCTTACAAATGTGCTAGACAACGATGCCATAAGAGTGGCTCATACAATGTTTTGAAACTAGCCTGAAATCCCTTGAAAACTCGGGTATCATGAGAAAAATAATAAAGACCATACAGGAAAAAACCTTCACCAATCATCTTCTTGGTTAATCGGTCTTGAAATATAACCTCGTGATGAGTAAAAATTACATCACAATTGAATATAAAGGTTAACTTACTAACTGAGAGTAAATGGAAAGGAAAAGAGGGAATATATAAGACACTAGGCATGATTTTTTCAGAGTGTAATTTGGTTTTTTCCTTTCCCTTCACATGAGAACCCTTTCCATTAGTTATCGAAACAAAGGTAGGAGAAACAAATTGTTCAAGATAAAAGAAATATTACTTAATTTGTTAGACATATTCTAGGGCATACACATCTAAAGAAGATGTTAAACCATTGATGAATCCTTGCTTTGATCTTCCACACAAGGAGATAGTTGAATTCATTTAGCAATATTAAACTCAACCTTTAAGAGGTATTTGTGTTATTAGTACTATTATTCAAAAAAGGAATTAACTTGGAGCTTTCTTCCATAACTTGCTTAGAATGATCTTCCATAACATAAAAAGAAGAAGAAAAATGCTTATTCAGAAAATTCAAGAACTACAATCTCTAACCATAAGTCTTATTGATGAAATTGTGCAGGTATATATAAACTAGAATCAGAATCTAATATAAATTAGTGATATGTTTCTGTCCTTGATTCTTAAAAGGATATATAGTAATTACAGGATCATCTAAACTAGGTAATAAATAAACTATCTTAGGTAATGAGATAACTGTAAAAATATTCAATATCTGCACCATCATTTTGCACCATCAATCTGCTTTATCTTTGGTAAATGTAATATCTTCAAGACTTTGCTTATAGATTATGTGATGGCAGCGCTAGTATTCCTGACCTAATTGTGGATATGATAGCTTCTCATGAAATTGTTGAATAAGAAAAATTAAACATTCCCAGCGATGACAAACCCTTGTTATTTCTCATATCATGTCTTATCCGGTCATGTGAAATGAAATTTCCTTCTTGGCTTTGAATCACTTGATGCTATTTTCTTCTTGGCCAGTTCTCTTGTAAAGAAAAAATAACATTCTTTGTTGGCTGACTAGACTACAGTTCATGGAGATGACCTTATAAAGATCTTGTACTTGTCTGCATCAGCATTACCTTTTATCATGTGACTGTTATAAGTTAGATCTCTCTCGCTCTTTGGATTCCTCTAACATTTTGTTTTGTGGCCTACTTTTCTTGCAAGGACAAGGGAACGATATTGAGATCGAAAGTATTAGGGGTGCTGAACACTGATTTTTCAAGAGTATTTCTACGAAAGGAAACAGGTAAAAGTCGAAGATGATTGAGGACTGAAAGGGATATCTCTCGTTTGCCGTGTAAAGAAAATATGTTCTGGTTTGTTTATTTTGAAATGCATATATAGATATGGTGGTAGCCTTGTAGCTCTCCTTTTACATGCCAAGGCACGCTAGCTAGGAGTGAGACCATGTAAGATCGTTTTTAATAGCGCTAGCTAGGAGAGAGACCATGAAGATAGCGAAAAGCAATTTAGAAAAGTTATATTGTTGATATAATTTTTTAATAGTATAAAAATAATTTGTTTAATTACTTTTATGTGTACTTAAAAAAAAACATTTCAACAATTAATTTGTATTTTAATATATTTAATTATAACCATTGAAAAATATTTAATTGATTAATAAAGAAATCTTTGAATAATTTATTTGAACATTTTTTGTTCTTTTAATAGATAAAGGTGAAAATTTTTAAAAATAGTTTTTTTTTTAGATTTTCTTTTAGCTTTCCCATTAAAGATGCCTTAACATGGGCCAAAATATATATAAACCTAAACACAACAGCACACAAGTTAAGCTAATTAAAAGCTGAGCAAGATAAACAAATCATGTAGTATTGGTACTAAATTTAACCTACTTATTAAAATTAACCTTTTTTTTTGTACACATTAATTAGTTTCTTACATTCTATGATTCTCACAAAGTGTCACCAAAAAAATTTGGATCACCATAAAATTTGGACTGTGTGATTATTAATTGGTATAAGTTTTAATTAAACACCTTTTAGTTGTTATTGGTTATATCTTTGAATTTCAGGCTTGAGATCTATTTTTATATATAATAGTTAATTATATTATAAACAACCATATAGTAGATGACAAAGAAAACAATATAAGAGTTATGTTCCAAATAAGACAAACTAAATAGCTATATTTATTTTAATTTGTTCATCTAAAAATGTCATCTGCACTACAATAAAGAGTATTGTCAGTATAAGAAAAATTTGTCTGAGTAGTTTGGAACCATATAGTTAGACGATGTCGAATCAAAGAAAAGATTTAGTTCTAATCTGACACAATGTTATATATTGAAGATTAAATCATTCCTACCAAGCCAAATACTCCAAATGATGCCATAAAATAATATATTCCAGGCTTTCTTTTGAATACCTCTTGCTGATGAACATCATTGAGTATTCAATTGATCTAAAGTTTATGGTACGCAGTATGCACCAATGCACTCCCCACCATGATAAGAATCTTGTTCACATTCTTCACATTTCTAGATAGTGAATCAACAAGTGAGATCTTTTAGGTCTAAAAGTTATCCTCTATTTATAAATTGATTATTACCGAATTCAATATAAATTGCATGGAATAAATCCTGTGGTACGCTATATATTGTTATATATAGCAAGTTAGATTATTATGCCTATCTCGCCTATGGATACAAAAAGGTGGTCCTTGACTTGGAATTCATTATCAAAGTAAATACTAGATGAATCACTATGTTTACCTGTTGGGTCGGGTCGAGTTTAATAATTATAATTAATTAATTGAAGAGTGAATTGTTAGTGAAAAGAAAGAGAGAAATTAAATTATTAGTTATACTAGATGAGATGTTAATAAGAAAAAGTTGTTTAAAGGTTATAGTTTATCCTCAATGCTTCAAGAGTAAAATTTATCTTCTGAAAACACCAACTTGGAAGATGATCAATATATTTTCTCCAACTAAATCTCTCTCCTCTCTGTAAAATAGAATATGAGGTTGTTGATAATTAGATCTATAACCAATAACAAGTCTCTACTATTCCTTTCTTTCTTCTTTACTTGGATCCTTATTTATTTTCCTTAGATATGTTTCTATGTGAATAAGTTTTGCCTTGTTAATTTTTGCTTTTTTTTTTTGAAGTGGAGTTCATTGACTTAACAAAAAGGGAACATGGTGATTAAGAGAGATATTTGTTGAACTCTTTAATATTAGCTTTAGAGTTTGAGCCAATTCAAGTCAGTGTTTAAGTCACTCCTACACAATTCATAGTTTTTTTGGCCTTGGAATGGATATTTATGGTTTATAGAGTCAATTATTAACTTAATTTATGGTACTCACACCTTTTTATTACAGGTTTCTTATCTATACTATTATTCCTTTATCTTATTTCCTTTAACATAGTCCATATATTTGTGTTTTGATCTTTCAATTGATTTACTATATTTGTTTGAGCCTTTATGATTTTTATGTATTGAGTGTAATAAATTTATTATTTTTTATTAGGGAAAATTATTTGTAACCATTAACCTTTCTAAACAATTCAAAACAAATAATTTTATATTTTACATGGATTTTAACCCTATTAACCCTTTATTAAACATAACTAAAATAGATTACTATAATTCTGAACTACTCAACATTATCTTAAATAATACTCCCAATCCTTATAAGATCTTTTTAATTAATATTTTATAAGAAAAAAAAATACAAACATGTGCCTTTGACTCCATCTATTATCTTAGGGAAAAGGCTTCATATCTTTAGATATGGAATACAAACCAAACTATAGTATAATGGAATTTGTCGCACATGTGCGACGTTACAATAATTATCCTCCCGGATTTGGATCTTTGGTGGTGATGTTGGTGCAAAAGACAAGAAATTATTATCCTTTATCAATAAAAAAAAACAGAATGAGAGTTTCGACCTAGTATTTTAGTTACTGTGAACCCTAATTGGTCTTAAAGTTTGGGTAAAGAGACCGATTGCGTAAAGAAAATGTATTAGCACTCTTAGTATACCTTACTTGAGGTAAGCTGCATTATTTATGTGACATCCCCCATATCCGAGATAAAACAACAATACCATGTCGAATGAAAAATAGGGTAAATGTTTTTTTTATATATATACGGTTTTCATATAAAAGTCTACTGAAATTTTGACAGACTCTCCCCTATACCAGGAGGTCCCAAGTTATCGACATTAACCTATTTACACTTCTAAAATCCCACATCTCATAACTCAATTACAACCCAAATATCCTGGGTCTCAATCCCAATAAACATAATCATCATTACCACCATAAACATAGCATACATCTAATATCAAATATCTATATAAAGGAAAATACGAGATCAACACACATACATAGAACATGTTTATATAAATTTCAGAGTTAAGCTCATCTATTCAAGCTTAAACATGAAGTTATACAAATACTTTTATACTACAAATACAAAAATATACTCCCTATAACTAGATACAAAAATTGAAAAAAAAAACTAGGATTTACTCATGTTGTACATGCGAAGGTCCTGAAACAAAATACGTATTATTGTAACATTAGTACTACAATAAATACAGTAACACCAAAATCCACCAATTTTTTAAAAGAAAAACAAACATGTATTCATATTCTATTTGCTTCTTCCTTTCGATTATGTTAGAACTCCTTTTCGCCTATCTATCTAAAACTATCTCACCTCCCATTTTTAATTTCCATTCAAGATTTCATTAAAAGCAACCTATAGGCATTGATGCATGATGTTTTCCTTACCGGGGATCCCGTGATACACTAAATGTATGCTAGCTGATATATGGTGATTCCTTACTCGGGATCCTAACATACTTTAAATATATACTAGTCAACACATGGTGATCCCTTACCCGAGATCCTAATATAAACTAAATGTATGCTAGTCAATACATGGTGATCCCCTTGCCCGGGATCCTAATATACACTAAATGTATGCTAGTCAATACATGGTGATACCCTTTCCTGGAATCCTAACATACACTAAATGTATACTAGTCAATACATGATAATCCCATTACTTAGGAGCCTAACATACACTAAATATATGCTAGTCCATGCCATATATCACACTTCTCATATTTTCCATGTCAACAATAATTTCATCACTTGGCAATTTATAAAAGGATCATTCACCTTGAACACACATACATTTCAAATGCTATCATAATCATACCATCATTACACAAAATTTCATCCTTTCACGTAATATCCAACATTCATTAATTCACATTTCACATCAATAACATATTAAATCATGGAATTTAACTAGAAAGTATAGGTGTACATCACCTACCTACAGTAAAAGCTCTACTCGTGCTTCTTTGTTGTTATTGCACCACGTCTATGGTCCCTTTTGTAATCATTGGCATATCTCATAAATTATCATCATTTAAGGATACATTTCATAATAACTATATTAACAACCAATACAAGTATTTCTTTTAATTATTCCCTTCTTTATATTTTACATTTTTTCATTTCATTTAATAATATCGTCATTCTTCGTCTGACCATAGTTATCATTGCAAATTTCCATTTTAAATATGGCTCATTTTTTTTTGGAAATTAAAATGTAATATCACATGTTCACCGAAGTGAAAGGATCTAATTTTTACCCTTAACGCGCCTAGATAGTCGCTTTAGCTTCTTTTCAAATCTGCCAGTAGAGGTCGCATTCCGACCTCTCCTTAGAGTTTTGACTATATCCGGAGCTATGAGACTCCATTTCATGCAAGGTTGGTTTGTTTGGAAAGCTAATACATGGGGCTACAAGTATCCCGGGGAGGAGAACCCAGTTCTGCTCCTAAGATACTCAAAATCACTCTTCAACGAATCAGACCTACTACTATACAAGGTTTGTAATGCCTAGTCTCGGTTGGTGACCCATAACTGGAGTTCTATAGCTCTAAATTGAGAAAGATCAATTTTCTCAATTAGTAAACATCTAAAACTATAATTTCTATAAGGAACCTGATCCTAATTCCCTCATCTTTCTACTCGAATTCTCTCTGAAAGTAAGGAGTCGAATTTGTCACGATTCGTCAACCTTTTCATTTACACACAACATCCTCAATTCAACTTTCCCTCTTTTATCTCAACCCCTAGCCATATCACATACCATATAAGAGTTTCAAAAATATTTTTTAAGAGCCAATTTACTCTATTTATTACAATCTTCCCTCTTAATGTCAAAATAGAATATTTTCATCGATTTACTAACTTTTCGAACAATGTTCTTCTAAACACAATCTATTTCAACATTTATCTTTTCTTATTTTGAAATAATTAAACACTCATCAAGCTAAATATATCAAATTAAACATCATCCCCCTTTGCTGCATAATTGGCCAAAAGCATAACCTTAATGAACCAAGAGTTCCCTCATTCCCTTCGTAGTAATTTCATTCAACTCACACACACACTCATTTCACAAACAACCTATTATAATAGATTCAAATAAAAAAACCACAAATCCCCTATTTTATTTTCATATGGCTGGCCACCCCTTACACAATTACCCATATATTTTCTTTGATAAATCATCATGATTTCATGTGCCAATTACATACAACACCTGAATTAACTTAATTTTAACAATTAATACATTTCTTCCAATTCAAGTCTAAGAACTTTAAACTAAAATTCAACATTAAGGCATCAATTCGTAATCGAATTTGAAACGACTTAGAGGACCATATTTAGAACTCCTTACCTGGTAAGAATCAAGGTCTCAATCTTCAACAAGTTGAAAATTTTTGACACCCCCATTTTCTAATGGCAGCCGACCCTCCCTCCTCTTTCTTGTTTAAATTTTCTTATTAATCTCTTACCCACTAGTGTTTATTCTACCTATAAACCCTTAATCTTGGATGGGCTCTTGGAATTCTGTTGTTTTTCTCTTGATTTCGCAAGAATAAATTCAAAAACTCCCTCCCTTTCTTTTAATATTGCTGCAGTTTGATGAGCAATGGAGAGGGGTATTTATACTTATAGGGGTATTTATACTTATAATTTCTTTTTTTTTTTTGTACTTAGGCCCCATTTCCTTTAAGTGTACAACTTTTCTCCCCACATCTTTTTCTTCTTATAATTAAGTTATACCTTTTTTTATTTCTTATAATTCCACCCCTTAACTTTTTAGTTTAGTTTGTTTTCTTTAATTTAATTCAACCCTCAATATTTCCGGGTTAATTTATAATATCTCAAAATATTTTGTCCAAAAATTTATATAAAAAATTTATGAATTCCCATTTTTTATTTAAATCTATATATGAATTTCTTCGCTTTTAATTTTAATTTATTTAGTTTGCAATTTACCAAACATTTATTTATCGAGATTTATAATTTATTTATCTGATGTAAACTAAGGTAACGGTATGTTTTTAAACCGTTGGTATATCTAATGTTTAATAAAATACCTCATCAGTAAAGAGATCCTTATCTTATCAAGTTAAAACCTTGTCATTCTAATGCCAACATAAAAAATAAATAAACAATCTTTCTCTTTTTATTTAATATCAAGAATACGTCTCACGTATAAGTTCATAATCTCACATATTAAAAAAAAATTGGTTTTTTTGGTATTTTTGAAAAGTAGACGAAAATCCTTTGGAATTTTACAAACTTGTTATAAAATCCATGCAATATATTTTTAAAACATGCCAAAGTATTTAGATTCTTTAAAAAAATACAATGCTTAAATAACTTTAGGATTTTTAGCCATATGCAAGAAAAAAGAAAATATTTGTTTTATTATTATTGTTTTAGGCTTTGTTTAGCAAAAACTCATTTATCTTTGTAATAAAACTACCAAAATAGGCCTAAAGGGTGTTTACCAAACACACCCTTAAACCAAAAAACCTTTAACAAAAACATGACAAACCAAATAAGGTATTAAACCTTTGATCCAATTTTGACCCAACTAGGTTAACCAGCTTGAGTTGGTCTAAAATTCTTGGTTTGATTATAAACCGAACCAAGAATCCTAGTTTGATCTGAAAATAACCCAAAAATAAAACCAAGGCAAAAAAATAAATGAAACACCAAAAAACAAAAGAAATAAAAAACATTCTTAAAAAAATGGATAAAAAAAATAAAGAACACTAAGAACACCAATCTTAAACCTAGTAACATGGGTCACAAATCAAACCTAATGCAGTCCAAAAAAGGGCACAAACATGTCTGAAAATCATGCAATGATTAATAATCCAACATCCATTCACTTCAATTATCAAATAATAAACATAATTTTATCAAAATGGGTTTCAGTTCAAAACTGAAACCTTAGGATCATATCACATCAAAAACTTGTTATTAATGCAAATAAACCCTAGATTATTGACTAATCAAGTTGCTTGAAAGGTTTAGTGCAAATAAATGAACCAAAACTTATCTGAATCATGAGGCTAAGGCAATGTTCTTTCCAATAACACAAAGAACATGCCTAGAAATACAACAGAAACCCAGCTAATAACATCAAAATCATGTATAAGGTAACAAATTAAAAAACTACCAACTTAAAATAGACTACATGTTTATGTCATATGGATTCAAAATTGATTTTCTAAACTCATTTTGGTTATGAACAGATCTAACAAACCCAGGATGAACATCCTTACTTCACCATGCATTGATTAAGTTAAATAAAAACTAAAACAACATTATATATATAAAAACAACAACTTAAACATTAACTTTAACATCAAAAGAACTTCGGTAAAAAAAACACAACAACAAAGAGGTGAATACAATATCACTTGTTGAGCATTCCTAACCTCTTTTCTATGCTTGTAAATATAAATATAAAATAAAAAAACACCATAAGTAGGCTACAAAGGTTTACATTTGGATAATAAAATATACCTAGAACAACTGCTTTCTATTTTTTGCTTTTCTTTGAAAAGTTTTGCCTCTCACAAACTTATTATCCTTTAAAAACTTAGGAAATCTTTATGCTATACCCTTGTATATTTCAGTGGCATCTGTAATGAATAGTTCCTAACCTCTTAGGAATATATCAACGGATTTAATCTAACGGTGCTTCTATCTATATTTTCTAGTGGCATGAGAGTTTAATTTCTTTTCAACTCTTTAAAATATACCGACGGACTTAATATGTCGGTGATTCCATCTATATGTTTTTATCCTTCAGAGATTCTGTCTGTAAGTATCAATGGCAATGCATGTACTGTTTTCCTAACTATCTGGAATTTTCCAATGGATTTATACCGTCAGTGTATCTGTTGGTATTTTACATGTTGTCGGTAATTCGATCCGTATCAAATATTTTTTAGTCCAAATTGTATTTGTATTCTTTATCCATACATCCTACAAATACATTAAAATCATAGCACAATTACACCAGTTATACGTATAACAATAAAATCACAAAAAAATAATTGTTTCCTTGTCATGTAATAATAAATTCACATCATTATCATTACATTAAAGTTAATTTTGTCTAGAAGTATTATATTATAGTTAATTTCATTACACATTCATGTTGTACAAATTAATTAAAATTGTCTTCTTCTTCTTTAATTTCATCACCATCATCTCCATTGTAATCTTTTATATTGTTTTCATTGCTATCATCATCTTCATTGGCTTCTGTATGTTTGTTGGTTCTCAAAACATCATTTAACTCTTAACGCCAACATCAATAAAAGTATTCTTAGTATCGTGAAAGTTTGAATATATCTTGTAAGTTAGTAGACAGAACAACTCGATATGAATCATTTAACTCATTAAGTTGAAAGACATCATCTCTTATAGTTACTTCATTGGTACAATCTTTAACAACTTGAACAAGACCCCTAAGTTTAGCTTAAACTATAGACAACCAATCAACTCTTGAATGATTCTTTTTAAAGGAATGAGTGTATGTGTAATAAACTTAGTATTTCTTGGAGAAAACAAAGATATCGTCGATGTTATGGAGTCTAGCTTGTACTAATTTTGACCAAACCATGATGGTGATCTACTTTGATTGCTCTATTAGTGGTATCATACCAATAATATTTGAATAAAAAGACTTTATTCTTCTCTTTATGATATTGCAATTCAATGACTTCTTCTAATTTTTTATAATTGTTAATTTTGAACTCATTAGAAGTGATCTTTAACACAAACCATATTATTATATATCTTTCTATCATGATCACACTTTTCAGTATAAAAACATGTCTATTGATGAAATGCATGTTATTTAACACTTCATCTTTCTTTCAAGACTCATACATAATAAATTCAAAGTAACACTAGCATTTCATCCCAATTACTAAACTTGGTACATGAATTATAACCAGTAACAGTTAAAGAGAAATATGTAATAAAATTAAGTATTCCAAGAGATAAGAATAATTAAGCAGTACTTTCATTTGTTTTTGGAATTACATGGAAAATTGTTCTTTTTGTAATCAAAAGAGTTGAGATTCAGTCAGCTATGAGTTTTGGGATAGTAAAAATTGATGATGTCGCCTATAAGAATTATTCAATCTATCTGTTTATAATAGTATAAGACATAATTTTTTTCAAAATAACGACATGTTAATTATTATACTTACTGAATAAAAGGTCTTAGTTCATCATAGTTAAATAACACATAATTATATGCATGTCTGAATTGAAATTTTGTCAAGTATCTTCCCCTTACAATATTTTTTGGTACAAGTACCCATTAGAAGGCACTTCCTCACCATCGTCATTCCTTGGAATATGATTGATTTTTCTTCTCAAGTAAGACTCGAAATAGTACGAGATAAATGTTAAGATCTCTTCAACAAATATCAAAGCCTCAACATGCGCTTTAATTTTACTTTTTTCTTAAGGTTGCACAAGTATTTGTATGAAATTAAATGAATGTAAGTTGTAAACTGTAAGTATCAATGACCAATAAGAAGAAGGATAAACCAATAACCCGAATAGATTGAATTTGTTTGTACATAACCCAAGATGTATGTTCCTTGATTCCATTAAAAATAGAGGATACACCCTATTAAAATATTTCCAGGCTTCACTATTGGATGGGTGCACTATGACTCCATCCACTGCATCAACTTAATGATGTCATGCGATATGTTCAACAATCTTTGGAGACATGAATAACCTTTACAGTTTAGGAGTAAATAAAAATTATCTAAGTTTCCAGTTTTGGATTTATATTGAGCATGCTTACATGTTCTACAATCGACCAACTTTGTATTTTCAAGATAGTATAACATGCAGAAGTGACATATGTCAATTTTATGGTATCCTAGGCCGCGAGATTTCTTCATGGATTTAGAAGCATAAAAGTTCTCTTTTAGCCTAATCCCTTCGGGTAAAATGTTTTTTTGCCTATTCGACAATTCTATCATAACCAGCTTCACTCAACCTATAATCTGACTTAATGGTGAACATTTATGCAACTGTTGATAATTTATTGTGATTTGTGCCTCCACCCCATAATGGTTCATCGTAATCTTTCAAAAGATCAAAAAATATGGTCGCGTCTACATTTGATTCTTCATCTATGATTGAACATTCACCGACATAACCTTGATTTATTCTCATTGCATCCATAACCATATTTCAATAAGAATTACTATTTTCATCTATAACTCTATGCACATTGCTAGAACTGGAAGTTGAGCCAACCATCCTTTTTATTATGGTTTTGTATAGAACATATGGTTCTCCCTATGTAAACCAACACAAGCATTTCTCCATGAATCTTTTTTGTAGAAGATGCATCATTATAACATCTGTATCAAGAATTTTTTTATATATTTTTACACCTCATACATAAACATCTAATATCGCTTCTACTAATATTTCTCAGATTAGATAGTGTGTAATTAATAAAACCCTCAACCCCATGATAATAATTCATCCTATATAACCCTTTAGGTGAATCTCTATATCTCTATGAATAATGATCCATTACTTATATCAAACCTATATAAAATATTGATGACAACATATATTAATTAATTATGTAACTAAATAAATTAGCTAATATTAGTTTAACTCAAACTTATTCAATATATTTTAATAATACTCTTAAATCATTATCAATTATCTATATAAATTCAAATTTATACATATTTACCAAAATTTTCAACTCAACAATAAAATTGACAAAATATAAAACGTATCTATTAAATAAGCCATTATTTATTTCATTACAAAACACTTAAATCACAAATTTGAAATTAATTTCATCTAATTACAAGCAAATATAATTTTTCAAATCTCAAACAAACCCTGTACAAACCATATATTCATACAACAAAATTCTACAAGAAAACGCTATAATAAAAATAAACATACAAACAAACTATATATACTACAAAAATATACAATAAAAATTAACATTTTAAAATTGAGTTAAAATAAAAAAAATAGATAGTTTTGCTCACTTGAAGTCAGGAATCCTAAAAAAAATTGAATCAGAATAGGAATGCAGACAAACTAAGTGTTGGGGTGGTCAAATTTGAGGTAGGAGGTTGATTTGTAATAAAATGAGGTGGGGGGGGTTCTGTAGTTTTTGTAGAGAGCTTATAGAGAGACAAGAATAAATTGAGGGGGGGGTCGCTCACCAGGTCATAACTTAAATATTATCGATCAATTTATGAACGAATTTTATTGATGGTTTTATATTGTCAATAATTTTGTTTGTAAAAAAATGACATACCATTGTAAAATTTTTTTAATTCTTTCCTTTTCCTTTTGTAATTCTCTTAATATACACCGATGAAAAGATTCCGTTGGTAATTACTGAAAAACATAGCGAGAAACTATGTCGTCGGTAAAGTTTATCGCAATCTACCAATGGAATATTTTTGTTAGGATTTCCATTTGCATTTATCAATTTTCTCGTAGTGGAGTGCTAACTAACTATAAAAGAGAAAAAATAAATTATAATTGATCTTTTCACATTTAATATAATCTTTTTTAAGATGGTTTAATTTTTAGACATTCAAATTTATTTATAATTGATCTTTTGTTAGTATTTCCATTTGTATTTATCAATTTTCTTGTAGTGGAGTGCTAATTAATTATAAAAGAGAAAAAATGAATTATAATTGATCTTTTCACTTTTAGTATAATCTTTTTTAAGATAATTTAATTTTTAGACATTCAAATTTATTTGTAATTGTTAAGAAAATATAAATAACATGATTTTCATTTTTTTATTTATACTTTCATATATTGTTTTTATACAATTCATCATATTGCATTTAAATTTGATTTTTATTTAGTTTCAAAATAATTTTTTATAATAGATAAAATAATTTTAAAAATTAAGGTATAGTTTACGCGAATCATATCCTTTTTTTTAAAAAAAAAAACAATTACCATGTTATCCTGTCATATTGTATTTGTATTTCATATTTATGTTTGTGCTTCATAGGTGACTGCCCCTGGGATGGATGACATGATGCACATGTTCATAGTTAAGACGCAATGAAAGAAACATTACACATAATCATATTTATTTTCGTTATCATATATTTTTCACTTGATTAATTTGTTCTTTTTTTTTAATCAAAGGGAGGGTCTAAAAAGCTGCAACTTTGTGAAATAATGGGGAGAGAGAAAAGAGAGAATGTTTGTATGAGTCGTTACAATCCCCAAGCAATATATTTGTGCATTAAAAGCTTCAAGCTAATTGTGAATATTAATGTAATGTGCAATAAATAGATACAACTAATGGAGACACTTTATTTCTTGTCTTTGATTCCGGAAGAAAACGTACACAGTTCCCGATTCCTTCAGACACGTAGTCCCCATTCTCTTTTCAGGTTCTCTTCTTTGGAGGATGGTGAAAAAGATACCGCATCCTCTCTTTAGCCACCCATTTCTTAAGCCAAAATTTCAATGGAAATTGAGTTGAAATTCCAGAATGACCCCCTTCTTTTTATCGAGCCCTGTCAGAAAACTTATAATTGAGAGGCTTTTTAAATCTTAAGCTACACGATTTGAAATATGTACTATAACTTCAGAAATATGTATGGTTCATCAAGTATTGCAGATTGAAAGCAATTATATAAATAAAAAAATAGAAGATAAAATCTAGCAAGAGTATAGCAACTAGGTTTAATTTGTTCAGCTTCAAAACCCTAATCTCCTAACAAGCCCTACTCCCATATTCCTGAGTGACATTCGATTTTTAATTGTTTGAAAATGTCTATTGATTGTTGTTTCCATATATATATATATAAAACAACAAATGAAATGATAGCAGAAGGGTTGGAATCGTCTTCCAATTGACTTACTTTCCAATATTAATTGGCAGCGAGGGCACCAAGTAATAAATATAATGTCTACTTTAATATACTGATTTGTTGCTTTAATGTGTTGAGATTTGTACTTGGCTACTGGTGGTATACGTATGTTGATTTTTAGGTTAAATAGCTTAATTAATGGTTGCGTAAAAGAGACTACCAAGCGAAACCATATCTGATATCTATCAAAATTTTAGAGATGTATATAGGGCAAAAGCTGAGTTGCCTTTGATACTGGTGCATTCGTCCTGCTTGTCAGCACATGCATTCCACTTTCCACTACAAAATCGACTTTGGACCCCAATTTTTACCTCACCCACAAGAAAAGCATACCTAAATTCCCATATATTTCACACGCTTCTCTCGCCTCACTCTCCTTGTATCTCTCAACGACCAAAAAGTATCATAATCCTAGGTAGACGAAGAACCACCTCTCCATAGGAATTACGCTTGCATACTAGAAATAGATACGAAGATCACTGCCTACCAATCCTCCCTCACTCTAATTATAAATAAATAAAAAATTCCTAAACAGCACAAACCATCCAAATATATATATCTTTTCTTCTTAATTGACGAGTTCTTCCTCCATAGCTAGCTCAGTTCATAAAAAGCAGAAGAAACTAGAAGCCTTTCTTGATCTCACTCTATTCTGAAACTTCCTTTGACTTCATAACTTATTGTCGAGTAACAAGCTAAGACCCTGAGACAGAAAATGAGAGCAGGAGGCTGCACAGTGCAACAAGCTCTAACAGCAGAGGCAGCAAGTGTTATTAAACAAGCAGTAACTCTTGCTAGAAGGAGAGGCCATGCCCAAGTCACTCCTCTCCATGTTGCTAATACCATGCTTTCTGCCTCCACTGGCCTACTGAGAACAGCTTGCCTTCAGTCACACTCTCACCCTCTTCAGTGCAAAGCCCTAGAGCTTTGCTTCAATGTCGCGCTTAATCGTCTCCCAACATCAACTTCAAGCCCCATGATAGGTACTCCCTCTCAACAGTTCCCTTCAATCTCTAATGCCTTGGTCGCAGCCTTTAAGCGCGCTCAGGCTCACCAGCGACGTGGCTCTATTGAGAACCAGCAGCAACCTCTCCTTGCAGTGAAGATAGAGTTAGAGCAGCTGATGATATCCATTTTAGATGATCCTAGTGTTAGTAGAGTTATGAGAGAAGCTGGTTTCTCCAGTACTCAAGTGAAAAGCAATGTTGAGGAAGCTGTTTCCCTAGAAATATGTTCACAAAGTGCTCCTTCTGTGAGTATCAAGTCCAAGGAAAGCGATGGTTTAGTCCATCCAGAGTCTCCACCTTCGAGTCAAGTTGGAGCAAAAGCAGCAGTTTTAGATCCAATTAAAAATGAAGATGTGATGTGTGTTATAGAGAATTTAATGAATAAAAGGAGGAGAAGTTTTGTTATTGTAGGGGAATCTCTGGCAAGCATTGAAGTTGTAGTTAAAGGAGTCAATGACAAAGTTCAAAAGGGAGATGTTCCTGAGGGCTTGAGGGAAGTGAAGTTCTTAACAATTCCAGTTTCCTCTTTTGGCAGTTTCTCTAGGGTAGAGGTAGAACATACACTTGAGGAGCTTAAAGGCCGTGTGAGAAGCTACATGGGCAAAGGAGTTGTTTTGAATTTGGGAGATCTTAAATGGGCTATTGAGAATAGGGATACTAGTTCATCAAGTCATGAGCAAGGGAGCTGCTATTTCTGTCCATTGGAATACCTGATCGTAGAACTTCGCAAATTTGCTTGTGCAATTGGAGATAACAACGGAAGATTTTGGCTTATGGGGATTGCCACTTTCCAAACTTACATGAAGTATAAATCAGATCATCCACCGGGAGATACTGTTTTGGGTCTCCATCCACTTACAATTCCAGCCGGCAGCTTACGCTTGAGTCTCATCAGTGACAGGTGAACAGTTAGTAAAGTTGCATTTAATTGTATAGCATTATTTGAATGTGTATTTGTGCTTTCTACGACTTGAATTTCTTCTGAACTATGCATATGAATTTTATTTCTCAAATTACTTTTTAGAGAAGAAAAAAGAAATAGAAGTCGATCAATGAAAAGAAGTACAGATTTTTTTTGTGGTAATAGTCAAAAGAAAGAAGTAGTTCAGATAAAGAGATCGATCTACTCCATTTTCTTTCTTTTTTGGGAACTCAAAATTCAAGTTTGCTAGGGGAAATAAAAGCTATATATATAGACATTACTTTAATATTGTAATTCAATGCTAAAATGCTATAAACTCATCACTTTTTATATGGTAAGGAGAAAGGGAAGGAGAGGTATACCTCCCCAGCTTTATATATAGCCACTTTTTTGCCTTTTGCCCTTTATAAATGTGCAACATGTTATTATACAAGTTGCTCTTCTAAAAATTCAAAGAGTTTTAAGTAGTGAAAAATATCAATAACCAACAAGCTGTAGCTAGCTCCATGTTATTATTATCAACTTCATCATTTACCTCTTTTACATGATCAACAAAGTCTAATAACATCTTCATTCACCTTTTTCTTCAGTGATCTACTACGTCAGTCGACAAGCAACAAAGCTGAAAATGGGTGTAGAAGCTGGATTATACTTGAAGGTGGGGAGGACAAACAACTCACTTGTTCTAATTATTCAGCAAAGTTTGAGACTGAAGCTCGAAGCTTACCAAATAGTACCTGTAATAGTGACTCCACTTCTACACTTCCTGCGTGGCTTCAAAAATACAAAAATGAGAAAAAAGTACAAAATAGTGATAATCAGGTAATTATAAGTAGTTAATCACATTTGGACCTTCTATAAATTCGAGATTGTACGTATACAGTCTAAATATCGTGCGAGTACACACAATGTTGAGCAATGACTGTTTTTTTTCCTCTCGATTTCTCTCTTCCAGGATTCTATGTCAATCAAAGATCTTCGCAGAAAATGGAACTCATTTTGCGGTTCAATCCACCAACAAAACTACTCTTCTGAGGAAACCCTCACGTTTTCTTCTGTATCACCTTCTTCTTCCACTTCATATGACCATCAATACCCTAATTTGTACCGAAACCAAAATGAATGGCCCATTGTTGAACCCCAGCAGTCATCTAGGGACCACCATTTCTGGATCGGTACAGAGACTATCAACAAGTGCAGCATTGAACCAAGTTTGAGGAAGTACATTCCAGAGCATACAGATCATACCAAACAACTACCATTTTCATCAAATACTAATTCTACTCCGAACTCAGCTTCCTCAAGTGATGTCATGGAAATGGAGTATCCCCACAAGTTCAAGGAGCTGAATGCTGAGAACTTGAAAACCCTATGCAATGCATTGGAGAAAAAAGTGCCGTGGCAGAAAGATATAATCCCTGAAATAGCAAGCACTATCTTGCAATGCCGGTCTGGCATGGCAAGAAGAAAGGGGAAGGTAAAAAACAGTGTGGCCAAGGAAGAAACTTGGTTGTTCTTTCAAGGAGTAGATATGGAAGATAAAGAGAAGATAGCTAAAGAATTGGCTAGGCTAGTTTTTGGCTCCCATGAAAGCTTCATTTCGATTTCTTTAAGCAGTTTTTCCTCTACAAGAGCAGACTCAACCGAAGATTGTAGAAACAAAAGAACAAGAGATGAACAAAGTTGCAGCTACATCGAGAGATTTTCTGACGCGGTATCAAGCAATCCACATAGAGTCTTCTTAGTGGAAGATGTCGAGCAAGCAGATTTTTTCTCTCAAATTGGTTTCAAAAGGGCTATTGAAAAAGGAAGAATAACCAATTACAATGGTCAAGAAGTTGGCCTTAGTGATGCTATCATAATTTTGAGCTGTGAAAGCTTTAGCTCAAGATCCAGAGCCTGCTCGCCTCCAATCAAGCAGAGAACAGATGGGTCACATGAAGAAGAGAACAGCGCTGGTGCTGCATTAATGGAGGGCACAAGCCCTTGTGTTTCTCTGGATTTGAATATTTCCATTGACGATGATAGCGTGGAAGATCAGTCAATCGATGACATTGGCCTTCTTGAATCCGTTGATAGACGGATTATCTTCAAAATTCAAGACTTTTGATGGATAGAAAAATCAAAATAAATCGTGTCATATTTATCAGGTGGCTTTGTTCTTATTTGATTGTTGTTTGATAAATTTTTAGCTTCTTGTAGAATCCCTAGGGAGATTATGTAAATCACTAAATACATTATCATCCATTATGCTTCTGTAATACTCCTTTTATATATATATATATATATATATATATTTTACTTCATAAACTAAACATAGATTATTCCTATTTCAATATTTGTCATTTTATTAACCTTCCTTTTCGCGAGTACTTAAAGCAACTTTTGAATTAGAGTGTATTTTTTTTAACATCAAGAAGCTACGTAACTATTTATATATACATGCAATTATATATTGATGCATGTGTTCAAGACTGTCAGTGAGCATAATGCACATTAAATAAATATAAGAATATAAAATAACATAAAAAATAGAGAATGAGTTACACACTATAAGTTTCATTGATATAATCCATCCCCTCTTGTTCTATAAGAACAAAAAAGAAAAGAAAAATGAAGAGTGCACGAGCTACAGTACAAACCAAAAGGAAAGGGAAGAACATTGTTAATTAAACACACCTGCCACTGATCATTGCACTTCCCATAATTAATTAATAGTTAATGAACATATAAACATTCAGGTTACTCCCACCATGATTGTCTACATCTTTTAAATTGTTCATGGTTAATGGGACAGTGAAAGTGGCTTCTCGCATGAGACAGCACAATGCTAAATCATCCCATCATGATTAATCTAATTAATTTGCAAATCATAGAGAATCAAACAATAATACCTTTCCTAGTAAATCTTCTGAGGCTTTTGTGGGTGGAGCACTGGGCCCTATGTCTTTGTTGTTTCTTCGAATTAATCAAACTAAACTTAATCTAAAAATTACAATAGAATATTGGAAGCTTTCAATTCGGATGGTTTTTTTACTACAACTTGAACTTTCAAAAGTTCTGGGAATTTTGAAGACTAGGAATGAAAAGATGGTCTTGTGCATTGAAAACACCCAGTGAGATAGCGAAACGTTCCGATTACTTAGTATTTGTATGAAACTAATAGTATGCCCCTGTAATCTCATTCATATACTATGATAATATATTATGCTAATTATTTTTATTTTTATT
>Ga0325404_1001075_pt1 | contig 28594 bp, 11 predicted proteins | sample PopdelMetagenome_18_FD_205664 | JGI IMG/M metagenome (GOLD analysis project Ga0325404, IMG submission 205664) | Populus deltoides microbial communities from Bellville, Georgia, United States - Xylem-Control-R1 | ecosystem: Host-associated > Plants > Phyllosphere > Stem > Wood/Secondary xylem...
AACCACCTAAACATATAAAGATTATTACGCAACTCAATTTAATTGAGTCAAAGTCTGTATCTAATATTCCGTGGTTTAATTTAATTGCAGTCAATTATATGGACTTGCTGTCCTCCACTCATTTGAATCCACCATGACTGGTTTTTATATTAATTGTCTGTCACAAGTCAACTTTCCTCCTTGCTCATTTTATCTTTGAATTTAAGTTCCCTGCAATTAATTTTGTTCTCTAAGAAATAATATAATATGGATGGAGAAAAAAATTAAAATGCGATGAAAACCTTTAATTTCTGGAAGTTTGAGTGTAAAATTGATATAAATTATTATTTAATGGTAAAATTGAGACTAGATATAGTTATGGGATTTATTATCACTATTTTAACTCATTAATAGAAAGATTTTTTTTAAGGAGGTAATTAGGGAATTTTGATGATAAATATTATAAATAGAACCAATGTTAAACTATAATTAAGATTTGGTAGAACTTGGGTTTGAAGTGCAATTTTTACTTTATTTTTTTTCTTTTCCCTGTTTTCACCCTTTTTTTTCTTGGGAATATTTTTTTAGGATGAGATGGTAGGGCACGTCAATACCCAATATACTAATTTAACAATATTAAATAAATAATAATAAAATATTGATATGGCATTTCACTATTTTGTGTATTTCCTCTTATTTTCCTCCTTGTTTTGATAAAGCATGAACCGATCCAAAACACAGGTTGAACCGCGTTTCCAAACGCTTAATCAAAACGATCCAAAACGTACAAACCATATTAAATTTTAACAAAAAAAATCAAATGTTTTGGGAATGCAGGTTGAACCGCGTTCCCAAACACTTCCTTAGTGTTTAGTGTCTCTCAGCTAATAGAACAGATAATGATATTGAGATAAAAAAAATTATTTTAAAAATATAAAAATTTATTTCAATTTTTTTAAAAAATATATTTATTTTTATATTTCTAACTAAACATGTTTTTATTTTTATATACAAAATAATAATAATTCAATAATAACTAAGAGAGGGTCATTTTACGGTCCTGAATAAAAGAACTCGGGTTCTTAAACCCAATAGATTAGGACAAGACAATTATTTACATTAGATTTTAAACCTATTTAATTATTAATAAATTACTAAACTAATTAATTTAAAAAATAAAATCCAAGCAGCTACCTTTTTCTCCCTCCTTTAAAGTTTTTTACACAATTCACAATAGGGCAGGTTTATATGACATGTAACGCTAATATTTTAATTTAATATTTGTCCCAAATTGCCTACTTAAGAACTATATAAAAAGCCAATAATCGAAGCATAATATAACAATTTATCAAACGGTCAAAGATTTCCAACAAAATAAAGGTAATAGTCTTTAATCTTTTTATATTAAAGTAGACAAAGACACTAGAGAAAAACACTATTAAAAGATGCCAAGCACAAGGTGGTCAAATATTAATCCATGTAAAAAAAAAATTATTTTAATTATTTTTTCATTTTATTTAATTTCTTAAGAAATTACGATTAGCATCCAGTCAAATAATTTTTAAAGTTGTATAACATTTTAGTTCTAATAAAAAAATCAACAAAAAAATTTGGATTATTTACAAGATAACAATTATATTTTAATTCATGACTAAAAAGTTATTTTTTCAGTACATTTGGATCATTTTAATTTTTAATTTTTAATGTGTTGATATTAAAAATAATTTTTTTAAAATAAAAAAAATATAATTTTAATAAATTTTTAAATAAAAAATATTTTTTTAAAAAAATTACTATTGTAATATTAAAAAACTTATTATTGGTCAAAAGATGAAACATTTCTTTAATTAGCGTCGTACTAAGCCACAATTCCTGTCCAAGAAAAACCTCTCATGCTCATTTCACATTTGCTTTCTTCAAAGCTAAGAGAAAAGAGAGAGGAATCAAATAAAAACCCAAAAAAGAATTGTACATTTTAAAACATGATACATTTCTATGGGTGTTTGATATAACTTTTATTTTTTGTTTTAATTTTTTTTTTAAAAATAATTTTGGCTTTAAAAAATAATGATTTTTAGTGTTTTTTTATAATTTTAATATACTAATATCAAAATTTAAAAAAATATTTTAAAATTAAAAAAATATTATGAGCAACTATTTCAAACATTATTATACAAGAAATCTTGTAAGGTATTGAAAAGTTAATAACCATACAATAAAAGCAACACGTGGCATGTATGATTAATCTCATGTTCATCACAAATCACCTCTCAAAACTTGGCCCCAATATGGTTTCCATATTTACCCCTCTTGAATGTGAAGGATTTCTCTCCTTTTGGGCCTTTGGTACCGAAGCTCGCACCTTTTTGGGGGTGATGAAATGGGTTTTTCGTGGGATTTGAAGGAGAGAGATGTAATTGAGGATGAACAAACGGATGAGAGGATATATGTGGGTGACCGTACAAACGATAGACATAAATATGCTTGATAAGCTTTAGTTTGATTCTGTAATAGTTTTTTTTTTAGTAATTTTTATTTAAAAATATATTAAAATAATTTTTTTAAAAAATTTATTTTTTTATATATATATATATATATATATATATATATATATATATATATATATATATATTACAAACACCCACAAATGAGTAAAACAAGAATGTTCTCTCTTGAATTATTTTTTTCGATTACAATCAAAACTTACGTTGATGACAAATAAATTAGACTTATTGCATTTCACAAACATGGACAAGTACACGGTGGTGATTGCAAAGATCGAAGGGAACTTGGGATATTTGCTATCTCGCTTGATTAATTGATATTTATTTTTGTAGCTCGAAAGTGTTTTTGTAAAATGAATAAATTTTTTTGTTGTAAATTAATTTTTTATTTACATATTTAGATATTGTGATGCATTGATATAAAAAATAAATTTTTTAAAAAAATTATTTTAATATATTTTTAAATAAAAATTACTAAAAAAAAAAAACTATTACAGAATCAAACTAAAGCTTATCAAGCATATTTATGTCTATCGTTTGTACGGTCACCCACATATATCCTCTCATCCGTTTGTTCATCCTCAATTACCTCTCTCTCCTTCAAATCCCACGAAAAACCCATTTCATCACCCCCAAAAAGGTGCGAGCTTCGGTACCAAAGGCCCAAAAGGAGAGAAATCCTTCGCATTCAAGAGGGGTAAATATGGAAACCATATTGGGGCCAAGTTTTGAGAGGTGATTTGTGATGAACATGAGATTAATCATACATGCCAAGTGTTGCTCTTTTATATATATATATATATATATATTATCAAAATTAAAAAAAAATTAAGTTGATCTAAAATATAAAGTATAATTTTTGAAAAAATAAAAGTAAAATGAAAAAATATAGAAGGTTTAGGGTTATTAAAAAAGAAAAAGGAAACTAAAAAACAAAAGTTAGAATTGGATATTTGGTGCTGTTGATGAAAGAGTATTTGGAATTGCTGTAATTTTTGTTTTTTTAATTGATTTTAAGAGTATGTTTTATTTTAAAATATCAAATTAATATTTTTCTGATATTTTTAATATGTTAATATTAAAAATAAAAAATCTAAAAATTATTATTTTAATATATTTATATATAAAAAAATCATTTTAAAAAACACACAACATCTCAGCTCCAAACCAAGGAGCAAAAAAGCAGAGGCGGCAGTGATTCAGGTAGCCCAAGGCAAAGGCGTTACATGCTAAAACACCCACAGAGTTGAACTTGAACTTTGAACCAAGATCTCAATCTGATCCGATTAAAACAGGGAGGAAAACAAAGGGAGGGCCTCCGTTCCTTCCTCTTATAACTGTTCCTACAAGTGTTTCCTAAGCTTGAACCATCAGCAGCAAGCAAAAAAAAAGGCAAATTATCTAATCTGTGACCTGTACTCCTCGAAATGGTAACAGACACGTGTACACTTCCCTCGATCCGCAAAACCCTCTCTAAAATCCATACTCTTGTCTTCCCCTTTCCGTTAAATTAACGTCTGCACTCTCGCTCTCTCTCTCTCTCATTTCGCTTTCTGCGATTTATCCACTTTCTCTTTCTTTCTCTCTTCCTTTCTCTCTTGATTTTCTGTCTGTGATCATCTTTCACTCTCTTTATTGCATGTATTTTATCAAGTTGGGTTCTTGTTATTTATTTTCCAAGTGGCGAAGCGGTGAAGAATAGATAAACAATCATAAGATTTCTGGTAAGATTTTGATATCACCACTATCTTTATTGATTTGGGTTTTATCTGTTTTTGACCCTTTTATGGTGATCCAAATCTGGTCTGAAATATGCTGGCATAGAAGTAGAAAAAAACCCAACAAAGTCGAACCAACTTCCAATCTCTAGACTCTTTAACTCTTGCTATACCTAACCCTTAAATATCTTCCTAATATTTCAATTTCATTTTTCTTCTAGATTCGATCTTTCTCCTTTTCTACTTCAGATTTGTTTTTTTTTTAATATACATAATCGTATCGCCAATTAGTAGTTGAAATAGTGAAGACTGAGGCTTTTTGGATCTGGGTTTAGTTTATTTTAGTGGGGTTCTTATCAAATTAGTTGTTTATTGGTTTCTAAAGATCATAACTTTTTAGCTAGTTGAGCAAAAAGGGCTTGTCTTTTGATTGATGATTTAGTGTTTTAAAAGTGGCTAAGATGAGTTTGAGTGCTGCCGAGGATAATTCGGCGTCAGAGATTCATCTACCAGCTGATATAGATTGGCATATGCTTGACAAGTCCAAGTTTTTCTTTTTTGGAGCAGCTTTATTTTCAGGCGTATCAGCTGCTCTTTACCCTATTGTTGTTTTAAAGACTAGGCAACAGGTTTTGCCTACTCAAATTTCGTCTCTCAAATTGTCACTGTCAATTATGAACCATGAAGGTGTGAGAGGATTCTACAGGGGCTTTGGTACTTCTTTGATGGGTACAATCCCAGCTCGAGCACTTTACATGACAGCACTTGAGATTACCAAGAGCAGTGTTGGTACTGCAACTGTTAGGTTAGGGTGTTCTGATACTACTGCAACAGCTATTGCTAATGCTGCTGCTGGGTTGAGTTCTGCCATGGCTGCACAGCTAGTTTGGACCCCAATTGATGTTGTGAGCCAAAGACTCATGGTTCAAGATTGTAACGCTAGCAGTATCAAGAGTAGCAAGAATATGATTCCCTGTTCAAGTCCTTGTAGGTACATGAATGGTATCGATGGCTTTAGGAAGATCTTGAATGCAGATGGTCCCAGAGGGTTGTATAGAGGATTTGGGATATCAATATTGACTTATGCACCATCTAATGCAGTTTGGTGGGCGTCTTATTCTGTGGCTCATAGGCTTGTTTGGGGCTGTATCGGTTGCTATGCCAATAAAAAAGATGAGAATGCTGTAAATGGTGGTGGGGGTAGTGGTTATACGCCTATTTCAAAGGAAATGGTGGCAGTACAAGGAGTTTGTGCAGCCATGGCTAGTGGAGTTTCGGCTATGATTACTATGCCGCTTGACACAATTAAGACACGCTTGCAGGTTTTGGATGGAGAGGAAAATGGAAGAACAAGGCCATTGACAGTTATGCAAACAGTTAAGAATTTGGTGAAGGAAGGTGGTTTTGCAGCTTGTTATAGAGGTCTGGGACCAAGGTGGGTTTCAATGGCTATGTCTGCAACAACCATGATCACAACATACGAGTTTTTGAAACGGTTGTCTGCTAAGAACAGAGAGAGCTTGACCTCATGACTCCAGAGCAACAGGAGAGGAGACACCTTTTCCATTTGAAATCCTTACAATTTTTTTTTTACTTCTATCCTGCGTGTCTTTATTGGCGTGCTTGCCAAGATGGCTTATCAATGTAAATTCTTTTGTTTTCCTTTCTGCTTCCCTGTTAATTGTAGTGGAAATCATTGCAAAATCAATGTAAACTTATGTGCAGTAATAACAAGGCCTTTCTCTATGTGCTTCCAACTTTACATTTACTTTGAGCATGAATAATGCCTGTTTTAGCAAACCTAACCTCGTATGCATTGTAGTTGAGATGAAAGGTTCAAACTGTAAAGTATCTGTCTCTTTAATCTTGATGTCTCGTCTATGGAAGAGAAGATACGTATCATGTAGAGATTGTTATGCATACTTTCTGTAGGGTGAGTTATAAACATAGCCGATGATGACACTAATCTACCATTCGTGTCCGTATATGCATGGAGAGACAATGAACTCCTCCATTTTCTTGTTTAACTAGCATATCTTATGAACCTAACTGTTACCTCAGCCAAAAAAAGAAAATCAAAATATGGCAAGACCTCCGCGAGGCAGTTGACGTGACAAAGCCGTCCTGATGTTAGTGGCTCGAACCCTGGAGCACTTGAGGGGACAAGGATTACCGGTTGCAGGTGAGGACTAAGCTTCCATTATGAGGTCATGTATTTGCCTGACACGAGTCTCCCCGTTACACAACATCCGTTACTACTGCTAAAAGAAGCCACCCGGTATGGCTCTAGCTTTGTCCTCTTGTGCCATTGCTAAATTAAATTAAGGCCCAGAAAATGTCTCCTCACCTGAAAATGTTATTGTTAAAGAAGATCAAATAACTGCCTGATGGGCTTATCAGACTGCCTAGTAAAGAGTGCAAGTTCTCTCAACATAGTTTGCTGGTTGCGGTTTTCCTTGAAAATAAAAAAATAAAAACTCATTTTAAAACTTATTCGTTTATATTTACATGACATTGACCGAACATGATCCAAAATAATGATGTTTTTTACATGTCTGGCAGATTGGATGGATGGGCAAAGAGATGAGCTTTTGTACTTTATTGAGGTTAAGAGGGCATGAAACCGTGGGCTTATATGGAGAAATCCATTAGCCAACGTGAATTCCTGTGGACCATCCAGTTTCTGCTATCATTATAAACAGTCAATTATATATGTTTTCGTTTCAAAAATATTTTTTAAAAAATTAAAATATTTTTATTTTAAATTAATAACTTTTTAATATTTTTATATTATTTTAATATGCTCATATAAAAAATAATTTAAAAAATAAAAAAATTTATTTTAATATATTTTCAAATAAAAAATATTTAAAAATATAACCATAATCACGCTTCCTTTTAATCTAGTGGAAACAATGGGTACATTCCCTCTCCCTCTTTCTGAGATTATCCTCAGCCAGGGCACTTGCGTCAAAAGCAAAATTGAGGACCCTTTTTAGCCCGCCACACCCCAGTGCGCTTGAAATATGAGCTAGAATTTGTCACTCATCCTTCACAGGCAGTCAAAGGTTTCACCATCCATAAGGTTTTTTAATTAAAAATATATAAAAATAATGTTACCATAATAATATTAGAAGTACTGTAATACTCCCGGAAGGTGTTCATCACACGTGTCAAAAGTGTTTCAAGAACATTTTTCTAGAAAAAAGATTCCTTTTATATATATATATATATATATATAGAGAGAGAGAGAGAGAGAGAGAGTTTTGACGAGGTACTAGGCAAGGCAGACATGGTACTTTTCTCGTGCTGGCCTGAAACTTCTTCTGATCAGAGGGGTCGCCGAGGGCTGAGGTTGGGTTTTCAATAATTGTAAGATGGGGGAATCTAAACTTTGATTGTTCGTTCATGAAAAGTGGAGCTGCAAGCACATGCAACCACTGAACGACTTTTATGCCGTGGCATCTGATTTAGGTCTAAGATTCGCACTTACGCGTCCGACTAGTCTCTGCCCCTTTATACTCTGACACGTGCCAATGGCGCCATCACTCGCACATGGTGAGCCATGCATTCGTGTAGCTCATGCCTGTTCCTAGCAAGACCCAATCGGTAGCAGCCCCAAGTGGATACTGCCCGAGATGAGCAATTGACATTTTCAAGACTCGGTGATTAACCCACTAATATACAATGCTCCCACAAGGATTGTGGCTCCTTCGCCACCTGCTCCTCTTCAAGCTCTTCACTGAGTTCAGGCCATCGAGATTTTGGCACATTTATTACGCTATTACTCCTGCCTTGCAATCATAATGCCCGGAAATGAAAATCATTTGCTCTCCCAGGTGTACTACATACAGGATAATCTAAACGCTGATGGATATGGCGAGAACACAAGAAACGCTGCTCAGAGTTGCTGATGATTTTTCCTCTGAAGGGAAGCCCCTTCAGAGCATATTGTCAGATAAACAAGTCCACGCTCCATTGAATAAGGCCATGTACCATTCAGACTAGAGGCCGGCTCAATAAAGAACAAGTTGAATCCAGCGATGGCGATACTCAGGACTGGTGCTCGCAATTGGGACAAAACCAATTTTTAACCAACATCCTGGTGACAATCCAGCTTTGAGGCGTCTTTCTAGAATTTTTTTTTGTCCTCCGAGATCCGAACCTGGTTTAAGACATCCATAATTCAGGCAAGAGCAAAGCTAAAGCTAAAGCTGAAGCTGAAAGGTGAGACGGACAGAATAAACGGTCTTCATAGAACTGGACAGATTGCATATAAACATAACGTCAACAAACACTCATATCCCAATCATGGGGAAAATGGTTGCCAAGCTGAAAGTGTAACAAATATCCTAATTTATGGTTAAAATAAACAGCAGATTTTGCAAACTACTCATCACCCAAATAGTTTTCCTAGATAAATAAAGGACACATGACTAAGAACAAACCTGACCTACTAGACAGTTAGCAGTCCCACATGCCATACATAATACACAGAGAGCAAGCTCCAGTCTTCATCAAGGCCGTGCTCTTTTGTTGCTGCAAGATGGGCATTTGTACTGCTTAATATGCTCAGCCCTTGCTGGGGTGATCTTCACACATTTTCCATGGAACCACTTTTCACAGATGTCACAGCAAATCCAGAACTCATCAGAGGCATAGTTTTCTCCACAAGCACCACATAGTGTCTCTCCATGCTCTTCTTCATCTTCTTCATCCAAGCCCTCGCCGTCTTCATCTTTTGCTTGCATTACCTTTGAAAACTTGCCTTGGGATTCAGAGCCTCGCTGCACATTCAATCAAACAAGATACATTGCCAACATTATCATTATGAAACTTATAAGAGTACTAAGCGTCATAGTTCAATATTGCCATACCAACAATAATATAGCTGCTAAATCAATTAAACAAGACTGAGTCATCTTTAATTTTAATAGGAGCAGATAATTAAAATTTGGCATCAAATCTTGCAAGGTGGACAACCATGATTTCCTATCAGTACAGATATAACAGACCAAATAGAGTTGCAGCCTCAAAGTCCTTGATACCTTAGAGTTTGATTTAGTTTTATTGCTGCTGTGATTTGAAACTGATGACTTTTCTTTTACTTGTTTCTTGGCCGTTCCAGTCACAACCTCAAACACTGTTGGAAGATCATTTATCATGTTGAAAAGGCGTTTTCTGCATCATAAAACCAAAAGAATATTATTAAAAAACACAATAAAGCTTAAATCAAGAAATTCTATCCACAAAGAGAGGCCACAAAAACATCATAAACAATAATAGTTAAGAGACATTGTTAGGCGAAGAAGCAGGACTCAAACATGCTTCTTGGAGTCAAGAATAAAGCATAAAACTACCACCTTCACTGCAAATCAATCCTGACAAGATTTAAGTGTAGAATCTTTTTAAAAAGAACTTAAATTTCATTGATACGCTTTAAAATAAAATAAGTTCACTTACAAGCAATAAATTTCATTGATATGCTTTAAAATAAAATAAGTCCACTCAAAAGCAAGAAACACATAATACATGACTAATATCATTTATGGAGGATGAGTTTTCACCAAATCACACAGAATCATTCATTAATGTGACTGGTTGTTGATAAAACAACCCATGATGAATTTCATGACATATTTGCTTAGAAGATTTCAATACCCAAATCCGTACAATGTGCTGCAAACCTGATTCCATGCCAAAAAAGATATTACTAACTAATTCATGTAATTAAGAGTTAAAGACACCAAAATCGATTTGCAAAGTAGTAGGACAAAAGCAAACCACTGATCAAAATAAAAGTTGGAGTAATTCTTCATGATTAAAAAGAAGAAAATAAAAAAGTTGTAGTTGTTCAGAAAAACAATTTCTTATTGGTAAAAAAGTGAACCATGGAGACCAGTCACCACTGAAAGCAAAATTCTTATGCTACTCACACAAAGAAGTTACACTACAGTTGTACCACATGTGCAAGTGAAATATACCTATCCGCTTTGTCAAATCCAAACCTAGACCCAAAATAGAAGGACACAGAAAGTAACCATGCATCACTGTGAACAGCAACCAGAGACAACCAGTCCTTTTCTTGCATCCCATCTCTGGCAAAGTTGATACCTAAAGCAGGCTCTGGAAGCTCAGGAGGCACCTCTTCAGCAGGTAAATTGACCTCCCACTGCTCGCTAGGAAATCCATAAAGGCAGAGATTTTCCTTCTCTGCAATCATGAAGATCACACAAATCTTATCGAATCTAACACAATACTTTCAGATGTCATGAAAAAACTGTAAAAGTAAATAAAAAAAAGTTGTTTTGACACAAAAACAAATAGGCTCGAAAGCCGATAAAAGAAAAACACATTCAAAGGTGGGTTTTTTTATAACAGAGATGAAAAGAACATGGTAAAATTCATGTAAAAAGGGCCACCCAATAATAATTAAACATGATTAACTGAGGAAGAAAGCAGAATAAAGAGAGAAGCTATACATGGACATTAAAACAAAAGGTTCCAATTAAAGCAATCAATTCATCTGCCTACCAAAGCATTAATGAACACAATCAATCCAGATATTATGTTCATCTCTGTCAACATACCATAATAAGCACCCGGAGCTCTTAAAACCTAAACTTTTATCACAACCAAACAGTTCCATGCATATAAAATTACATCCTACTTATGTCATCCAATTAAATTGTGATATTTGAGGCTTCATTATACGTGAGGCGGACAATTCCGTGCTTATTTCTTCACCATTGTATTCAAACTCATTAAACATATGCACAGGTGACCATTATAGCACTTAATCTAGGATTTGTGATCATCAACTAAATTAATTACATTTGATACACTCTTCCTAGCAGTTAAGCCTAATCCGCATGTGGATATCTTAGACAGGAGAAGTAAGTTGGCAGGACTGCCTTATCTTGTTTTACATATCAATACCGGAGGTTGTTACGTCAAAGTGGATGCAGCTTATCCTGAAAACATCTTTTTTTATCACCCATTTGCTTGAAAAATGTGACTCTGCATCTAACTGTAAATGATAACCACTTTCTAATTAAAGAGGCTTAAATGACTACAAAAGATGAGCTGCTCCAATGTAACCAGTGCCACATATCTGGTTCACAATTACAAAACATTTTTTATACACTTTTTCAGCATTAACATTGATTTGTTGCATTCATACTTGTTTTGATATGTAAAATCAAGAACACTTGACTGTGACTGAGTGTGCACATTAAAATCAAGAAACTCAAATATTTGAACAAATTTAAAAACCTCAGTGGTACATGCATACTTTTAGCCCACTCAGATTATGAGCTTTATGGAACATGACAATAGTGATTCAATAATTCAAAACTAATCAACGAGGTTACTAAAAATCACTGATATCCTCAATTCCTTTCTTATTTTAAAAAAACTGTTTACACTTCCTAATGATACACACCGTAAAACCTCAAACAACTGTCAACACAATAACAAATCAACAATCATGGAAAATACGTGCCTTTACAGCTATCTACAAGTATGCATAGCTTATCCGCGAATAAAAATTGTCAAGTCAACTTTCACTTCCACTAAAACTGTCAAAATGAACAGGCAAACATAGCTTATCCGCCAATAACAGCATCTGTCATTATTAACAGAAGGAATGCATACAGCAATCATGATTAATAAAGCTACATTTTTGTCTGCTTCCTTCAGTCAAGATATTAAAGAATGTTTTTTTTTTTTTTAATGAAATTCACAAATTCTAAATACACCTAAAAAAACGAATTAGAAATATAGCTAAATTTTACAGGATAGTTAAACTAATGCAGTTCAAAAGACAGAAACCTTTAGCCAAAATAATCTAAATGCAAAAACATGCGGCAAAAATTCAATAGCAATTAAATAAATGACGTCCATTTAACTACTGAGATTAAAGAAATCTAGCCCATTTTTAAAAAACTAATTTAAAAATTTTACTTCAAGGAGGTAAAATCACCACGTAACCCACAGTAAAAAGAAAAGGTCCGAATTTTTCCATATCAAAAACTCGACCTCTCCTTTTCCCCCGCAAATTTCCCAGAAACCAAAAAGTTAAAACGCGAGAAAACAAACCAAACAATTCACCATAAATTTTTTTATTTAGAAAACAAAAACTAACCAGGATCACACTGCTGGTAAAACTCTTCAACATCTGCAACAAAAAACGAAACCACATTTAATAATTCTCCAAAAAGTTATATATCTAAAAAAAACCTCAAAAAAAGAGTACCAGTAGTAAGAGCTTTAATCATGCCAGCTCTTCGACCTTTAAAATCCCTAAAGACTTCCTCCACCGTGCGAGGATTATAAGATGCTCCGCCGTCCATCGTCACTAAATGACCCCCGCTTAATCAAGAAGACGAGCTTCGTCCTTTTATAGAGAGAAGAAAAGAAAAGAAAGTTGAAACTTGTAGAGAGAGTAAAAGAAAGAAGGAAAAAAGAAATGGAGATCGAGAGAAGAAACAGAGGACAGCGAGAGAGAGAGAGAGAGAGTAAGGAGAGAGAGAGAGTTCTACGTTTTAAGGAGGGAAAGATAAGAGAGAAATATTTGACCTCTGTCTGTCACTCTCTCTCTCAAACACGGAGAGAGATAGCAGAAGGAAGGTGTTGGATTTGAATCGGGAATGAAATGGATCAATTAATCGGATTTTATAAAAGGGTGAAGAGTCCGTCAAGTACCGGAGATGGACGTGTCTCTCCAAACAGGCCCATCATCTTGCTTTTCTTTTTTCTATATATATATTTTCTTTTAGAAAAAGCAAGCAAAGTATTTAAGGGTTTTTTCTTTTTTCTTTTCTTTTTCATCAAGGTCAAATCCCTTAAGTCTAATGCCACGTGGGTTTTGTAGACTGGCCTCTTGGTTTTTTAGCGTGTAGCTGCTGCTGCTGAAGGATTGAAGGAAGAATGATTAGGAAAGCGGTTAAAATAATGTTTTTTAAAAATTTAAATTTATTTTTAAAGTATATTTTTTTAATTTTATATTTTTTTAATATACTATATCAAAAATAATTTTTAAATATAAAAAATATTATTTTAATATATTTTTAAAGATAAAAAACACTTTTAACCAATAAGCTAATGGAAAGCGAGGCCACTGTGATGAGAGCATGTTAACAAGCAAAGGACATGACAGAAGTAATAAAATGCGACAACATTCTTCTACTACGAGGCTGGCACATTCTCTCCAAGTCTGTGACATTGCAAAAACTTCATGTCTCAGCTTGGTTCTCCCTTGATTCAGCTGAAAGCATAGCATATTCTGAGCATTCAGTTTAAAAAAATAGGTCAACAGCAATTTCTTGTCCTCCTATATTCATTAGGGTATATTTGCCTTTTGGAGGTCCAGTGGCTTGCCACATCAGTTTCCTCTCATCTTCTCCCTGAGTGTTTATGCAATTGATCATCTAGGACCCTCTGGTAACCGTCCACGTCAACTAACGAGCATCTCCGACACATATCCTTGAATATTTGTTCAGCCTCGATAACCTTTCCCTTTCCACACATCAGGTTGACAAAAAATGAAAAGCTCTGCAAATTAATGACATAATTCTTATTAATTGAGTCATAAAAGGCACGCATTGCCATTTCCTCATTGCCAGCTTCACAGAAACCACCGACTAAGCAACTATACAAGGTTGCATCCATCTCAAAACCATCCTGAAGCATGTCATCTACAAGATCTGCAACTTCTTGCATCCTACCTTGGGACCTGCAAAGACCACATATCACGGTGCTATACGACACCAAATTTGGAAGGCAACCCATATTCTTCACTTGTTTAAGAAGAAGAACTGCTTTATCAAGCTCCCCAATCTCCACAAGAATCCTAAGCACAGCATTGAAACTTCCAACACCCCGACTAATGCCCCTAGCCTGCATTTCCTTCAAAAGGGAAATTGCTTCATCGGGTTTCCTCATCTTGCAATACGCAGTAATCACAACTTCATGCTCTTTTGCATCAAGTTTCATTCCTTTTCTAATCATCTCGCTGAAATATCCAATAGCTTCATCCGACTTCCCCGCAACGGAAAGGCCCTTCAAAATACTCAAATGAGTTGCAACATTTTCTTTCACCCCATTCAGTCTCATCTTTGTCAGCAACCTCCTAGCCTCATCAACATTTCCTCTCAAACACAAACCATAAATAATAGCATTATAGGTCCATAAATTCGGGTTGCAACCCCGAATCAACATCCCATCCATCCACTTCCTTGCCTCATTCAATTCCCCTTTCTTACAATAACCATCAATCAAAGTACTATAAGTAACCGTATCTGGCAAACAGTCCTTACTCTCCATCATCCTACACAAAAATATCCTTGCATTCTCCATATCACCTTTCTTACAATAACCATTAATCAAGGTATTGCAAGTAATCAAATTAGGCTCACAAATCATTTCATCAAACACTTTCCTAGCATTCTCAATCATACCCACTTTGCAAAACCCTCTAATCATTGTTGTATAAGTTGAAGCATCAGGCTTTACAACGGCATCATTCACAATTTGATAAAAAAATGACCTTGCTACATTAATCTGATTGACTTTCACTAACACACCCAAAATAGCATTCCAAGAAAACAAGCACTTCCCTTGTTGAATCTCTTTCACTTTATGAAACCAAAAGATTGCACTTTTAGTATCCCCACTATACCCATAAGCTCTAATAAGTTTACTAACTAAAAGATCAGAAAACATGCCATGTTTTTCAAGGAGGCTTTTGGCGATGGGAAAAAGTGAGTGAGAGAGGAGAAGGTCAATGATGGCTACATAGCATCGGTGATTGTGAGAGTAGTTATTTGGGTTTGGGTTCAGGTTTGATGCCCAGTTGAAAAAGAAGAGGGCTTGGTAAGGATTGGGTTGCTGTTCTTTGATGACTTCAATGACTAAGTTGGTGTCCAGGTGAGGGGAGAACTGGTTTAGATGGGTTGGATTGATGTGTTTAGGGTTAGGGTTTTGTGGGTTTAGGGTTTCGAGACAAGAGGTTATGGCAGTGACCAGGGAGGTTAGGTCAGAAGAGCGAGGATGGCGGGTTAGGGTTAGGGTTCTTGCTGTTGCTGCTGGTGGTGGCATAGCCATTGCTGCTGCTGAAATGGATCTTTGGTTTCAGTTCTAATTTTTATTAATTTTTTGGTGGGAGGGTACGGCACGCATGGGAAGTATTAAAGTAAGTTTTTTTCATATATAAAAAAACTAATAGCGCTCATTCTTTCACGGTAAAAAGACATATTACACATTACACTTTGAATTCAAACATTATAATAATTATTTTATCATTCATATAAAAAATTATTGAATTCATTATTAAGGGTAATGCATGTGGTCTTTTACCATGATTATTAGTTATTATTATATTGATAAAAAATAACCTGGTTTTTTCTATTTTAAAATAATAAAATGATTAAATTATTTTAAAAGCAAAATTTGTTTAACTAGCGCCTAAAAGTTTTTTTATGTTTTTATTTTTTAAAACACATTAAAATAACTAAGTAATTCTTAAAAACAAATATTTTTTAATTGATATTTAGGAGCTTTTTCATATTTTCACTATAATTTTTTTAGTATAATCAAGTTGACTGAAGAATATAATTTAATTAAAAACAAAAATGATTTAACATGTGTCAGTATGTGGGAGATGCCCTTCAAGTAACGTATGAGGAGTCACATGGTGACCAAACACTACATTTCATAACGGTGATAGAATTGTCTCAACGTCCGTTCCATCCTTAAGTGGCATAGGTGGCTTATAGACTCTTTATTTGGTGTCGATGATCTTTTTTTCTTTTCTTTTCTCTCTCCGTTTTGATTTCCATTTAGTTCTTATTCTTTTTATTATTGTTTATTTTATTTGAGATCATTTTAAAATTGATTTTTTTGTATGATTTTATCCCCTTTTAATTTTTTTTAAAAGATTTGATCATCTTTATTACTTTTTTTTATTTATTTTGGCAACTTTTTAAAATTAATATTTTTTTATTTCATCCTTCAACATTAAATTAGTTAAGAATTGAGCTTCCTGATTGAGTCTGGATTTAGAATTTCATGGATTGCAAATTGAGAAGATTAATCCTAGTTTAGAAAATTCGTTTGGGTTTACTTAGTTTTTTTTTTTAAGTTCATGTTTTTTTAATTTCATCATTCAACACTTATTTAATTGGATATTGAGCCCCGATATATTTTTTTTATTTGATTTCTATAGGATTTTTCACTAATTTTGAAAATAACTAAGGTTATCTTGTGTCTAGTTATTTGCAAGCCTCAAGAAATTATTATAAATAAAATAAAAAATTGAATCAAGTTAATACAAAGAAGGGTATTAAATGTTAGAAGAAGTTTAGAAAATAACCAAAGAAATGAATTAAAGGAATTGTGGGGCAAAATTTTAAATTTTAAAAACTCTCATCCTCTCCTTTTATCCCTTGGGGCCGGTTGCTGGACACAAGTAAAAAAAAGGGAGGGGAATGTCGCACAAGTGTGGCATTGAGGCGATCATCCTCCTGGGTTGGGGTTTCTTTGTGGTGATGAGGGAAATAACAATTAATTCTTGTTTTTTATCAGTAAAAAATGATGGAGTCGCTACCTAATATTTTGATCACTAGAAACTCTAACTAGTCTCAAAGTCTAGTTAAGGAAACTGGTTGTGTATAGGGAGGATGTATCATCCCTAATACACCTTACCTAAGGTAAACTGCATTGTTTGTTTGTTTGATATAAACTAAGATATTGTTGTGTTTTTTAACCGTTGGTCTGTCTAAAGTTTAAGGAAGGTCATCTTCGATAAGAAAGTGCTTATCTTATCAGAGTAAAATCTAACCATTCTAAAGTCAAAACAAGAAAATAAAGGAAAATGCTAGAGTTTTAGCTTAGAGTGAAGTACAAATACCATGATATAAATTGGCACAAGATTTGTGTGGTGTGGTAAAGGGATGAGAGAGAAATTAGGGCTAAAAAGTGAGTATTTGTGCATCTTTTTTTCTTTTGTTTTAGGGAACAGAACAATAAATAATGAAATTATAGTTTTTCTCAATTTGGTCCTTGAACCTTTGGCACTTTGCAATGGCCCTAATCAGCCTTAATCTTTTGGATCCCTTGCAATTTCACCCTTAGCCCTCTTCAATTGGAACCTTAAATTTCAGTGTTTTTTACTAAGTGATCTTTGATTTCAAATTTCTTCAATGTGGTCCTCAATTGAACTTTATATTTTAAACTTCTTTCAATTAAGCCCTTAATTGCAACAATTTAGTTTTTCAAGTTTCAATTGTGTACCTAATCTTTCAATATTTATGAATTGATCCGAATTAGGCCTCCAAACTTGATTTTTCTTCAATTGAGTCCTCGATTGAATTCATAAAATTCATTAGAAGTTTAATTAAGTCCTTAAACTTAATTAATTATTCCAATTTTTACCAAATTGACTTTCAAACTCAATGTCTCTTCAACTAAGTCCTTAAATAAGTCAATTAAACCTATTAGAAGTTTAATTAAGTCCTTAGACTTCATTAATTCTTTCAGTTTTGGTCAAATTTGGATTTCAACCTCAATTTTCTTCCTTTCTTCATCTCATCTTGTCAAAACATCCCAATCTAGCCATTTTTTTGGTATTTTAGTTTTTTGCGGCTCGAATGTTTATCTTCTCGTGTCCTAAAAATATTTTTGAATTTTTTATTTTTTAATAAAAAATATACACTTTTTATTAAAAAAAAATTAGAGGTTCGAAATTAGATTATGACAGGGAACATGAAAAATTTGAAAGAAATTATTGTGCAAATGCTAGAGGAAAAGAGAGGTTGGGGGTTAGGGAGGGTTTAGAGAAGGATTAAACACAAGAAAAATAGTAAGTTTAGTTAGGATTTATGAAGAGAAAGAGAGCAATTAGAGAAGAAAGTGAAGATGAGGGGAGAGAAAAAAAGGAGACTTGAAGAAAATATAAGCTGGTTAGTGTTCAAAATTCAAATTACGATTGGGTAGGATGTTTAAAGTATGTTTATGTCAATTAGAAATAGGATTTCTTGATTTTCATTAGAATTCTTGCAAAATTGAATTAGGGTTCTAAGTGAAAATTTGAGGGAAATGTAAATTATCTCAAAATTGATTCCCTAAGATCATTAATTATAGGTTATGGAATGAATGAAATCATGATGAAATGATGAAAAACAATTGGGGGATTGGTGGGTCTTGAGTGGCTGACCATGTGTAGATGTGAATAATGAATTTTCTTGTTAGTTTGTGTAAATCATGTTATAATTGTATTATAAATGATGTGAATGTTAGTTTTTTGAGTGTTTGGTGTTATTTTACATAATGATAATGGATTTGATCAATTTAGAATTTAGTGTAATTAAAAAAATTGTTAAGTAAAAGAAAGAAAATGGTTCCTAAGTAAAAAGATAATTATATAAATTAGTAAGTACATGTTTTCTTTTTTAAGGCCAACAAAAAAAAATTGATGATGGTAGGGTCAAATAAATCATGGAAATTATATCAAATATGATATGTGGTACAGTTAGAATATAAATGAATAAGGATAGATAAAGATGAAAGTATGATGATAGAGTTATATATGTTTTCTTAACCTTTATGGAGAATAATTAATAAGAAATTTGAATGGTGAAGATACATGACAAATATGGCTAATTCTGTTAAAGAACAAAACAAAACATTGATAAGGTAAAGTTGAATATAATAATGATTTTTATTTTGAGTCTGTTAAGGGTAATGCTAATCAATGAGAGAATTGATTCACAGTAGATACTTAGTTATCGAGCCACTGACCCGAGCCAGAGGAGAAGCTTCTAACATAGCAGATAGGTGCTCCACACTTATAATTTCGTTACATTATATTAATATTTGGAAATTCAATCATTTGTTCGGATATTACTATGAAAGTAAGCAAATAAGTGGATTATGAAAGAAAATGGAGTAAATGAATGAAAAGTTTGATTAGCTACTCCTGAAGGGAAGCTAATGATGTCAATGGACCCTTAACATCGACATCAAAAAAAGACACAAGTAAGACATTAAAACGAAATTTGATTAGCTATTCTGGATATTTGGATAGTTAATGATATAAATGAGTTATATTGATATCAACATTTCCATTTAAGACGTGATTAGTTATCCCTGAAAGGAGGCTAATGATGTCAAGAGTTTTCTTGATATCGACATTTCTAAACAATGGATTTAAGATACCCGAAAAAATGGTTGGTTAATTATTCGGGTTAGGATAACTAATGATATCAATAGGTCATTTTGATATCAGCATTAATTATTAGTTCTGATTAGTCGATCCCAGGTAAAGGAGACTAATGATGTCAGTAATATCACTAGCTTCGACAAAAAAAAATTATCGGCGTGAATAAACATGGATGTGTCTTTATTCAGTTAAATTGAGGTTGTTACAGTATTTGTCATTCTTTGTTAAAATTAATTTTTTTTTAAAAAAATTATTTTTAAATTAAATTAAATTAATTGATTAAATATAAACATGAAATGGTCACTTCATAATATTTTATTTAGTTTGTTTTTCAGGTCGTTGCTCTAAAGGTTTATGCGGCATCTTTTGGTGTCATTGTGTAGTCTTTCATAGTGTCATTAAATTAAACTGTCTTGATGAGCTATTTCTAGTGGTGGGGCGGTATCCACAATGGAACGACATTGAGTCTACTACAAACTTTTTTTTTTATTCTCAAGAGCATGCATGATGTTGATAGTTTATTTGTATAATCATTATTGCTAATATTTTTATTCATTTTATTTACCTATTGATTATTTTAATTATATTATTAAATTAAACTTCAATCAAATATGAGATTCTTCTTACTCTTTTAAAAATCACAATAATTACATCAGAAAAAATTTAGCACGGCGAGTCACCTGAGTACAGCATAAACTCTAGAGCTACACGTAAAAGAAAATGTTTTTGGTGGGAATTCCATGTGAGTGAACATTATTGCCATTTCGACAGTGTATACTTCATCGTCATTGTCGAAGTCATTTGTTAGGAGAGTGGATGTCTGCAGGGACAAATGTGCTACACATGATCCACCTTCTAACATGTTTTGTGAGGCAATCTTCAATCAGGTTAATCAGTTACCGGTGACTGGTTGAGGTGACACATCATAGAAACAACATTCCATGCTCGCAGTGTTCACTCCATTTTCATTGGTTATGGCTTTTGTCACGTAAGGGTGATTGTCGGTTTCATTTGGACTAAAAAATTTGGATTTTTATTTTCAACCGAAAATTAATTTGGTTTGGTTGGATTTTATATTCTTAAAAACTGGACAATTTGACCATTGTCCATCCCATTCCAAGAATAAAACGTTTGATCTCTTGTTTTCTGGCTGTCCCAGTTTCTGCATTGCACTAATTAAATGCCACTGATCTTATGGTGATCTTTTGAAATGAAAGTTTCAAGTGCAACCATGCTTGGAGAAGTTGTACAAACTTGAACACACACTCACACTCACACATATTAGCAACGTTAATTAGAAGCTCCCATGTCATACTATTAATGGTGGTGGTATAGGCATGCAGGCACGTTATGCAAGTAAATCTAGAAACCAAGCTTGTTGTACTCAAAAATGGAGGATTGCCAACGGAAGCCTGAGAACGTGAAAGTGAATAGTTTCTCCTTTAGCGATGTTAATTTTGATGCTATTTGATTATTCTTAATACAGTAAGGATCCTTACTGCTTTAATACAGAACAAGTATATATATATATTGGAGACTCCATATTTAGTTTTGAACTTCCATAAATTTTCCCATCTAGAAAGAGGCTAGGGAAGAAAACTCCATTTGATCGCTGTGGAAGCAATTTCTATATGACAAACTGACAGCGATTTTCTTTAGCTTCCTAAATAGGAAGAAAAGTCCATTAAGAGTTGTGCTTTTTTCTTTTTTTGTATAAAATTTGCGCAGAACATTAATCAACAAACGACAGTCTTCGAGACTTGTGTGCTGGGGTCTTGGTTTTTCCACCATTTCGAAATTGTGGGCTGGGATCGATGGACACACATCCAGGAGGGATTGCGGGCTAAAATCTCATATTTAGACATTTAGGACATCAGCATATCATAGGATATATTAATTTTTGGCCATCAGAAACCACAAGTACTGCCAAGACAAAAACATGGAAGAAAACCTACCTTGCAGCTCAGTGCATTGTTCCAAAGTAAAGTCTCCTAAAACTGCAACAAGCTTGTTGCTTCACTCGTCTAACACAAACTAGAGTAGCAGCCATATCTTCCTACTTCTTGAAACAAAAGTATCTTTCCATAGAATCTAAAACTTCTATTCAGAGTGAGAAGATTATAAATTTCTCAAAAGTCTTAGCATTTTGCAGCCATTACTGTACAATTAAGAAAACTCCGATGTGGTCAATTTTGAGGTTTTCACGTACCATCACATGTGTTTTTCTATGCCATTTGTGTGAATATTCTTTTATTTTCTATTATGATAATACCATGAAAGGCCGTCTCTATTGATTTACTAAGCCTACAGGTGCATCCACCTATCACCACCTTCATCATCAGAGAAAACATATAAAAGCTGGCTCAAATGTTGCAAGAAACTTTGCCAATGAATGAGTTTACCATAAAAAGACATTGGAAATAAGAGATTTTGTCGACTTTTTACTCTGGTCTCATTCACTTTGTGAGACCTGATATGGTGCAAGGGCAATAAGATTAGACAAGAGAAGACATATTTCGCATATATACATGTTTCTGCCTAGTGATTCTTTAAAAAACCAGAATGGACATGTCTAATACTTCCTCGTAAGCTCCTAGCATGATAAATCAAAGATCAGAAGAAAGCAAAACGATAGCTATTGATAAATATTTTGCTAGTGCAGCCACAAAATAAAATCACAATCAACAAAATCTCCTCGATCTCTGATCAAGAAGTGTCTCAGTACTGCCATAACAAAATTCAAATGCCTCTACTCAGCATTTCACAATCCTAGGAGAAAAATTAAATAAAAAAAAAAACTTAATTAACTAGCTTGCTTGTCTAATATGAGCACGCATGTTATGCACATAACAATATCATCCAGCGGACCCAGAACAGGCATTTCTTATTTCTTCTTGAAGCCTCATGATTTCTACTTGTGCACGTACCCTTTCTTCTGCATCGTTCGAATTTAAGAGTACTTGGAGATCTGTTAATTGCCTATGGATGCTTTTGATCTATATGTAACCAAAAGAAAAAAAATGGAAAGAAAATTCAATGATATGAAAAGTTATGGCGAAGAACAAGGAGGATAAAAACTAAAGGACCAAGGCAGACCTTTCTGTGTGGCCATCGAGTCATCCCGAATTTCCGGCATATCTTCTTCACTACAGTGGGACACAAGTGTAAACTCCTCGCTGCATCTTCTATAGGGAGATGGAAATACTGTCTAAAGTCATTGAGTGTCAACCTTCCTGCTCTTTCCCTCTGCATGAACCCACAACCCCATAAAAATTACTCAATTAGCACTAATAAACAATATAAGGTCTTAATTGTCTTCATCTATCCTTTTATTGCAATGCGAATGCAAGATGCCTTAATTGTGGGTGAAGATAGTAACTAGAACCTGTAGTGCAAGATTGCTTCGAGTCGCTCTCTCTGTCTCAATCTCTCCCTCTCCATGATTCGTTGCTTGCCGTTCCCCTGTTAAAGTTCCAGCTTGCAAGTCTCGTGATATTGACATGTACAAAAAAGAATAAATTCAGTTCTCCTCATAATGTTAAGAAAAATCTAAGGAGTTTGCAATTGCAACAGTAAATAAACGTATTATTATGTGGAGTCTAGTTCATGCAGAGAAATACTAACCTGAATTTGGTGGGGATGGATCGTGGAATTCATCAAAATGCAAATCTTCAGTCCACTCGTATCCAACACAAAGGGCTTCATAGAAGAATGAGTGTGGATCTTGGACCATAATGAAGCCTGCCTGTTTTCTGTCATCGCAATACTTCTGCAGAAATTCCTTCACATTCTCCAAGCTTTTCTTGCAGAAACTGCAAAATGTATGAAACCACGGCGTTTACAATTTCAGAAAGTGACTCATAATCAAAACATCAAAACTACCAAGTGCTAGTTTTCTTTTATCCCACAGTTTTAATTGCATTGCATCGCATCAATCACACACTTCTCTAAATCAGATGAAACGAAAAACAACTAAATTAGACTAATAAAACTTACTCAAACATATAATATTGAGGATGAATTGCCTTGACATGATCCCGGTTCTCAAGAATAGCATGACAGATGATACCCATTCTCCCATGTATCTCAAGTTTTGTAGTATAGTTTCCTGCCACCACAGAATAGTTAAACTTTACAAGAAAAAAACCAGGAAAAAAAAAGAACTAGAATTATCAAAGAGAGAAAGAAATGCTATGTAAAACACACCATCAGTGTGGATTATTTCTCTTAGAACTTGACAGCAAGTGCATTGAAAAGGGACTGGTTCAGGTGGCCAAACAGCAATATTCCTCCCATCAAGGAAAATCTCTTCACTTCTTCCTGATGCATTTGAAGTTTGTCCATCAGGAAATGATGCGTTGGGAAATGACGCGTTAGGAAATGGTGCATAAGGAATTGGTCCAAAAGAACTTTGTCCCTGATTCTGATGTGACGGACCAGCCTCATGAGATTGCACTCTAAGATTTTCATAATAAAAATTCCAAGCCATTGGATCCTCATATGGGTTATTAGGATCCAAAATGTTTGCATTGGCATTTGCACTGCCACTGAATGATTCGGGAATTACTGGATTGGGTTCAGTGTCAGAGGATAAACCTGCAAGGCTTGGATTTGCATCATTCATGAAATTTAGATGTTCATAGTCAATAGGGATGTCATACGGGTCATGGTAGGGTACGACGGACCGAGGATCTGCCATTCAATCAATACAACACTACATAAACAAGTAATCGGTGGTTTTTCTTTCTTTTTTAAGAGAGATCAAGCACCAGACAGTAGGCGAGTCTGGTGCTTGATGAAGAAGAAGATAATGGAATGTGAAGAATTTCCCGAGGAAGTTCTTGCATTTGAAGGAGATTTCAGGGGGGGCGCGAGTGGCAGTTAATGACCGTTGTGGGTTCATGACGGTTGGGGTTTTAAATCCCTCCGTTGAACAGTAGGTTTGATTGCAAAATGCATACGACACGTCATATGTTATATTTAAATTTAATGAATTCTCCCAAGTATTGTTTCTAAAGTTTGAACTAAAAAAATAAATCTTCTCAACCATTAAATCAACCCCTTAAATTAAATAAATAAATAACACATATGTTATATAATTTAATCCTTACTCTTTGATTCCATGACTCCTATTCATTTGGTGAGTGGATTTAAAAAAAAATTCAAGAAAATAATTTAACAAAATAAAGTTTATCAATTTCTTAACCACTCAAAATTGATTATAGTTTATTTAAAACACTTTATAATTATAGTTTTTTCAATGTATAGATGTTTATTATGTGAAAATAGTCACCACTGTCTTTCTCTCTCATAGATGCATATTGAATCACTCTAAGGTGTTTAAAAGTGTAGTAATATTTATTTTTTAAAATATTTTGTACTTGAAAATATATTAAAATAATATATTTTTTTTATTTTTTTAAAATTATTTTTCTTATCAGCACATCAAAACAATCTAGAAACACTAAAACAATAATTATTTTAAAGTAAAAAATAAATAATTTTAATTAAAAAAACACTTTTAAAACACAAAAACAAACAAATTATTCATCATCGTTTTTTCTAACTTTTTTAATTGAATATATCTTTTAACTCCATCCTTCAACGTCATGTTGATTGGAAATTAGATTTTATTTTTTTATTTGTTTTTTATGGAGTTATCAAGGTCTCCTAGTCCAAGTTTGACAAATTAATCTCAGTTAATTTTGGTCATTTTTTAAAAAAAAATTTAGTTTAACCCTTAATATTATGTTGGTTGAAAATTGAGCTACATATATATTTTTTAATTTGTTTTCTATGAAATTATCATAGTTTTATGATCAGGTCATAAATTAGACCTGTTGACTCGAGTTTTTTTTTAATCTTTTTTAATTCAGTTTATCCAATTTTATCTTTAAATATTAGGTTGATTGGAAATTAGGCTATATAAATTATTTTGGCTTGCGTTTTATGAAGTTATCTTGGTTTTATTACCCGGGTCACGAGTTTGGTCAATTGATTCAAGTGGTTTCTTATGTTATTTTTTTAATTGATTTTATTTTTATTTCAAAATTCAACATTTGGTTGAAATTGAACTTCATAATTTGTTTTTTTATAGGGTTATCCCGATCTTATGATACATGTTTGACATGTTAACTCATGTTGACTTGACTCATTTTTTTTAGTTAAATTTTATTTTCAATTTCATCCTTCATGATTGGGTTGATTGAGAATTATTTTTAATAAAAAATGGTATGCTTTCCTTTGAGTTATTTGGATCTCATGACCTGAATAATAAATTTGACATGTTAATTTAAGTTGATCTAAGTTGATCCAATATATTATACGTAGTTTTAATAATTTTTTTTTTCTGTTGATATACAGAGACTTAGACTCGTTTATATGCATTAGATGCAATTAGTTCTTATATGGATAGCTCATATTTAAAAATCTTAATTTTTTTTTCAAATTATTAAAAGTTCCAATTATTGCTTGAAAGATCATTTTACCCTGTTGGTGTTGTCGATTATCTTTCCAAATAATATATAATTTCTTTGAAAAATATGAAAATAGTAATTTATTTATACTTTGTTTAATATTAATTAAATTACTATTTTCTTTTCTAAAAGAAACCAAAATGAAAATTTTCTAGATAGACAAAACTGGTCTAAAAAAGTAAAATAACAAAAACATATGATCTCATCAAACATGAATGATAAGAAGATGGATAATAAAGTTTATTCCGTTGGTTCGTAGGTATAAATACTATTTATTATATAGTAAAAAGAGATAAAAGAAAAAAAATAGATAATTATAAATAATCTCTTTAAAAGTTATTTAAAAAATTTAAATTATTTTTCTTCAATTTTCATTCTTCTTTTTCTCTATCTTCTTGTATCTATAAAGTTTATTAAAATTTTTTGTTAATTTTATCTGCATTGATCCAGAGAAATCACCAAATATATTATAATGCCTCGCTAAAATATTGCGGCAATATAAAACAGTGCCGGGTTTTTTTTTTCAATTTGATATTTAAAATGTTTTTCTTTTTAATTTTATCATTTTATGCCAATCTTAATGTTTAATTTGTCAAAAATTATTAAGAGAAGAAAAATTCAATAAAAGGAGACTGAAGTATAAAACAAAAAGGAACCTCATGGCCAATATAAAAAGAGGGGAAAGTTCTTTTTCTCGTACTTTTCTTTTTCTATCTTTATATTCCCTATAATTTTTTTATTTTTAATTTTATTTTAAAAATTTATTTTTTTACATTTTAATCCATATAAGGGAAATAAAAAAAAATCACAAGATTTCAGTTGAAAAAAAAATTATCAATTAACATCAATTTTACCCATGAAAATCATCAATATTGGTATTGATAGGTTTATTAAATGAGGGGAGTTGTTTCCAACCTTAATATTGAATAGAAAAACAAATTAGAGTTAACAAAGAAAATAATTTTCCGGTTTGATTTTGTGTTTTTAAATAATTTTAGAGGTTGTGTGGGTTTATAAATGGATTTTTAGATATTTTAAAGATGTTTATTATGTGTTTTAGATGAAAATAAATTAAAATTAAATTTTTAAATAAAAAATAATCAAACTTTAATTTATAACCACTACAACAATGATCGAATCATGAAAAATATAAATGACTTGTTGTCTATATATTTATTTTCTAAAAAATAATTAGAGCACATGGATGGCTTATCTTTTATAAGAGAAAAGAAATTAAAATGGCTCGGACAAATGGGTTTGAGCTACAAGGCTTCCGTGCTTGGGTTTTGTTTCAAGGGTTGAGGCACACTGGACACCCAAACTTGTTTATGTGCCTGGATTTTTTTTTTAAAATTTTTTAATACAATGATTTTTTTTAGGGTTTTCTCATGTTTTTTTTAACTTCTTATATTTTTTTTGTTTTATTTTTTTAAATTTTTTAGGGTTTTTAATTTTATTATTTTCTCATGTTTTATTTGTTTAAAAATTAAATTTTATTTTGGAGATTCCATGGATATTTTGAAGAAAAAAAATGAAATATAAGTGAAAATATGAATTTTAAAACTTTTATTTCATTAAATATTTGAATTTCTAAACAAGATTTATTTTTGGTTTTCTAAAACAACAACAAAAAAATAATTATTTAATCAATATATTTACCACATAAAATTTATGAGCGAAAGACTGAATTTTATACTTCAATAACTAATTAAATAATTTCAAGAAATTATAAAAATTAAATTATAAACGGCTGTTATATTCATATTGCTATTTGTATAATATATTCTGATATTCAATGGTTAATTAATTTTATTTTGTTCGGTGTATAACTCTCTTTTTTTGCAATTTAAGTTTTCAATATTAGGTTTTTGTTAATTTTTGTTAATTTCATCTTAAATGTTTATTTGATTTTAAAATTATCTTTAAATTTATTTATTATATAGCCAATTGTATTCCAGAATCACAATTTTAAGAATTAAATATATTATTTTTTTATTGTTTAAAATAAAAAAATCATTTTAAATTTTTGGTCCGTAACTTGAGAAGTAACCTGGGTGTAAAATAAAAGAGATGTTTTTACAAATTCTTCAACAAGGATAAAAAAAATAAAAATAAAAATAGTGGAAGTAGCCATCTATCAATCGAAGAAGGGGAGAGAGTGAAATGAAGTCAGCAATATCATCAACGACAACACTCTTGAGCTCAAAAAATCTGAGCCTGAAGCTCCATCTAAATCATTCCCCTTTCTCTCGCTTGCCCTCTTCCCTTTTCCGCTCAAAATCAAACACCCACTTCCCTTCTCTCCTACTACGTAACAACAGCACTCACAACCAGAAATCCCAAATCCACACTCCAATAATGGCTTCTTCTTTCATGCCCGAGCAAGCCAGAGCCCCTCCCGCTCTTCCCTTGCCCGTTCCTCCTGTCGCCAAGGCACGATTTTTTTATTCATTTTTTGATTTACTTACTTCTATAATTGATTTTTTTTTTGCTTGCTGTGTGATCTGATGCGATGTGCAGTTTAAGATTGGGCTGTGTCAGTTATCGGTGACGGCTGATAAAGAGAGGAATATTGCGCACGCTCGCAAAGCAATTGAAGAGGCTGCTGCAAAGGGTGCCAAGCTTGTTATGTTGCCTGTAAGCTTTCCCATTGAGCTTTGTATTTTTATTGATAACGTAAATTATACGCCCTCGTAA
>Ga0325404_1001080_pt1 | contig 28553 bp, 14 predicted proteins | sample PopdelMetagenome_18_FD_205664 | JGI IMG/M metagenome (GOLD analysis project Ga0325404, IMG submission 205664) | Populus deltoides microbial communities from Bellville, Georgia, United States - Xylem-Control-R1 | ecosystem: Host-associated > Plants > Phyllosphere > Stem > Wood/Secondary xylem...
GTCTAGACACAAGAATGGTACAAAGCTAGGAAATGGAATCGATGACGTGGATGAGTCTATAATCCTACGTGGCACTCAAGGGTAGACCCTGACCGTTTGTGTCAGGATCGCTACCTTTCCCAAGTTTATCTAAGAACGATGTCTCTCATGGGGGCCCACTCCTCAGCCACGTGGGATCATGAATTGTGGGACCCACGTTATCTACAAAGACTACAGAGAGAGAGAGATGGCGGGGTTTTTTTATTTTATTTTTATCAAAACGTGAACGTGGGCGGCATCTTGTCTTTGAGGTTTGGTTTATCTGCGCTTGAGAAAGCACCCACTACACGATTTCTTTCTTCTTTTTTTTTCCTTCCCAGAAAAAAAGTAGATATAATTTTGTTGCATAAATTGGTGTTGCGTGCTTTGGATATTATTAGTTTTTTCCGAGGGGTGACACGTAGCCATGTTAATAATTTACTTTTATTTAATCTTTTAATTTCTCAATTAAATAAAATATATTCTTTAATCAAAATTCACTTTTTTTATTTATGTATTTCTCTTTCTCAATGATAATATGTATCGGAAGCAAAGTTTTTAAAAAACAATTATCATACTTTAAAAAATTAATAAATAAATCAAAAAAATCGTAGTGAAAAGAAATTATAATTAGTTTAAAAATTATAATTAAAAAAATAAAAATAGATAATTTATTTTAATTCAATATTTATAAACAATTTTTTTAAAAAAAGTATTCACACTATTATTGAAAAACAGTAATTTTACTAGATAATGTTTTTAAATATAAGCTTAATAATTTTATTTCAAGAAAGTTATATTTTAAAAAAAATTAATTAAAATAAATAATTGAGTAATAAAATCAAGGCCAAGCTAGTATGCTTGGCATAAAAGTAAAAAGCTCAAGCGTGCTTGGCTTTTTTGTGCAAGAGGTTTTTTTTAATGCTCAATCTTAAGTCATTGAGCATAATTTTTTACTCAACTTGTGAATCGAGGTAGAATTTTGCTAATAGATTTTTATAGGTCATGTTTTTTTATAGAATATATTAAATTTTTGCATCAACTAAAGATTGGAGAGTTTTAATTGAATTTTTTTTATCTATTTAATTTAAAAAAAATTAATTTTTTTCAGATTTATATAGAATTTTTTTTCTAATTTATTTAGAATTTTTTTTAGTATAAATAGAGTTGTTTAGCTTGTGTTTTAGAAAATTACTTGAAGATAAAATATATAATAATAAAATTTTGAAATAGAATTTGTATGTAATCTCTATTCAGCATAATTTTTCATTCTTGTTCTTATCATTTTTTCTTCTATTGTTTTGTCTGTATTAGTTGCTATCAGAACTCAACAATTCCAGGTTATTTGTTTGTGATGTGTTGCAATTTTTTTTTTTGTGTGTTGTAAATTTTAGGTTATAATCACTTACTCAATGTTTGAATAATCATATGGCTTAAAGAGATCGCAGAGCATATCATATTTTTGAAAAGTGATTTTTAAAAAATATTTTTAATATTTTTATATTTATTTATGATTAAAAAATTTAATCAATGAAAAATATTTTTCAATCAAGTAAAATTTAATTTTGTTTTTAGAAAAATATTTTCTTTCTATTTTTGATAGAATATACTTTTCAGAATGTGTAAATAAAAATAAAGTTAAAATTTTAAATTATAATTAAAAACAAAAAATTTTAAATTGCTATCTAGGGAATTCTTCATCATTTTATCATGTGTTTTGTTTTTTTGTGATTATCTAATAAACTTACGAACAATTTAATATTTTGATAAATATAAATATTATTTAAAAAATAAATAATTGAAGTGTGCAATGTGGGGGATTTATGTGTTTATCACCAAAATAAATGTAACGAGGGTAGTGTTACACTTATTATTAATTTTATAAATAGACTGCATTATCCCTTTATTATATATATATATATATATATATATATATATAAATTGAATTTCTCAAAATCTCAAGTGCCCAGTTATCTTTCTTAATTAAAACAAATATTTTGAAAACACAGGTAAAAAAATACTCCTGACCAAGAAAAAAGTTTAGTATGATCTAGACTTTCCTTTTTAAGAAATTAAATTTGATAACTCTAAATGGTAGTTTAATTAGTTAGGTGTTGAGTTTGTTTTTTAATGATCACGAGTTTGAGTCTTTTTAGGGTGACTGAAGGCTTACATGGTCATTAACTTTAGAGTCCGTGGGATTAGTCGAGATATACGCAGTTGATCCGGATACCCACATTAATTAAAAAAAAACTAAATTTGATGATAGATAATGATAGGAAAATTGTAAAATTTATATATCCTAATTAATCACAGAAAGAAAGGTTTCTCTACTTTTAGTTTTAAAATTTATATATAAACTCCCACACCAGCATTTAATATTATCATATCTCTAATTTAATGTAAATCACAGTTTTTTTAGGTCGGTAGTTTTTGTTCCTTGCTTGCATGGCTTTGGTTCTTTCTCAAGATTTAATTAGAATGCTCATTCAAATAAAGAAGAGTCTTAACATGAAATTAAGTTTGCTTTCGTCATTAATTACAAGATTAACCCAAGAAGTCGTCGTCCTCGTCCTCCTCCTCCTCAATATTCGATCATCTATGAAAATAAAATAAAATAAAATTGTAGAAAAATCAGATTCGAGAGAGGCCAGATTCATGGGAAGAGCAGTTCTCCAGGTTGGCAAAAACCTTTTGGAGGCCGTGATGTTTTTTTCTTTTTCAATGCGAGTAATTCTGAGGGCAGTTTGCGTGTACGAACTAGTAAAAGAGACAGCTCATTCTAAGTAAGTGGTATAGCCAGCCACGACTGCACATGGCCTAGTCAAATGCACGTGCGTAACGTAAATTCGTTCTCAATCTGCGAAGTCTATCTTATGTATCACAACATCAATTCTGTGGAACCGTATTTATTACATCAGGGGCCTGCCTGCCGAGGTAGGAGGAAGATGTATATTTGAAATTTTCATAATAATTTTGGTTTAAAATAATTTTTATTTAAAAATATATTAAGATGATTTTTTTTTATTTTTTTAAATTATTTTTTATATTAACGTATTAAAATAATTTTAAAATACTAAAAAAATAATTTTATACCATATTCTCAAACATGATTGAAAAATACTAGAGTTGAATGGGAACCCTAAAGCCAGCTCAGTCCAAGCTGTATTCCTGCTGATATTTCCTTTATAGATCTGTGTGAAAAAAAAAATCAAACCAAACTAGATGTTGAATGTTCTTTGAATTCAAACCACAAGAGAAATAAAAAAAATCAATCCTTTCCTTATCTTTGACGTAAATTACTTTTTATATTAACGCATTAAAATAATATAAAAATATTAAAAAATAATTTAAAATAAAAAATTTAAATTTTTAAAAAATACTTATACCACATTCTCAAACATTATTGAAAAATACTAGAGTTAATGGAAACCTAAAGCCAGCTTAGTCCAAGCTGTATTCCTACTGATATTTCCATTATAGATCCGTGTGAACAAAAAAAAAAAAAAAAGAAAAACCAAACTAAACCACGTGTTGAATGTTCTTTGAATCCAAACCACACGAGACAAAAAAAAAAAATCAATCCTTTTCTTGATTCTTCAAGTAAATTATCTTTGATATTGAGATATTAAAACAATATAAAAATATAAAAATAAAATTAAAATAAAAAAATTTAATTTTTTTAAAAATACTTGTACCGCATTCTCAATCATGCTTGAAAAATACTAGAGTTGAATGGAAACCCTAAAGCCAGCTCCGTCCAAGTTGTCTTCCTGCTGATATTTCCATTATAGATCCGTGTGAAAAAAAAAAAAAAAAAAAAAACCAGATGTTGAATGTTCTTTGAATCCAAGCCACACGCGACAAAAAAAAAAATCAATCCTTTCGTTGATCCTTCACGAATCAACAGAGGATTAGTATAAAAGCTCTTTGGTCAATTTGCAAAGCCAATGGTTAGATGACACATCTGTCGTGACTTCTGGTTAGGCACAGTTGGGTTTGAGTCCTCCATTAAATAAATAATGAAAGTCTTTTTTTTTTTTTTTGGTGGATATTTTAGTTAATAAATATTATAATCTAGTTTAAATGAAATGAACAATTGACAGGAGCCCCCACCAGGAATGGATAAGGGGTAGGTAGGCGCGTTCGTCTGCTCTTACTGGTGTGGTTTTAAATAGTTTTTTATTTTAAAATAATTTTTTAAATGTTTTTTATTTTTATTTTTATACCTGTGCATCAAAAACACTAAAAAAACCCATTAATTTAATATTTAATCAAGTTAAAAATGTTTTTGAAAAGTATTTAAAAGGGAAATTAATCAGCCGTGTCCTCTGATAAATTTGAATGGATGAAGAGTTGTGGTCATAAGGTCCAACTCCGACACGAAATTTCCAAGTAGCTAATTCATTCATTCGCATATGATGGTGGTATACTTGTTTGTCTATATCCATTTCTTTTCGAGTGTTGAATGTTTGATTGAACAGCTGAGGCTCCTTCCTAGGAAGCTGTTTCCATTGGTGTTCCGCAGCTTCAAAACCCGCCCGCCCGCCCGCCCGTTTTATATATATATATATATATATTCGTAATAAATAGGCAAATTTGACTTTGATTACAAGTTCAAGAAAAAAAAAAGGGAGAAAAGTCATTGTAAAGTGTTCCCATTTACCATGAGATAAGAACTCTTTTTTCTAGTCTCTGAAAGGTTTTTTTATACCGATATTAATTTAGTATTCTATCAAAGTCCTTTCTAAGATTTTAACATATCATTACTAGTAAATATATTAAAATAATATTTTTTATTTTTTAAAAATTATTTTTAACATTAATAAATCAAAACGAGTTAAAAATATATAAAAAAAAATTAATTTTAAATATAAATATGATTTGAACCGCATTATAAACATGTGTTTTTTAAGCTTATGTTTTGGATGGAGACATAATCTAGTAAATGTGGTAACTAGAAGCTTCATTTCCTAGAGGTTTGGTTGGGCATAGCATCATACACCACCTAGTTTGTTTGGTACCAATCCTATTTATAGACCGGTACTAGGAGAGTACTTGAAAGATCGATCTTCAACAAGATCAACGATCTTTTTCTGCCATTATTGCCAATACTACCATATTGCTCTTGTTCTTGGCAATTGTGTGTGTCAAGGTTGAGCCAATCCTTGTTTCTGCATGAACAGGAAGTTGGTTTGGATTTACAAGCTGTATGATTGGAAATTTCATGTCTCTTTCTAGCAAAACACACGGCTACCAAATTTGATTTTATAATGCAGGTTACATTTGAGTTTATAATGAACAAGAATTAAATAAATTATCTCGGTGTATTGAAAATAGAATTTTGTTTCTTCGCCCCTGATGGAGACTAAGCGCAGCACGCATTGGATAAGACTTTAGACTTCGAATCTAGATTGCGTTCCCCGCAATATTCACCCTCTGCAGATGCTAAATACCTCACTAAAAACCTATAATAATACAGCTGCTACTAGGATTGCGATTTGCTCACAATAAATAATAGAAAAAGAGGCTTGACGTTGCTTGAAACCTCAAAATCATGGTATCGTGACCATTGCAGCTTCTGCGCCATCATGTTGTTGAATATTTGTCGTCCACTAGCAGAAGTTGGAGCGTCTGATGTCCATGATAAATTAAGCTTGCATGGATAGAGGAGATTGAAACTTAGGCTTTGATTCCAGTCTCCTAGATAGGCTTTGCTTGCTAAGCCTGCAAAATCCTGAACGTGCTTTAATACAAGGAAACGTAGAAGAAGCGGCAGTGAAAGCCTAGAAATATACGGCTTTAAGCTTTGCAGATAAAGAGAGACGAGTGGTTTCATGGGCCATCGATATTAATCCCATTGTCAACCCATGATGATGAAAGATCGCCAGAAAATCACAAACTGTCCATCGTTATTGTTGCTATGTTGGTTCCTGTATCAACAGATTACTTTGGTGCATGAACTGCTAGTTTTATCTGGGAACATCCCATGTGCAGAAGAGTGACAGCAAATTGACTAGGAGCAAGCATTCTGCAGAGCAACTTGCCATTTTCCCAAGGGCCTAAATGCTTTAAAAAGCTCCAAGTTGGAGAGTATGAGACGCAAACTGTAACGATGCCATTGGTGACTTGTGGATAGGAGTGACGTCGAGAAAACTTTTCACTGAAGCTTCCATTAATGAGACGACAAAAATGATGTTCACAATTGAGGATATCTTTGGGCTTAATTGGAAATACAAGTTTTTAAGAGGAAGCCCGTTTAGGGATATCATGGGCCTCACTAAAAAACATGTTATGCTGTAATCTGCAAGAAAAATCGACTGTCTAGAGTCTAGACAATCTTAAAGACAAAATCCTTTAAATTAATCTGATGTATTCAGAGAAATTTCATAAATTTATCTAAATTCTGACTCCAAGATTTGAATCCAACAAGTAATATCAGCTTTTTTTCCAAGAAAAGATTAAAAGCTTATCAAGGATGTAGTCATAACCAATCGAATACTTGGTTACAGGATAGGACCCCTCAAGAAGGAAAATAAAAGAATGTTGCCACACATTACCAGGTCATTTTAAACTGAGGAAGTCCTTACGAAGTAAATGGTACAGCATTTGTCACTTGAAGCAACAATTTTCATACAATTTTACAAAGTTAAATTCAAAAGAATATTTAAGTGTAGAATCTCCATGTTTTCACGTTCCTCGATCATGTTACCGCACAAAAAAATGGACAATGGCAAACCAGTATCCAGCCAACTGAGAAAAAAAGAGGTCACTTAATCAAAACTAATAGTAATAGGCAATAACATCCAGTCACTGGAAGGATAAATGTCGATCATATACTTAACGAAATGACCACTGCACAGACCTTCTGAATTGAATGCAATCAATGGGAGCAGACTTTACCTGTTCCAGTATGCTTTTACCAGTGTGACCTTCAATGACCAAGCCTGCCGTGAGGCCAATCATTGCCCATGCTCCGTTAATTGCTTCAATTTGGCGCCGTCTCTGCAGTAGCAGCATTATTAGCATCAAAATTGTAACTTACCAAGATTGAAGATAGACATTAAGGTTGGTTTGATCAATGCAAAATTAAAACTAATGAGATGATACGCCCCTTTGGAAAGATGAGCATCAGAAATTTCAGGATACGCTAGCACGGAAAGCTTGGACATCCATGCAAACCCAAATACTGGCCCAAGTGGTTTGGTATAAAGAATATCATCTATGTATTTTTACGGGAAAGGAAAGCATATCAGCTTCCTCAGTATTTTATTACTAATTGAAACAGTAATGGGTGCCTATGCTGGAAGAGATGAGCACTGGCTACATTGTAGCTCAAACCTAAGAACAGAGAGATGTGATACATGAAACTTGCTCTTAATTGGGCAAACATAATTCCCCTTCGGGAAAATGACCACACATGCAACCCTAAAACCTTAATCGGAAAGCCAAGAAAGTTTTAAGAGATCCAGGGAGATTTTTAGACTAGTTCCAGTTTTAAATGAAAATGTCATCACTTAATTGTCTGTCATCAATATCCTGTCATAACATGGAATTTTTTAGACAAGTGGATATGAAATCTTAAAAGCACATGAAATGTCTTTCACCTTGAATCTCTCTTTTTTTTGAATTTCTTTCATTTGTTCGGCTGCTAATCGTTTGGCTTCCAGAGGATCAACCATGATGACCTCCTTCATTGGGCTGCTCTTCCCTGACACCTGGATCATTGGGTAAAAGAGAAAATAAAGAATTATTCAGTTTAACATGATCAAAGATAAAACATGTCAAGCAAGAATAAATTAAATAGCAAGGTAATCAAACAACAATAAAGAAAATAAAAAAGAACTGCAATTTGCAACTCCATTAAATAGGAATGATGGAAGGGAATTAAAGAAAAAGAAAGGGGGGAAAATTAATGAAAAGAACTTAACAGGTAAACATTTTAAGCACTGACTTCATGGTTAAGCTGGGAATTTTCTTTCCTAAGAAGAGAGATCATCGTCCTTTCTCCATGTATTTAATACCCGGAAATGAGCAATGCTTGAATAACTGAGATTCAGGAAATGAACAGACATTATTGCAATTGACAGCATCCAAAACTCAAGGCTGTCACTAACTCATAATGTCATAGTTTAGTTTCCCTGACAGTTTAGCTCTTGAATTGCTGGGGGAACTCTAAATGTTCCTATACTTACCTCAGTATTCCCAGCAAACGAATAGAGGGGAGATTTGCATCATCTTGCAACTTATTTGGCAAAGCAATTCCATGAGATTTAAAGCACAGGTAGGCCACAGCTACAGCATTGTAGACTCCAATTTAAACAAGTCATTTCCAGGCTTCTAACAAATTTAGAAATGAACAGGTTGAACAGAGAAAATTTATGCAACCAGACACATCCCTTGAATGCTTTCTATCAACCAACTCACAATCAATCTTAAAACTTTGATGTCTAAATGAAAACGCCTAGATGACACCTTGACTGTAAGATGTCACTATAGCTTTGCTTCAAGGTCAATTCCTACATCATTACTAGATAAATAGTCAACCCCTTAAGAAACCTTCACTATGTCAAGTTAAGAAACCTTCACTATGTCAAGTGAATACTTTAATAGATGCCAACTTCCCTGAAATTCAACTAAATGGAATCACGTTAAACAATCAAGGCATGAGCAATTTTCTATGAATAAAAAGCCTGTTGTCTACAAATCATAATAGAAAACCCAAGAAATCACATTCATTGACTTTAAATACAAATCTTATTAACCTTTGTTACAAAATTATGGTTGGAAAACATGGATTAGGCTACAAATATATCAACAAGATAAAATTATTTATCACATTCTCCATAGATGTGGATTTCCTGTGTTTCATAACACACACAAAATACCCCCTCGTGCAAAGCAGCTAAGAAAATAATGTATATAAATCAAATGTTTGCCATAAAGCGGAAGAAATCTACATGAATGTACTCCAATAATATTAGCAACGGTATTGGCAGTAAAATTAGGAAACTCAATAAGTTCCGAATTAGGAAAGCAAATTACAGAAATTTTGCTCAGTGTTAAAATAGATTTCCAGAAGCATCCATCACATCATAGGCAGAGAGAGTGGCAAGGGCTCCGGGGTAATGGATTATGGCCTGGATAAGTTCTTGGTACTAAAACCTCAGAGTCACAGATAATCAATCAAGTACTCGTTGGAGGTGGTCTTGAAGGCATGCTTTTGGGGAAAAAAAAAACATGCGGGAAAGTTTTCTTCTCCAAGTTTTAGAAAGGGTTGGAATGCGGTTCTCCCATGAAACCATGAACCCTCTATGTGAATGGCTGCTGAGAAGATTTTTGAACGGGCTATAAGATATGGCTAAAGGGACTTGACTGCATTAAGCTTTAGGGTTCTTTTTCGGAAGCTTTGGCACATATGGAAAATTATGTTATGGACATGTATTATTCATTTCTATATAGGTGGCCAAGAATTCCATGTTCTGGATACACAGATTAGTTGTGTTGTTCTTTACTGGTTAGAATGGTGAGAGTCGAGAGGAATAATTTTTAGGATGCTTTTACTATGTGATATGCTCCTAAACTATTCCTCCTGAAGAAGGAAAAACAAATCTTTGTTCTCAAATGTCTCCAGTGAACATTTGAAGTAATGTGTTCATTCATTTCAATGTTTTTAATTCCATTATGCACAGTGAACTTCAACAGTAAACAAGAGAGCTAAGCTAAAAAAAAGCATATCGACCACAATAAGAGATCTAGAGTCATCGCCAATTTTTTCCCCGGATCATTGAAATCAAGCAATCAATTCAATGCTTTGTTTTCATCTTAGCAGACGTCTTTTTATTTTTGTTCTTAATTTGATAGCAATCCAACTATATCAAACCCCAAAACACCAAAAATTTCACTACCAAGAGTCATTTAGCATAAAATCCCCAATCACATACCTAAGAAAACGTTTGATAATATTCAAACCAAATTTATTGGCATTACTCAAGAGGAAGCCTTGGTCAATTCATACATTAGGATTTGCCAAGATTCGAAATGCTTGGCTCTTGATTCGCTTCGTAACTGAGGTTCCATCCTGATCCATCCTAAATCCCCATCTGAAAATGATCATTTTTTATAAACATAAAATTAACAACAGAATATATATATATATATATAAACAAATAGAGAGCAACTCAACCAGCTACTGAATAGAAAAACAAAGTTCATTCGCTGCTAGCATGATTATTACAATCATCTGGTGTTAAAATCTCTACTCTCCCCAGCATGAAAACAAAAGCCCAGGTATACAATAACCATAATTTATAGAAGGACATGGAAAAGAAGAGGGCTTTCTTTGTTTTAAAGTTTAAACATCCTGTTTAACATAGAGTGTTTCCTACTTATTTCAAGATTAACATGGCAATTCATATTTAACATTCAAAGAACATAGAGAATGAATATAAAAAAAAGAAAAAAAGAACAGAGAAATGAAAGAAGAGAGGGAGATTGGGTTGTGTGAGTTTTAACTTACTTGACAAGTGTGGGCGGGCGAGACGGGTATTGAGAAGAAAGAAGGAAGTTTCCATTGATGGATAGCAGGCAGGAAGACATGGACACCATCTCCATAGCCTTTGCTGTATGTGGATGTATGTATCTGTTTTTTTTTTTTGCTACTTTATCTGTATTCTCAAAATTGCTTTCATTTTCAGTGTTTTTATTTAATTATTTATACTTCTATGCCCACGCGCTTAGCAACTAAGAAATAAATTAATAATAAGTAATTATCAAATTGTTTTTTTTTAACAATATATTATTACTATTATTGTTACTGTTACTGTTACTGTTAGTTTGCTACTAATGGCAGTGAAACAGGATGACGTTCAGTGTTCATTGACGGCTGAGCATCGGAAGGCCTTGATGGTGCATCCCTTTCTTTAACTTTTTCATTACTTGGTCCCTATTGTTTCATTAGAAGTTCATTTTAGCCTTATAATTTTTCATTATTTTTTGTAATTGATCCCTGTATTTTCTGTATATTTACGTTTCAGTAATTCAACAGAACGGCCTTTCACAAAATGGTTGGTAAACTGTTCATTGAAAAGTTGAGGGACATTTTGGTCCTTTAATTTTTATTCTTTTTCATATTTGGTCCATGTTGTTTCATTAAGAGTTCATTTTAGTCTTTTAGTTTTTTGTATTTGGTCCAATAGTTCTGTGTATTTATGTTTCGGTAATGGCCTTTCACAAAATGGCCTTTCATTGTTCATTGAATAGTTGAAGGCCAACCTTTGTTTTTTTTTTTTTAATTTTCCATGTGTGGTCCCTATTATTCCATTGAAGATTTATTTTGATCTGTTATTTTTTATATTGTTTTATTGTATCCTTCTAGTTTGTGTATTTATGTTTTAGTAATATACTAAAACAAAATAGCCTTTTCACTATTCATTGAACCGTTAAAGGCCATTTTGATCCCTCAATATCTTTTATCTTTTTATATTTGGCCCATGTTGTTTCATTAAAAGTTCATTTTGATTTTTTGATTTTTTTCGTATATTTTTTATTTGGTCCTTGTAGCTTTGTGTATTCTAAATCTTATTTTCCTCATGTTTCATTCCCTTGGATTTTTAACTTTTTCATTTTATTTGGTCCTTGTGGTTTTATTGAAAGTTCATTTTGATCTTTTAATTTTTCATATTTTAGTTTAGCTATTGTCAGCAATGATTCTTGTAGTATCAATGTCTTTCAAAGTCTTACTTTAAATAATAAATAATTTAAACACCACTAACAACAAAGCTGAGTGTGTTTAGAAGTGTGGTAGAGATCACTTTTCAAAATGCTTTTTGTCTAGAAATATATCAAAATAATATTTTTTTTATTTTTAAAAAAATATTTTTGACATCAATACATCAAAAAAATCTGAAAATATATATAAAAAAAATTAAGCAAAAAAACATAATTTAATCCTCCAACCATTATTATTACAAAAAAAAAAACGTGTTTTACAATCTTTTTTTATTTTGTACGCTGATTACAGCATGTCAAATATATATTTTTTCTTTTAGAAATGGAGTAATATTAGTAATATTAAATTGATACAAAATAAATTATTCTCTTTGTAAAGGAAAATAAATATAATAAAATTCTTGGTGAGTTATGGTTTTTTCATAGATGACAAATAAAGTTTTTTGAACTTTCCGGAATGTAGTTTCTTAAAACACTTCTCTTTATCATTGGGCTTAGATATGCCCCCGAGACCAACATTCTCGAATTTGGATGCACATCCTGAGCTTAACATGTTTGGGTCCAATTAGTGCGTTTGAACTTATTTTTCACATCTCAAGGGCTTAAGCAAGGCACTTACTTAGAGATTTTTTCTAGGACTCCATGTAAGTCTTTTAATATTCTTCATTGATCTTATATATATTATTTTAAGTAAAATCCAACTTAAAATATCATAAGGATAAAATTACACTTCAGCCCCTCCTCTTCATAAAAAGATAAGACTTATGAGCTATAAATACATAATGAATCTTTCAAATTTAAGGTTCACAATCCCTTTATTTTTAACATTTTCAGCATATATATTTTTAAAGTTTATTTCTCTAAATTATCATTGCATTTTCTTTTGCTATAAGGTTACTAGAATTGTAGAGTCTTTACGTTCATCAAATGAGGGTTTTTTTTTTATAGGCACCGACTACTAATCATCTCAGCTTAGCAGACATCATCTACTACTATCATAACTATCAATCATCTCGACTTACCAGATATCACCTGCTACCACCACAACTACCAGCCACTTCGGCTTACCAAACATTACCTGAAACTACCAACCACTTGAGCTTTCCATGTAAAGTCTTCAGATACCTTGACTAGAGAAAATGAATTAGATTACTTGAACTAAAAATTAACTAATTATTCAAAATATTAACTTATTCTTAAACATCTTATATTTTTAGACTCATCACTTGGTTTGTCCTAATAAACAATTTTAAAATCATTAACAAAACAAGGGTGAGGGTGACATCATCTAGTATTGATAACATTTGAAACAAAATTAATAAAAATCAAAAGATTTGTAATTCAATTAATAAGGGCTAATAACCATAGTTATTAAACCCGGATTGGCCCAGTGGGTCGACCCAGGAGCTAGACCGGTCCGGGTTTGTTAAAAAACCGACCGATGCAACGACCCGGCCAAACCTAGTCGACCCGACGAGTCAACCAGTGACCCGGGTGAGACCCAATGTTTTTTTTTTAAATGTGAGATTTGAGACCCATCAGTATATATACTCTATGTTCCCAAGAAAAAAGTTACGTTTTTTCAATGTGGGATAAAAAAACCTTTTGGTTTAAATATTTCAACTTGAAAGGATAACATAATATCTTTTTAATATGGGATTTGAAACTCATTACTATATATACTTTATGTTCCCAAGAAGAAAATTATTTTTTTTCAATATGGGAATTTGAAACTCATTAGTATATATGCTCTATGTTCATAAGAAAAAAATTATTTTTTTCAATGTGAGATTTGAAATCTATTAATACATATGCTTTATGTTCCCAAGAAAAAAATATATCTTTTTTTAATATGAGATTTGAAATCTATTAGTATATATAACCTAAGTTCATAAGAAAAAATCTATGTTTTTTCAATGTGAGATAAAAAACTTTTTGGTTTAAATACTTCAACTTAAAAGCTTAAAATAATATTTTTTTAATGTGGGATAAAATTTTTTTTAATTTTTTTAAACTTCATTATTTACAATATGTATAACTTATATTTACATGGATTTTTTATTAATTTTTTCATATAAATATATTAAAATTTTATTTTTTTAATTTTTCAAGATTAACTCGAATTGATTCGAGTTAATTCATGAAATCCAAGATCCAGCTTCTTAGCCGAGTTAACCCCAGATGAAATTTAATAACTATGCTACCAGCCTCCTAGGGGCTAAATTGAGGTTTCCTATTTTTAAAATTGTAATGTAGTTTTTACTTTTTAGAGAAACGCTGACCATATCTCATGAAATTCCGTGTCTCGGAACCTGTGGCTCACATCTCTTTAAATATTGACCACGTCTCTTTAAATTCCATTGCCAACGCAACCTTATCATTCATTGTAGCGTGTTTTTTTTTTTAAAAAAAAATTAATTTTTTTTAAAAAGTTTTAAATTGATTTTTAATGTTTTTTAAATATATTAATATTAAAAATTAATTTTAAAAAATAAAAATATATTTTAAAATAAAAAAATACTTTAAAAAATAATACTTAATACACTCCAGCATAATGGAAGCCACGGGAGGCACAAGGTAGTTTGTAATCATGTGTCTAGGCTAATATTAATTACTTTCAGTGTTTTTTTATCCCTTGCAAATTAATTAAATTATTATTTATTTTTTAAAAAAATCATATAAATATTTGATGAAAATTAACTTTTGATTTAAATAAAAAACTGTTATATAAATATATTTTAATGAAGAGTTAAGATTTTTATTTTTTAAACTTATTAATTCTAACTTATATTACTTAATTTTTTTTTATTAATCTTACTTCTTACTTGGTTTAATTTCGGCATAAGTTATTGATTAAAAAAAATTTAATTATGAAAATAAAATAAAAATTACTTTCATAAATAGAAACAAATAGACTTTAATCGGCGCTTCCCCAATAACTCTTTCCCTTCCACATTAGTTTGATTTCCAGTGTTACGATATGAGATTACAGGATGGAGCTTTTTTTTTTCTTAACACAAAAAATTATGCTGGTGTTGTTAAACTTTTTTTACCACCAAGAAATTTTTTTATTACAAACTGACTATTAAATAATTTAAAAAAATAAAAAGAAATACAATAAAAAGGTTTTAATTAATACTTCATGATCTGATGACAATAATTTAAAGGAATAAGTTTAACTTAAATACAAATAGATTTTATATAGACTAAAATAAAATAAAATAAAATAAAATATTATTCTGCTTTTAATAAATAAAACAAAATAACCCTATATTTTTTAACATCACCCCTCAAACTCATAATACAACAACTACAATCATCGAGAGTTTGCCAATTAGAAAATAAAAATAGAAAATAAAAAATGATTTGGTAAAGAAATCTGCAATTTGTAAAAAAGAAGAAACGAAAGGCAAAATAATGGTGTCATGCTTAAGATGATGACGAATAAGATGACAATCAATCTCAATGTGCTAAGTTCGCTTATGAAAAACTGAATTGTGAGCAATCTGAATAGAACTATAGTTATCACAATACATAACAGTGAGATGAGAAAGAGAAACTCTCATATTTGCAAGTAACCAATACAATCAAACAATCTCTTTGTTGGTAGATGACATGGCATGATATTCTATTTCGGTTGAAGAATGAGAAATAATAGATTGTTTCTTGCTATTTCAATAAATAAGAGAATCACCTAAAAAGATACAGAAACTAGTAACAAACTTGCGATATATGGGATCATTGTCATGATCAACATCAAAGTATATACGTATTTTCAAGGAAGAAATGGATTAAAGTAAAAAAATCTGAAAGACTGTACTCCGAAAATATCGCAAAATACGAAGAACAACTGTCTAATTAATGTTAGTAGGAGAAGCAATAAACAAACTAACAACATGAACATCATATGCAATATCTAAACAAGTAATAGTAAAATATACCAATCTCCTAATAATAGTACGGTATAAAATAGGATCTGACAAATGTAAATCTCAATGAAAGTATCTACAGTCTTATTATTAGTTATTCTAGCCCGCTTAAGAATATTTGCAACATTTCAACCAAGAAAGAAGATAACCTTTAGGTGAGTAGGCTACCTCAATACCCAATAAATATTATAGAGAACCTAAATCCTTCATTTTAAACTATATGGCTAACTTTGTTTTCAAAACTGAAATACAATTAATGTCATCACCAATAATAATTATGTCATCAATATATAAGGCAAAATGATATGACCTGTATCAGTACACTTAACAAAAAGAGCAAACTATTAAAAACAAATCCAAAAGAACAGATTGCAATAAAAAAATTTCTCAAACCAAACACAAGGTGCTTGTTTAAGACCATGTAAAACTTTCTTGAGATCGTAACATATCTAGAGTCATGTGAAACACTAAAAGGGGGTGCCATATAAACTTCTTGAAAATCCCTATTCAAGAAGGCATTTTTAACATCAAGTTAAGAGAAATGCTATTGATGAACCGAAGCAACTGTAATAAGAGTACAAATAGTAGTTATTTTTGCAATAAGAGCAATTGTCTTCTTATAATTCATATCATATTGTTGAGAGTATCCTTTGGCAATCAACCTAACTTTGTATCGCTCAATAGACCCATCAGAATTAGTCTTGATCTTATACACCCAATGACAACTAACAACAATCTTACTAGGAGGTAGAGGAACCAAATCTCAAGTATCTGTCTTATATAAAACAGAAAGTTTCTCATCCATAACTTGCTGCCAAATAGGATAAAAAATTACCTATTTATAGGAAGAGGCCTCAGAGAGACAATGAATAGAAGTTAAAAATAAAGTAAAAGATGAAGAATAACAAGAATAGACAAAATTTAGTAACTTTGTGGACTTACGAATGCGTATGGATTGGCGTAGAGGTGGATCCATAATCTTTGACAAAGCTTAAGGGATCATAGAAGAAAAGAGAGCGTTAGGTGTACTAGAGAATAAAGTGTCAGTACTTGCAGAATAATCAATATGAATTGGGTGAACATACAAAGAGTTATTTGAAGTACTAGGAACCTGAGATGATAAACTATTAAAATCCTCAGAAAAAAGATCTATACGAATAAGATTAGATGATAAACATTATGAGTAGTGGATGAAATAAAAAAAAAAGTATATGCTCAAGAAAGACAATATGATGAGACATATAATGTTTCTGAGTTATTGAATTAAAATAACGATATCTCTTTTTACCTTTACCATAACCAAGAAAGACACAAATAGTAAATCGAGAGGACAACTTACTGCGTTCTATATGAGGACAAATAACGAAACAAGTACAACAAAAAATTCTAAAGAAGGAATGATCAGGGGCATACCCACATAACTTTTTGAAAGGAGAAAAATCTAAAATATAAGAAGATGAAATTGTATTAATCAAACCTACAGCAGTACGAACAACTTCTCCTCAAAACACACCTGGAACAAAAGTAGATAACAAGAGAGAATGAACAATTTCAATAATATGCCTATGTTTTCTTTCAGCAAAGCCATTTTGCTCAGGATTATCTATACACAAAGTTTGGTGAATGGTTCCATCTAAGGCAAACAACTCATAAAATTTATGGAGGTGTATTCCCCATCCAAATCATACCTAAAACATTTGATAATAGCAAAATATTGAGTTTTAACAAGAGCTTGAAAAGTTGGATACATCTTAAAGAATTTAGAACGATGTTTAATTAAATAAACTCAATAATAAAGAGTATGATCATCAATAAAAGAAACATAATATTGAGACCCTTATTTTATGACAATAGAAGAAGGTCCTTGTACATCAGAATGAATCAAATCAAATGAAGAAGAAGAAACAAAAATACTTCAATTAAAAGATAAAAAGAAAGATTTTGCTAGTTTACATCAGAAATATCACAAGTTTACAAATTTTTTAAAACTCATGTGGATGCCAAAAATCTCAAACAAAAAGACAAAACATGACCTATATGAGAATGTCATAAATAAAAACTAGAAGAAAGACTTAAACGAAAAGAAGATAAATCAATACCAGTAACAACAACAACAGCAGCAACAACAACAACAACAACAACAATAATAACGGTAATAGTAGTAACTAACACTTTTAACTCATCCAAAATATATAGTCCCTTCTTTCTATGGCCTGTCCTAATCAGCTTTTGAGACTGCATATACTATACACAAAAAAAGAAAGGAAAAGATGACTAAATAATCATTAGAATCACATAAATGATCAACAGAAGCAAGATTCAATGTAAGTTTCAGAATAAGATAAACATTAAGGAGAAACAAGTGAGGCGTGACAACAGAACCAACACTTATTAAGGGCATGAGAGTATCATCAATAGTCATGATAAGAATAAAAGGCAAATAAAACATATAAGTAAAAGATGAAGAATTTAAAGACATGATGTGAAACACCATAATCCAAAACCCATTCAAAATATGACATACCTGAAAAACTATAAGGCAACTGACCTACGAAAGAAGAAGCTGACATAACTTGTGTTTATAAAGAGAGAAACTTCTAAAATTACTCAGCCAGAGTACTAGGATTGGTGAAAGGACCTAATAAAACTACTACTGTAGTATTATGGGGTGGTGGTTTGTAGCCCAGAGTGGTTTATAAACATTAGATTATGATTGGTTGTCAAGCTTCCAAGTTTGGTTCTGTTGTCTCAACTTGAAACACTAAGCATTCCAATGACCTTTCTACTTATAGAAACTGCACTCGTTGAAGACAACTTTTATGTAAGATTTATTTGGATTATTAGAGAATGACTTAGAAGGTATTGCTAGCATAAAAGGATTAGAAGTAGAAATAATTTCTTTTTAAAATAAGATTGAGGACGTATTTCTTCAGCCTATAACTCACTAATAACTGAGTCAACAGAAGATAATGAAGAACGATGTAGAATTGAACCTTTAAGTTCCCTTCAAAATCAGGATGAAATGCCATTAAAATTTGCACTCATCATTACTGCTCTCTACGAACAATATAGGAACCACATGTCTTTAATTCTGCTGATTTTGGAAGAGTAATTTGAAAGGGTATTTGAATTTGTGATAATGATTATTTTTTAAAGTGTTTTTTGTATTGTTTTTTAAAGTATTTTTTACTTAAAAATACATTAAAATAATTTTTTTATATCAGCACATCAAAATGATTTGAAAACACTAAAAAAATATTAATTTAAAATAAAAAATAAAAAAATTTTCAAATTTTTTCAAATATACTTTTAAAACACAAAAACAAAATTCTCTTTGCTAGCATAGATTTCACTGAAACTTTTGGCTATTGCGTCAGTTAGATGTTAACAATTCTTTCTTGTATGTAGCAGCCTCGAGGACCTGTTCATCCTTAATTTTCTAATCATGTCTGCAAATTACACTAAGCCATCTATGGTCTACGTCAAGCACCACAAGCCTGTTATACCGAGCTGTGTACTTTTCTTCTTAACAATGGCTTCTCCAACTCAAAGTGTGACACCTCCTTGTTTATTCAACATACATTTACTATGAGACTTTATCTCCTTGTCTGTGTAGATGAAATCATTGCTCGAAACAATGATCATGCTAATCAGGTGTTTGTAGAGAAACTTGTACATCGATTCTTCTTGATGGATTTCTCTTCATTATTTTTTTGGAATTGAATCCTGTCAAACTACTAATAGCCTCTTTCTATCATAAGCTTTCTCGGTACATACATAAACCATCCGACCTTCATTAGATTGCTGTCAAAAGAATACTACGATATCTTAAAGGTACTGTTGATTATGGATTGTTTCTGAATCAATGATAAAAAGTCCACCTCTGCTTATGTCATCTTTCTTGGTGCCAATCCGTTTAGTTGGAGGTGAAAGAAACAACCTGCCATTGCTTAGTCTTCAATGGAAGCTGGATATCATGTCATTGCATCTGCTACTACCAAAGTTAATCATCTAATCCGACTTGTTAGAGAATTTGGTGTTACATTATCCTCAACCCCAACAGTATACTATGTCAACGTTGGGGCTACGTATCTCTATCCTAATTTAGTTTTCCACTCTCGTATGAAGAACTTTGCTACTTTATTCATGATCCAGTTGCTAAATGTCTAATACGAGTTTCTCATGTTTACTTGGTTGATCAGTTGACAGACTCTCTTACAAAACCCCTTTCCAAGAAACTGTTTCAAATCTATCGTTCCAAGCGTAGCGTTCTGCCGAATTGCTTGCGCTTACGGGGCATGATAGAATGGGTGAAGGAGTGATTGATGTATCCAGAACAACGCAGCCACTTTGGAAACCAGAAGCCGCCCTTGGTCACCTGAAAATTGGAACAGACACCCATCACTCTGGCATAAATATGAATTTATATATTAATATCTTACTTATAAATAATAGGATACAATTCCAAGAATAGGCTTCAGGCTTGAACGGTTCCATCGACCTAATTTTTTGTCTAGGGTTTATATTTGACCTCTCATAAAGGATCTTATTTAACCGGATTTCTCTTAATGACAACCTCAAAAGAAAACAAACTGCATCAGCTAGTAATCAATACGCTAAGCAAACAAAACAAATGAAACATCATTGAGAGGATTGTTCCCTTCATCATTGAGAGTTGAATGATGATTCTTATAATTTAGCTCTCATCGTAAGGCGCAGAACTTGACCTATGATGTGAACATTGACACATACGATGTAATCCCGACTCATAAAACTGAGTGTCAATTAGGTTGGCTAGAGTTGACAATTCCTTGTCATGATTTCTTGCAGATTATCAAGTGTCAATTAGGCAGATAGTTAGTGCTTAGAACTTGACAGAAACATTAATGATTCATACTGCTGATAGGTTCTTGAGATCATTGTTGAAACAAAATTTTGTATATAGAGCACAATGGGAGTTCATCTCTTGGCACTGTCCATGAGTGCAGTGCAACAACTAAAGACACAGCTTGTCATGGAAGAAGAAGATGTAAATTGAAAAAGGTTTGAAGGTGATGTGCTAAACTGACGATAGAAAGAGAATTTGAGACGAGAATGGAAGAGGGAGGCACCAGAAGATGAACCTGAATTCTGTTATGCTTGTGAGACACTGCAGGAAGGACTTAGTCTTTTAATTTATCAGTAAAACTGAGAAAAGTCAACGGATACTTGTCAGAAAATCAGAATAGTCCGCTCAAACCAACCCGCCTTCCAAAAGTAACATTTTTTTTTATCAAATTTAATTTCACAGCAATCTTTAAGCTATCGGGCCACAGCACCAGTCATGATTCGAAATCCATGCAAATTATAGGTGGATATAATGACTTTGCAGATATTCTGAAAAATCCTCGATATGCAATCAGATTATAGAGGTTCAAGTAACCAAGAAACATTCTTGTACGATTCAAAAGGGTCCAAAACAACTCAACATGATATCTGAATAAAAATTTAAGAACTAGGAACACCACATTGCCTGTCAATAACGGGAGGAGAGCAAATGAAACTATCAGTCAATGGATACATTTCAGAATAGTCAGCTTAATTCAACCACCAGCCTACCCTGTTCTTTCTGAAAATCCAGCTTCATCTTAGCAAGAATCACATTTTAACATTAAACTACATTCTGTCCTGATGAAAAATCAAGTATGATGTCCAATGGTTCAAGAATCAAATTCCAAAGTCTTTATTTTAACAAATCATGTTGCATACTGGGACAAACTAAACCTAGCAAACATCTTCCTTAAGAGGTCTAATAGAAGCTCATGAGTTCATATGAAGTGAATCTGTGTTTGGGAATTCAAGAAAGGTGCAATTTCCTGACAGGATCATTGTTGTTTCTTATTTTGGCAAGTATAATTGTTGAAAAAGCATGAAAAAGTCTCTATCCAATGAAGTAGCATGCCAAGCACCAAAATTCTAAGATTTTAATTCCACTATAGGGAGAAGGAACCACAAAGGTTCGTTGCTTAAGAACCAAGAGAATATATATCCAAGTTATGCAATGACAAAAAAGGAATGATTCACCATTCCAATAATTAACTCTGGTATACATTCTTAGAACTGAAAGCATGATTAACAGTCACAAGAACATGCATAACAAAGCAAGGAGAATCATTCCCGTAGCACCAATACATTAAAGCCTAAAAACTAAAAATAACATACTGCAGCATGTGTTTTCCCTACCCAGCCACAGAATTGAATTGTACCCACTTCCCAACAATCATTTTCCTTGCTGCCCGAAACATTAGATCATGACCAAAAAAACAGGAAAACAATAAGTGGCAACAATGATAAGATTAAGATTTTGTTGATACTTTAGATAAGATATGAATTCTGAGGATTGAGTAACTAAATGACCCAATTCTGGCACATCTTTATAAGATCCATCATGATCCAAGCCAATCAACCTTTCAACACCAATGCATGCCGAGTCATGCACCTCAGAGATAACCTACAACCAGAACACCACATGCTGTCTACCCTTCATGTAGTATCTGACAATTATATGCACCTTAGGAGAAATCTTTTGAGATGAAATATTTTGAGAAACGCCAGGAGCAACTTCAAAAAAGAATTTGTAATTAGCCCAAAGCAATAATGAGATTTTCCAACTCTCTACTATTTCTTTCCAACAATAACAAATTCAGAGTAAAATCAAACAAGAGAACATATATAACAGTAAAACTGCACAGATGATTGAAAAAAATTAGCAAAAACCAATGTCAAACCAGGAGAAATCACAGCAGTTGACAAAGGCAAAAAAAAAAAAAAAAAAAAAAAACAAACACAAGAGGAAAAGTGATACTGATGAGACAGTGACATCACAGGAAACACGCAAATAAATTCACTGCAAGCAACACGAGATTCTCATAGAATAGATCAAGATCACAACACAGACAACACAAAAGCAAGCTCAAGCTCAGTACATTGGCAATTAGCTATTACAGTAATCAAAATGCAGACCAACAGCACATTCAAAAACCAGCAACAAAAGGAATTAACAATGAAGAAATCAGAAGAAACAATATCAAACCAAAATAAAATCAAATCTAATTTCACTATGTAACACTCAAAATATTAGAGAGATACGATAATCTCAAGCAAAAGATATGCAAGGCTGCTGATTTCTGTAGCATAAGAAAAACTAATCTGATGTAATAAAATCAGTTGGTGAAGTAGAGACGAAATAAGTAAACTGGTAAGAATTTCGTGATATCATGCAGCTTACCTTGATGGTATATATCTTTTTCTTTTGAACTCCAAACTTTATGCTGTTCTATATTTCTGCTTAATTTGTTCAGAACACTAAAGGAAAAACAGAGAAATATCTTAGGGGTTGGTGAATAGCCGCTTAAAGCTACAAAACATTTTCTGTTTAAGTCTGAAAGTGGTGTTGACCACTACATTGATGTAATTACTGGAATAAATTTGATGGACGAACTCCTTAAAAGTTATGAGCTGGGGTTACCAGATTTTAATACTACTCTAGTTTGAATGAGTTAAAAATATTCATGAGCAATCATTTCATACACTGGGAAAAAAACATTAGCTTATCCACATCAATTTGCAAAATGCCTTTCAATCAGCCAGTAAGTTCTTTTTAATTCATTTGATACATAACCCAGATTAAAAAAAAAAATTCCTTTATAATGATTTCAAAGTCTGACGAGCAAATTTCAGAATGGATCAACATTTCTGTGGGTACCACTCGCCACAGACAATTCAAAGCAATTGAACCCTGATCTCTTATAATCAGAAATCTTGACTAAATTCAATTCTGACCGATTAAAGTAGTCGCATTTGAATTATATTATCAGGAGCTAAATCAAGAATCCAACAGCCAAAATCAGATTTCATATTCAACAAAGCATATGTAATGAAGAGGATTATAGGCCAAAACAAGAATGCTGCAAGTCATATCAAATGGATGTCAAACCATTCGTTCATTTATTACCCAAAAATCTAATAACGTACATACAAAAGAAAAAAAATAGACTCAAAATTTAGCAAGAACTTACAATTAGAAAAGGATAAGGAAAAATCTACCAAACCCTCAATTCATTTGTCCAATCAAAGTCCCATAATGGACTATCTTTTACTCCATGAACCAATTCAACTTGTGTCCTGCAAATAGGGCACGCAGAAACCTTGACAAGCCAAGCATCCACACATTTCCTGTGAAACACATGACCACACCCAACAAGGTTTCTACACCACTGTCTTTGCTTTATCTCTTCAAGACAAACCACACATGAAGTTTGATTAGCACCCGTTTCAGGTCTTGTCTGAGTCGAAAATCTGAATATTGGGAGCTTCTTTAAATCTTTGAGAGACAACCCATTTGAGGAATTGGAGGATGGAGTCGAGTGGCGGTGGAGTGCGGCGGTGGCAATGAGGAGGAGGATGGCGGCAATACCAAGGAATAGGAAAAAAAGGGTGGTTATTGCAGTCATTATTATGGTTTTGAGGATTAAGGAAAGAAGCTTTTGGTTTGGTTTCGGTGGTGCAACACCACCGTGTGTACGGTGGTGATCATGGTGGCGGTGAGGAGGAGGCATGGTTCCAGATGGAAGTGAAAGAATATAGGGAAAGGAAATTGTCAAATGGAGAAGTTTTTTCTTAACTAAAAGTAGCGCTTGCTTGCTGTTCATGATAAAGGACGGGAAACAAGACAGTCATAGATGCATTTATTATGCGGAGAAAAAAAAAGTTTTTAAAAATACTTTTTTATTACAAAACTATATATTTAGAAACACGGAACATACTTCAAAATAAATAAATAAATAAAAATAATAGATATTAGACGAATAAAAATATCATTTTTATTTTATATAATATTGTAAATATAATCATATTTTAAATTATCTTAACAATGCTTATATTTATAGTCTACTACACATTAATATTTATATTTATAAACCTAAAAATTTTAAAAAAATATAGAGTTCAAATATACTTGAAGATGATGAATGAACATGAAGATGAAAATAAAGAGGTGAAAGAACATAAATAAATATTTATTTATAATGTATGATTTTATAATACTCTTTCTTAAATATCTTTTGTACAATCTTACACATTGAAAAATATCTCATTAAGAACCTTAACAAGAGAAAACTCAATGGAAAAAACAAACTTGGTTAAGAAAAAAAGACTATGATGTGTATTAACTTTCCCTCATGAAAGTATCACCTTAAATCTTTAAGCTGTCATATTTCAATATTACATTGCAATCTTTCAAACATTGTAGTTGGTAATGTTTTAGTAAACAAATCTGCTAGATTATCTTCCGAGCGAGTTTGTTGAACATCAATATCACCACACTTATCAAGGTCATGTGTGAAAAAAATTTATGTAAGATGTAAGTTTTCCTATCTCTTTTAATTTATCCTCTATAATTAAAATATGCATGCAATGTTGTCTTCACATAGTATGGTTGGAGTTCCTCTGCTGGAGAATAAACCACATGTTTCACAAATATATTGAGTCATTGATCTAAACTACATACATTCTCAATTGACTTTATAGATTCCAAGTATTTCAGTATGATCGATTAGATGAAGTGACAATTAATGTTTGCCTTGTAGATCTCTATAATATAGCAATATTACCACATGTAAAGAGATAACCTGTTTTAGATTGATCTTTATATGGATTAGATAATATCTTACTTCAACATCCCAACTAATTCATGATTCACATTATTTGAATAAAATAAGCCCATATACGTAATTCCTCTTAGGTAACAACAAATATGTTGAACTCCATCCCAATGTTTCCAGGTAGGAGAGGAACTATATATTGCTAGGAAATTCATAGAAAATGTTATATTAAGTTGTGTATTATTAGCAAGATACATTAGCGCACCAATTGCACTGAGGTGTAATTCTTCATTATCATCTCGAGGTCTAAAAGGGTTCTATTTCACATTATTATTGGTAGTAGTAGTACTAATAGTATGATCACCATTACTATAACAATTATCATTACAATTATCATTATTATTATTATTGTTAATACTATTACATATACAAATATTATCATCATTTTTATTATTGTTACCATTATCATAATGACTACTACTACTACTACTACTACTAACATTAGTAATTTTATCATCATCATCATCATCATCATCATCAAGAAGAGATTTGTGCAGAAATATGTTGATTAGATAAATTAAATATGTAAAAGGTGAGAAATTGAAAGAGAAAGAGGTCACCCCATTAAGCCAAATGAATTCAAAATGAAAGAAGAATTTAAATTGTTAAACTTATATTGAGTTAAGCCAAATGAATTCAAAATGAAAGAAGTTGCATGTATTAATTGTGAGAAGAGAATATTAAAAAGATATACACATATAGTATGAAATGAAGTTTTATTTTTAGAAGAAGATACAAGGGAAATAATTGAATTAATTAAGCAAAGAAATCATTATGGACATGTTAATTAAGGAATTTGGAGTAGAGAGTATATAAATGAGAATAATTTAAATTGAAAAGGAAAGAAGAAGAAAAAATTTCTTAGAATAAAAGATTTCATGAATCTAAAAATAGATTTGATTTAATGATCCAGGAGAAGTTGTAGGAGGGTCAAAGACCGTGTCAACTATAGTGCGCCAGATAGCTGCAAGTAGGTGAAAGATATTCACCTTAACTCGAAGTATTTAAATATTTTAGGATGTTAGTATTTGTAAATACTATAATGCTTACTTTTATTATTTGGTTGAAATTATCATGCAAGAAACGTAAATGACTTAATATGTAGAGAATTGGTATTCAAAAGAGATTACCAGAAGGCTTAAAAAAATAGGAATGCTAGATTTAATGAGCATTCATGTGAGGATACTAGAATTTATGTGTTATTTAGAAAAGAATACCGAATTAATTTGGCTTTCAAAATGAGAATGCCGGATTTAATAAGTATTTATGTGAGGTTACTAGAGTTTATAAGAGAATACATGATTGATTTGGCTTTAAAAAATATATATAAAAATGTTGGATTTATCAGTATTTGTGTGAGCATTAGAATTTATGTGATATTCAAAAGAGAATATCAGATTGATTGGCTTTCAAAATAGAAATGCCAAATTAATGAGTATCATGTGAGTACACTAGAATTCATTGGTATTGAAGATAATATAAGACTTGTAAAATTTCCGTTAGAAAATATTGATAAATAAATACCTTAGAATCATTAGACAAAGAGATAGAGTAAACGAATAGAATTACCAATGATTTTGGCAATGAAATATAATTGTTGGATTTAAATTAATCATCAAATGGATAATAAATTTTTTTGGTTAAAGTAATTGGATTGATCATTCCTTCTAAGAAAATATTGGTGGTGATGGTAGAAATAGTAGTAATAATAATAATTAAATGTTTTTTCATGTATGATATTTCCGGTCTAATGACTCGGGTTATGGATTTGAAAAGTTGATATGGCTTGACATCCTTTTTTTGTTTTATATTTTATTTTCCGATTTCATTATTTAACATTAATTTTTTAAAATAAAAAAGCTTTATGTTTTTTTTTTAATTTATTTTCTATCAGATTATTCCGATCTCATGACTTGAGTCACGAGTTTTACATGCTAATACGAGTTGACTTGTTTCTTAGTACCCAACTTACATATGTAGCATGCTACCTCAGATTGATTCAATGCTGGTTTATTTGTCATTTTTTTTCAATTATATATTTTTTGAGGTTTTTATTTTTATTTTATTAATTTTTTAATGTTATAATGATTTTTCTATTTTGTTTGTTCATTATTATTATTATTATTATTATTATTATTATTTACCATCTAATTAAAACAAAATCAATTTATTAATACTAGATTTCATGGATATAAGTTTTTCCACATACAGAAATAAAAATACGGATCCACGATATATTGCGTGCCCATGTCTAGTTGTGACTGTTCTCTTGCCCCAACGTTAGACAAACTAAAGAAGCATTCTTAAGCATATCTGATTCTATCTAATATTAGTCGTGAGGCCAATTCAAAATTCCAAATCATTTTTTATTTTTTTCAGTCCTGTGTTTTAGAGAAAAGAGAAATCATTACAATCTTAATTAACATCGATTATGAATATTAAAATAATCAATTTTAATATCAATTAATTTTACTCCATAAAATTATTTTTTTGTTGATGTCATATTTCACTTTAAAATTACATTAGAAAATAAGTCTAACGTGAAGAAATTCTTATGTTGATTTTTAGTTTTTAGACCAAATATTTGCTATTTTAAAGCCATATATAGGTTTATTTGACTCTTTAAAGTGGTGTTTTGGTGATTTTGGATAAAAAAAAATTTTTAAACAAAAAAATATAGAATCTTGATTTTTCGACCATCACCTTAGTGGTTGAATTCTAATTTTCAAACAATGAGTTTTCTAACGCATCAAGTAATGTGTCAACTTTTTTTTTTCAAAGCAAAACCAGGTATACAAATTAAGGCTCTATGCGTGTAGGTCTAGGCTAGAAGGCTCACATGTCTAACCTATTTTAATGAGGCCTAGTCACGAAGAGCCGCCTAGGCTCTCATGCTTGTGTTTCTTCTTTTTTTTTTTTTTAATTTCATCTTGGGTTTTATAGATTTTGTTTTTCAATTTCATCTTGAGTTTTAATGATATTTAATTTTTCAAAAACCATTGTGGTAGAATTAAATTAAAATTACAAAAAAGATTGTTAAACATCCTAATGGGTTGCATAGCTCAAATTGTCGATTTGATGTATTAGCTTGGGTTCAATTGAGTCCCTTTTTAGTTTTTTTTTCCTTAATTTAACCTTTAGTTAGTACGTACTTAATTTTTCTTTTAAAAAAATT
>Ga0325404_1001084_pt1 | contig 28510 bp, 18 predicted proteins | sample PopdelMetagenome_18_FD_205664 | JGI IMG/M metagenome (GOLD analysis project Ga0325404, IMG submission 205664) | Populus deltoides microbial communities from Bellville, Georgia, United States - Xylem-Control-R1 | ecosystem: Host-associated > Plants > Phyllosphere > Stem > Wood/Secondary xylem...
ATATAAATCTATCATTTGCTCCTCTCTCTTCTTTCAACCCAGTTGAATCAAGTCGAACGAAGGACTTTCTCCACCAGACAAACACCCAGCCTGACTAGATTTTCTATTAATTTTACCAGTTACAGTCTCAATTCCATTTCTATTCGAGAAACCTATTCATCAATTATATTTATATGCATTGCCAAAAAAACTGAAGGAGCTCAGGAAGAACACTACAGATCCAGGAAGCAGTGTTTTCTGTGAGAATCTTTCTTTGATCCCATGAGAGGTTGTATTCAAAATGGATAGAAAACATCTTTCATCTCCTTTTCTTCATGGGCATGTGCCCTTCTCTGCCACATTTGTTTTCATGGACAAAAACGAGAGAGGGGGGAGGAGGGAGGGAAGAGCAGAAGCTTGAGTTAGGAAGAGACAATTTGACTTATCCCTAGTGGGGAAATGAAAAGGGTTTAGAAGTATTGCTACTCTACCTTTTCTCTTCCATCTTCCAACGTGATATTCACTATTTATCAAAGAGTAATTGTTAGCTATCTATGTGCACTATCTAGGTGCAGCAACAAGGTCCCGTAGCTCAGTTGGTTAGAGCGTTGGTCTTATGAGCCGAAGGTCGCGGGTTCGAGCCCCGCCGGGACCATCTCTCTCTTGTTTTATCCCTTCTTTTAAATCTTTAGTCTGGTGATGAATGCTGAGGTCCAGATAGGTTAGGTGCTCCGTGGGCCGCAGTCGGTCTTTTTTTTTAATGTATTTTATGTATTTGACTGTTGGCCTTCCAAAGGATGAAACAGCAGTTTCAGTTTTGTTGAGTGGTCAGTTAAAACATTCTCTCTCACCCATTTCTTGGACTGCACTTAAACTTCTTCTTCTTATTCCCACCACTCCATCTTCTCAAACCACAAGCCAACACAACAAGCCTGCGTTGCTCCTCTTTCTGAACCACAAACAAAAACATGGGCTGTTTCTTCTCTGGTATGTTTAATCTGTTCCTATTATCCTTAATCTTTTGCTCTGTACGCTATTGATTGTGCTTGGTGTTGCTGTATATAATGGTTAGAATATGGAGGAGTGTTGCTGATTATACTGATGTGCATTGTCCTAGCTAGTTGTATGAAGCAAATTTTGCTGTCATGTATTTTTAAATTATATATTTATTATACTGTTCCATATGTTTGATTTGCTCTAATATTGTGGCTTGAAGTTTTGCTCAATATTGAAGCTTAGTAAAATGTTATCTTCTAAGTTTGATGGTGATCGATTCAGCAATTTTGCTTGAGAAAAATTGAAAGAAATCCTTGCATCATGACTGAACTTAACAGTGAACTTGGCTAAGCCTTTAGGTTTGAAAGCAGCTGTGAACTTAACAGTGACTGAACTTGGCTAAGCCTTTAGGTTTCTTGCTCAAAGAAGTTGCTTCTTTGATTTTCCTTTCATAAATGCAATATAATCTAATCTGTGTGGAATTTTTTTGGCATGTTTATATTGGTTTCTACACTATATAGCAGCAACGTGATCTACACCAATGGGTTCAGGATACTGGTTAAAGTCGATTATAGGCCTGAGAAAAGCGAAGAGAGATAGATCGAAGAAAGTAAAGGTAAATAATACTCAGGATTCTGCTGATCCCTTTTGGTAAAACCAGGGTTATTGTTTCTTTTTTCTAATCTGTTCCTTCACCTCTGTGAGGCAGGTACATTCAGCTATTGAAAAAGCAAATGAGTCAAAGGAGAGTCCACCCACAAATGGAGAATCGAGTAGTTTCGCCCATGCTGATTTGCAGAGCAGTCATGCTGTTCCTGGATTGTCTGCTGAATATATAGCTGCCGTCAGGATTCAAAAGGCTTTTCGGGCATACAAGGTACATTTCAACAGTGTGATTATAGAAGGACCATTCATTTCTTCCCCGATGAACCAACCCTTCTGTCAGGAAAAGAAGAAAATCTAGATAGGTGTGACTACGAGCTTGGCAGAGACCACCGATTTCGTTTCTGCTATCATGGCACACATGCATATATTTGGTATATGCATGTGTGCCATGATTTAAGCTCCTAGGGCCGCCGGCATTGATTTTCTTGCCATGTCCAGTGACCAACAACAAGTTTTTGAAATCAAACGAGTGAATATTTGTTGGTATCAACTAAATAGCCTTCTTATTTCACTGAGTTTCCAGATCGTTAGCATTTGTACGATCACAACAAGAAGAAATCTTTTGTTAGCGTTGTTGGAATTTTAAGAAATTTACTTCGGACATTTTGCTTGCTCTCGTGGGCTTATAGCCATTCCAACTGTTGTAGAATTTGTACGATCAGTAAAGTAACAATGGTTTTCTTTTCCCATTTTCAGGCAAGAAAGGCAGTGCATCGTCTTAAGGGAGCTGTGAGATTTAATGTACAAATCCATGGTCAAGATACTCAAAAGCAAGCATCAAGCACGTTGAGCCATATACATTCTTGGAGCAATATACAGACCCAGATAAGAGCTCGCCGACACCATATGGTTACTGAAGGCCGTATTAAGCAAAAGAAATTGGAAAACCAGTTGAAACTTGACGCCAAACTTCAAGAGTTAGAGGTACTACTGACTACTACCTATTTGGATTATAGCTTTCGTAACTTAATTAATGAAACAGTATCATGTTGCCAAAAAATTAAAACTTGGACTATCTTTTTTATTTATTTGAAAAACAGTGAAAATTTTGTAATGAAAAACTATTAAAAACCTCTAAAATGTATTTTACAAATTTCTTTTCTTTCCTGCATGTTCCAAATTAACTTACTGCAAAATTCCGAAATATGACCTCATTTTTCGTGGTTTGAGTCTTATGTGCCAGAGAATATGCAATTGTTTGCTGTTTAAAAAGTTTAATGTGAAAATACAGAAAAATTAGTGTTTTGTACAAAAAATGCAAGCTGTCGTCTTCTTGTTTATGTGGGATTCTTATGACTCTTTCTATTTGTGCTACAAAAGAATTATGGGGTCTATGAAAAACCAATGAATCTGCCATAGAAAGGAGGAGTTGATGAGTAATCAATGAGCTTGGCCCTACGTACTGTGTGGACTGGTGATTGTTGGCCTTTTCCTTTTCCTTTGAGATGGAGCTGTTTGGCTATAAATGAAACTCGGCCAACAGGGAAATGTCTTGTAGTTTAGTTGAGTGCCAGAACTCAATCATGCCTTAGTCTGACCTTATCATGCTTGAGAGTAGCTACAAGCACAGCTTCTTCTTCTCCTCCTCCTCCTCCTTTTTCGTATGAATACAAGCTCAGCTATTTTAAACCTAATTATTCGATGTAGACAAATGATGACGTGACTGTCATAGCATGGTTGGAATTTTGCGTAAGTTTTCTTGTAGTGCAAGTGTTGTTCGATACCATTTCCAAAACATATTGCTTAAAGGTTTGTACAGAAATATACATGCTCCGAGAGAAATTGAATGCATCCAAAGTAGTTAGCTTCCAAGAGAAAGGCAGTTGCCCAGTAATTATTGCATGAAGCAACAGCCAAGATTTCAAGATCTACCATCCACATTTTCTAACTCGGTTTTGATAGGTGGAGTGGTGCGGTGGCTCCGATACCATGGAGGAGATTCTTTCCAGGATCCAACAAAGAGAAGAAGCAGCAGTAAAGCGTGAACGAGCCATGGCATATGCCTTCTCTCATCAGGTCCATCAACTGTGAAAACTATGAGCACATCAATTCATTATAGTTTCTGGTTCAGTTGACGGTAAATAAATGTTGTGAGTTAATATGATTTTCAGTGGAGGACCAATCCTACACGATATCTAGGCCAGGCCTATTACATTCTTGGCAAAGAAAACTGGGGTTGGAGCTGGAAGGAGCGCTGGGTTGCTGCGCGGCCATGGGAGGTTCGAGTTCATGCTGAGCCTAATAACCTCAAGAAAGTTCATTCCAGACAAGGGAGCAAAACGGAGATTAAAATACCAGTACTGTCAACCAAACCTGCTCTGCCAAACGGGAAGGTGAATGCTAAAGCTAAAAAGTTGTCCAGCCCAGCCGTGGATTATCAAGCAACCCAGGATGCCAGTTCTACTGCCGGCTCATCTCGTTTGTTGATTCAAAGTTGAGTTAATTAAGTATAATTTAGCAAATCATTTACTTGCAAACTTGTCCACACTCCTTGATCCTGTGTTTTTGTTTTGTTTATTGTGGGGTTGGTGTGAGATTTGCGTGCAGTGTGTGAAAAGATTGTAACAGACAGAGAAAAATGTTTTCATGTTTATTATGAGATTTGGCTTCGTGTCCGGGTCAAATCATTTTTTTTTAATATAAAAAAGTATTTAAATGTTGCAAATGTGTTCTGTAATAATAATAAAAAATTTAATAATGAACTTAAAATATGATGTATATTGAATGATTTTTTTAAAAAAATATTGATATTTAGATGATATTTGTTTTTAAAAAATATTTTTTAATTTAATAATAAAAGATGAAATTAAAAAAATAATATGAAATAAAAAAAATAAAAAAAAAAACTATTCAAAAAATTCAGGTTAACCTATTAAACTTGCTATCTAAATTATGAGATTGAGATAATTTTATAGAAAAAAATACAAAAACTCCCTTCTAATATATCTAACTAGTTACTTAACTTGTGCTATGCCACATGTTGTATTGGCTTTCAATAAATTTATTTTGAGATATATATATATATATATATATATATATATATACACTTTACCAATGTGTTTTTTGACATAAAAAAATTATCGGTGTATTAAATACACTAAATAACCATGTGTAAATAAATAATAAATAATAATTAATGATAATTAAAAACAAAACTAGAAAAATTAAGAGACAGGAGTAGATCAAAATATTTAATATTGTAATAAAGGACATTTACTTGGTTGTGTTTATAATTTTTTTTAAATTAAATTAAACAATAATAGAAACATACATATATGAAATTGATTGAATAAAATAAGAGGAAAAAAAACTATTATGCAAAGCTGCATACATTAGAAATATCATCTAAAAATAAATTTAATCTAAATAAAACATAAAAAAATATTTATAGATGAATCAAAATAATATCTTCAAAAAATAAACACGTATAAAATAACTAAGAAAAAACCACTATTAAAAAAAATAAGCAAAATAAAAAATCATAAAGAATGAAAATTAATCAAAACCTAAAATAAAAAATTATTTTAAAAAGAAAAAAATATAAATAAAAAGCATCAATAAAAAAACAAAAAAAGAGACAATAATAATGTAGATGTTGCAAGTGTGTTTCAAAGAAATAAAAAAAATAAACGACTCAAGTTATACCCCATTTAAAAAAAAAAATCAATATCGATTGATGAAATCCAAAAGAAAATGAGTAAAAAAAAAAGAATGTCGATTTACATTAACTTTTCAAACGCATGACCCAAGTCATTAGACTTGAAACACTATAAATAAAAAAAACACGAAGCTCAATTCTAAACAAACCAAACGTTAATTTTTACCCTCAACAAATCAAACGTTGAATGATTAAACTGGAAAAAAAATCAACTATACAGAAAGGTCTAAAACAAAAAATTGCAATTAAAAAATAAGGGTGAAAATCTAAACAAAAAATAAATCAGAGGACAATTGTTTTTTATTAAAGGGTCAAATTGAGAAAAAAAAATAACTTTAACAAAATAAAAAAAATAAGAACTAAATTAGAAAAAATAATAGACTATAAATTTTGATTGAAGGATAAAATTAAAAATCAATAAAATTAAATCTGAAATATACCAAAATTTAAAGGAGATAAAATTTATTATGGGTTGTTCTATTTTTTAAAATAATAAAAAATATATCTGTCATTTTAGGCAAAACAGAACAAAATTCACAACCTTCATCAAAGCTGAGGCATGGAGCTCCAAACCACTCGGAAACTTGGGACGGATGAATTTTAACCGTGTAATTCATTAATGTTTTTACACTAATTCATTGTCAGTTGTATTGCTAGGCAACAACTACATCCCAACAAGATCTTCCATACCTAGCCCCAATAAAATCTGTTTTTTTTTTCTCTGGTAAATCTTAATTTACTAATGCACTATTCAGCACATTCATCTCATGCGCCCAGTTATCCCCGCCAGCCACCCTATTTTATTAGCTTTCAATGAGGGTGGCAAAAGGAATTTGATGAGCAGTTAAACTTAGAGTTGTATTTGCAGTAGTAATTATCAATCCCGGAATAAACAAGACTATAGCAGAATGTCACCATCTCCAATGAATCCAAGTGATTCATTTTTGTATTTTTTAGCTTTTTCCCAGGGCAAAAAATATCCAGCTAGGCTGAGGGGACTGAGATTTTACAGGGTTGGGGAACAAAGACATGACGAAGTATCAAAATTTTAGTGGTATCCATCTGTGTATTCTTCCATAATTGAGTTTTGTTGTGTTCATCCCATTCTACTTTCATGGACATGGTTCCTCCAGCAGTGTACTCCACTTAGCCCCGCTTGTTCTACCCTTTGAATTTATCTAAGCTTAGCACTCATCGATTACGCCAAGAATAACAGACCATGACCTTCGGATTCCTCACAACCTGATCTAAATGCAAATGTAAAATCCAGGAGAGCTTGTACTAATCCCACATCCACAATCCAGGTGCGCATAGGCCCCAAAACAACACTTGGATCGCTTTCACACTAGCTAGATGAAAGAATTCAGATTCTACCAATTTTGGTAACTGTGGTTTTGTTGGTAAATATTTTCTGCTATGGAGAAAGTAGGTATCCATCCTGGTTTTGCTTTCCCTTGTATATGGAGCTCTCTAGTTGCTTTTACACACAAGCTTAGTCACATCACACTAAAGAAGCTAGCAAAACAGAAAGACGACACTACGGAGTAAATGAGACTATAAAACACAATTCTCCACTCAAAAGGTCATAAAGTCTCCATTTCTTTTCCAGTTTCATATTCTATTCCATTGCAAAAGAGCTTCAATTATTGATGGAAAATTGACTCCCCGAAAATCTGAGGAACGAAAGAGATGTTAAAGAGGGTTTATTCTTTCAATTCTTTTGGCAGGAAGATGTTGAGGCATCAAAAGGCAGAAAAGCAACAAACAGAAACAATCACGAAGAGAAACTCTCTCTTTCATCTACATGAATTAAACAGAGGAAAGGGCCCTTATTGTGTTTCTCACATTTTATGATAGCGAAGAAAATAACATGCAGCTCAAATGAACAAAGATGTAGGATTGAGCAAGGGGAAATGCTACTACAGAAAGTCTTTATTTGCTGGTCTGGGGTTGCATTGAAAATCATTGTAAGGATACCAGATTACTATTATATATGCATATCAGGTCTGCTCTAACTGGGGAAACACGAAACTTTTCATCAAATCAAACTAGCTCTGCTTCTATCAGAAATGGAATCAAAATACAAAAAAGAATCCATGACATGCAAAAACTCTAGCAACATAAACACAGTCAACCCAACAAAAGCTCGAAGCAAATTAATTTGAGCTATCAAAGCCCTCTCAAACATGGAAACTAAAACAACAACTAGAACATAATACCAAATAAACATCTAAACTGCCAGGCATCGAAAAACCTGAAATATCCACCCGTAATTCTCTCTTTTCCCACGGTATTTGCGATTCATTCATCTCCAAGTGGCCCAAGCCTATCTTGAAAACATCTTCTTAGCCCCATATTAGTCTCTCTTAAACAATGCACAAGTCCTGCAAGAACAAGCTATCATGAGCAAATGATGAATTTGAGAAAGGCGAAAGTAAAAAAAAAGAAGAGATTATAGATAGGTGGAATTTGAGAAATGGGCTTGAAGGTAGCACCTGGAAAAGATGAGATTTTGGGTTTTTTTGCTCAATCAACTGCGAGAATCAGAGGAAGCAGAGGACGGCTTGTTGTGAATGCCGTCGCGCTCCTCTTCTTCGCCTTGAATTCGTGTTGGAACTCGAAACCCAGAAAACCAACCATCTGAGGCAGTGAATCCATTGCCTGATATTGCAGTTTGCTGCTGCTGCTGCAGCTGAAGATGATGATCAGGAGTGATTGCCGGGTCTATCCAAGCACGAAACGAAGGCGTGTTACTGGACTGAAGGGTTCCCCTCTGTGAAAAAAACTGGTTTTGGCCGAAAAACGGCTGTACAAGTGGCGATGGCGGCATCGTCTGTGGTGGTGGTAGTGGTGCATTGAGGATGAGTCCTGCACTTCCTCCACCGCCACTACCAGCATCTGCTGCATTCCAAGCCACCAAATTTCTTTGGAACCGGGTAATTTCTTGTGGGTGCTGCTGCTCAGACCACCCACCAGAAGAGCAATCAAAGCCAACATGATGGGCAGTGGTTCCAGAGAACACTTGATGTTCACTTTGAGCTTGATGACCATGATGGTGTGCTTGGTGTTGCAAAAGAATTGGTCCTTGAAATGATAGGAGCGAAAGCCTCAGATCTTGGCTCTGGCTGCTGGTTCTTGACATCAAATCTGGTGGATAGTTCTGAAACTGTATAGTAGGAGACGATGTCTCCGTAGATGTACCCATTGGAAAGAAAGTTTTGATTGTGTCAGCAATGACATCTGATTCTAAAGATGGTGGCAGAAAACCCGAACTACTGTTGGGGTTTTCTGCCATTTGCTGTTGCGTATTTTGAACTTCAGCAATTGCTGCTGTTTTTGAAGTAGCAACATTTTCTACGGAAAGCCCATACTCCTTCTCATCGCTTATGTTTTGTTGTTTGGTGCTTCTAGTAGCAGTTTTACTAGTTTTGGGGGTGAAGCCCGCTGTGGTTGGATCCCATGCGGGTAGTTCTGCGAGCTCGTCTATGGAGGTCTTGGCTTTCTTGATGAGCCAATCGACAGCTTTGCTGGGACGATCGTAGCCGAGGCGGTCCTGCACATCGTAGAACTGGATAGCAGTGTGGGCTGAGAGCCGGACGCGGCGGTCTCTGGGGCCTTTGGCTGTACAGACCTTGCTGTGGCGGTCTTTTCTTCCTGTAGGCCGAACAATGAGGCCTCCTTGGACCTCCACAATCTCTCCCACTGTGTTGCTTATCCCCAATCTAGACGATGTTGCTGCTTGGTGGTGGCTCTCTCCCATTTTCTTGCATATTCGACGCTTTGCTCCTGGAAGGTTAAGGAGGAAGAAGATGGAAAATAAGATCTTTTCTTGGATGGTGTAGATGAGGCTGCTGCTGCTGTGTGTGTAATCCTTGGTACAAATGTTGGTTTTGGTCTTGTTGGGGCTGTGCGTTTTGGAGATATTGGTGGTGAACAAGAAAGGGCAGCACTTGTTGATGATGATAGTAGTGCTCTTTGGGTGATTGGTGATCCTTTTCTCTCCTCCTCCTATATGTCTTGAATTTGGGACTCTGTTTCGAGGCACCGGACCCAGACCCTTGTGCCTTTTCTGTTCCAGCTTTTAATGGAGAATACTTTTCTTTAATGGGTGGGGCTTGTCTCTTTACTGCTGTCTCTAATTTGCTGCTTCGTAATCTCTTTTTGTTGGTTGTGCAACAGCTGCCACCACTCTGATACCTGATACTGCTGCTTCTGCTGCCCCTCCCAAAAGGTTCTGCCATTCATATTTCCACTTCCATCAAACCCAACATCACCTAAAACGGAAAACCAAGCCTGAAAGCCTATGCCCGCCCTATGTGAAGCCTAACCCATCGCTTTCCTCTTCTCTCTATCTGCACATGGATAATAGCTTTTGATAAATGTTGTACTATGCACTAACTAAAAGGGTAATATGGATAATACCCGCTAGAGAAAGAAAACCCAGAACAAGCAATGCACACCCAGATTTTCCAGAGGGGTCTTCTTGGGAAATATCCTGCAGTTCTTTCATTATTTTTGTATCGAAAGACAGAGAGAGAGATAAAAAGGAAGATAGAACAGTACAATTAATATTAGGGCTAAATTCTGTTTTCCCTTCTTGACCTGCAAGAAGAGTCGTCCTTGATGATGCCACTGGTAAGTGTGGCAGAGTTTGGTCAGAAATGAGATTAAAGATCCCTGTGACCTCATCACTGAGTCTGCTACTGTTCTTTGTACTGATACACAAAGCGCCGAAAAACACCAACCCAGAGGGAATCATTCAATCAAGGCTTCCAGCCTTCAACTTGACTCTTTGTATGTCTCTCTCTCTCTCTCATTCGGTTCTTTTAACTTGTTTATAAGTTAGAATCGTCGGCTGTAGTTCAAAAGGGGTGAGACTCTCTCTATGCTTTCAGAGATTAGCCAACACATCATCACACCTTTCGAAAGTTACTTCCACTTTTTTCAATGTTCTGTCTCTCTCGCTTCACTCAAACGAAAACACCATCTTTCCCTCAATACTCCCATCTTCCAGCCTAATCCTTTCGTCGCTGGATTTCTTTACAAAGCATCTTAATCCTTAAGAGCTTGTCTTCTTATTTTTCCCTTGAACCAACACATGTTTCCCTCATATTTATCATTTTCTAACATTATTTGAAAGTGAATTATTTATTTAACCATATTATCTTTTCCCAAAATGGGATTTCCTCATCCATTGGTATTAAAACTAGATTTGCTGCACGCACTTCGCTGCAAAATTGGAAATGAGTTATCAGATGGTTTGGTTTACGACGGGAAGGCATAGCCATAGTTTTTTCATTCATGAGAGACCAGTAAGCAAAGATGCGATAGATTTACTATAGGTTTGACTTGGCGATGTAAACTTCCAAGCAGTAAGTATTCGCAAAAAAAGTGAGCACCCATTTTTCCCAAGTTCAGATGAAAATAGAAAACAGGAAAAGCAAAGTGATGAGGTACGTTTTTATCTCGTGGGTTTGAAGGGTGGATTTGGATGCAGAATAAAATCACTAACAATCTATCCACTCTCGGTGAAAACCTAGGTAGGTCATTATCTATTTAGATCTTCTCCAATTTTTAAATTAGTATTGGTTCAACAAGAAATTGATTATCCTTTTTAGAAAAAAAACTTTTGAGACAAATAATCAGAGAGTAAAATTTAAACCTAGCACGATATCTTTTTTTCTCCTTTTATAGCCCTTAGGGTGCTTCTTTTTTTTATATAGAAAAAATTAACATGTTTTATTAGGATAAAATATCTCTAATTTATGATTTTATAAAGATAAAAAAATTCCTCGATCCATCATGATAAAATATTTCTAATCCATAAGGGGGTATCTAGACTCAGTACTTGGTTAAGCTTAAAAATGATAGGTCTAACAACTCGCCAAAACTACAAGCATCTAGGCTCGACGCTTGGTTGAGCCTATGGATAATAAGTATAACAACTCGTTCTTACTTTTACCTTTTCTTTACTTTTACTCTGTCTAATCTATAAAAAAAAAATAGAAGAGAGAAAACTATTATTACAGAATAAATCTTAAGCCATATCTTCCTTGACCTGAGAAAAACCTGGATGAATCATCCTTAAAAAGTTTTTAAAGGATCTTTCCTTATCAACTAGAATAATGGAGCTCAAAAACACCAAGTTTAGTTCAATAAAGAAAAGTGCTCCAACTCTTGACAAAGAGTTTAGGTTTCAACCAAAACATGAAAGAGAAGACCCTCTCATGGGGCCCATTTACTTCTCCTACTATAGGTGATCAAGAGAGGGGGGGTCCTATAGAAGTCCCTTATTTGTCCCCACTAGAGATACTCAGGAGAGAGGGAGGTTGCCTTAAACCCCCGAGGATGACATCCCCAACAAAATATGTGTTACAGATATGGAAATCGTGTTTGTCAAAAACCTGGCTAGTACATTTTGTCTAAATGTCTCTTCTTGATTAGTGTATCAGTAAACTGACCCTGGGATCTCCTATGGTTTTTTCAAAATCACCGCCTCTCTTTTCATCTACGAGATGGGGTATTTATTCCTTCTTTAGAGATTTGTGAGGGATGTGTTTAGTTATTGCCAGTTAAGTCTAGGCCAGTTGCATCCCAATGAGTAGACACTCATGTCTACTTTTGAAAACCTTTGTAAAATGGTTGGGCTCGAGCCCATTATAAATGTCTTTAGAAGTTGTTACCAATTGGTCGCTAGCACCGATGACGATAATGACATGTGTTAGTTCTTCACTTTTGTTAATAGGAGAAACAATGCTATGAAGAATATGTTGATCGGAAAACCCAACTCTACTAAAAAATGGAAGGGGAAGTGGTTGGTCATAAGACATACTAGGGTTTTCAATCGATAGGGAGGACTGCAGCAAATCTGGGGCTACTCCTTTTATTGGAAGATTTCTTCCCACGAGGTAAACAAGAAGCCTCGTTTGATCTTAAACGAGGAGAAAAACTGTGTTGTACTAGATTTAACTAAAACCAATTATAAAGTCAACAAAATGACTAAGAGGAATTACTAGGCTATTTTGCAAGGTTGTTTCAGAATCTAATATTCTTTTGTCCCTATAAGGTTGATAGATGGAGGAGAAGAAGAGATGTTGTTGGAGACTTCTATTAATAGTCTACCCACAAAGTCTTCATCTCAGGCCATTGAAGAAGATAACATGACTCCAAATTATTTTTTATATATATTCAAAGATAAATAAAAAATCATAAATTTAAAATCCAAAAATATTTTCAGGACATTAGGAGATATGCCTTTGCATTGTAACAAACCAAAATGCTGGAAGAATAACTAGATTGAGATATTTTGATAAAATAGAATAAAGAAAGACTTAATGTAAAGAGAATTGAGGCCAAAATCCAAACATGACCAAAACCAAAATAAAAATTATGCAAATACTTGGGTCTAGCAACCATGCCAGACTTGAACGTCATGGGTTTGGTAACCATGTCAGACACAAGAGAAGATGGTGCTTCCTGTGTTCAGTCCTTCTCCTTCTTCTCAACCAAATCGGTAGAAGAATTGGAAGAGAAGAGGGCACTAAATTGACAGAAAAAAGGACAGAGTCGCGATGGAGAGAAGAAGACAACAAAGAGAGTATAAAATTTTATGGTATGATTAATGGTGAGAAAATTATATGGTTTGCTTTTGTCTGTTCTTAAGAGTTTGATGTGATTAATTATTCTTCCATTAACAAAATGGATGTATCTAATGAGAACATTCTTGATCTCACCATCAAACCCATAAATTTATAAGGAAAAGTAGTGGACTTTATGGGTTCTAATATAAAAAATGGGATTTTTTTCAAAGATCTAACATGTTTTTGTTTTTTTTTTTTAATAATGTTAAGAGGATTAGAGATAGGTAACATAAAGTTTGGACAATAAATTAATGGGCAAAACAAGAGAACTTTAAGTATGTTGAATCAACATTTTATTGGAGGACAATAAGTATATCTTTACGTTGTTAACAAAAGAAGCTTGCAAGAGTAATTTTTCTTTGTTCTTGATTAAAGTTTTTTAAAGTTGCAAGACCGCGGACATGTATCTAATAATTGATATCAACATAACAGAGTTTAGCTTAAATTCTGCATCTATTTATTAAAATTCAAGAGTGTTTGACAGATGTATTGTTGCTTTTTTTTGTTCTTAACAATACATTAAAAGTTCACAAGGAAGTATTAATTAGATGTCTTGAGACCATTCAATACATTTGCATGGGCATTTTGGTCCTTAACAAAACCATTACCTTTATCTGGCTCATGAAAATTATGCAAATTCTAGACATCAGACTCAAGCTATTTGGGTTTGATAATCACGCCAAACCCAAGAGCCTTGGGTTTGGTAACCATTTTAGGCCCAAGTGTTTTTTATCTAGTAATCATGCCAGACTCAAACGCTCATGTCAGACCCAAGCATTATGGGTTTGACAATCAAGCCAAACCCAAGCAAAGATGGTGCTTCTTGTGTTCAGTCCTTCTCCTTCTTCTCAACCAAATCGGCAGAAGAAATGAAAGAGAAGAGGGCACCAAATTGATAGAGAAGAGGACAGAGTTGCGGAGAGAAAAAGATAACAAAGAGAGTGTTGAATTTTATGATACGATTAATTGTGAGAAAATATTGTGGTTTGCTTTTGTCTATTCTTAAGAGTTTGATGTGACTAATTATTCTTCCATTAACAAAATGGATGTATCTAATGAGAACATTCTTGATCTCACCATCAAACCCATAAAATTGTAAGGAAAAGTAATGAACTTTATGAGTTTTAACATCAAATATGGGATTTTTTTTCAAAGATCTAATTACATGTTTTTGTTTTTTTTTTTTAATAATGTTAGAAGGATTAGAGATGGACAATATAAAGTTTGGATAACAAATTAATGGGCAGAACAAAGAACTTTGAGTATGTTGAATCAACATTTTATTAGAGGACAATAAGTATATCCTTGTGTTGTTAACAAGAGAAGTTTGTAAGATTAATTTTTATTTGTTCTTGATTAGAGGTTTTTAAAGTTGTAAGAGCACATGCATGTATCTAACTATTGGTATCAATATAGTAGAGTTTAACTTATATCCTACATCCATTTATTAAAATTCAGAAGGGTTTAACAGAGATATTCGTTGCTTTTTCTTAATAATACATCAGAAGTTCACAAGGAATTATTAGTTAGATGTCTTGAGACCATTCAATACATTTGTATGAGTATTTTGGTCATCAACAAAACCATTACCTTCGTCTGGCTCATAAAAATTATGCAAATTCAAGGCACTAAACCCAAAGTTCTTGAATTCAGCATCTTGGGTCTTATAAGCATGCGAGACCTATGTTATGTGGACTTGACAAAAAATGCAATGGACAAGCTTTGATTTGGATTCCACTCTGGTTGTCTTGGTTATGCATTAACTCCTTACCTTCTTAAAACTTTTCTATCTATTTTACTACTTATAGATTGTGTTAATTTCTCTTTACATTATTTTCCGTTAAAGTTTATATTATCTTACATATTTAGCACAAACATGAACCAAGTTAAGCGCAACAAATTAAAAAAGGCTTGGCTATACAATTCTAGTTGTCACTATCCATTCAATTTGCAGAAAATAACATAAACCATATCAAATAACAGAAAGGCCTACCATTCCATTTATAACCATCACGTAAATTATTTAGAGAAGGCACTGATGCTACCATTTTTTTCTTTTCCTTGAATGGGTACCCAATTGTTACAGTAACCATCAAAGAAAACTAATAGAATAAAAAGTAAAATGCCAGCAGACGAGATAAAATTACGAATAAGGATCAAACCATTACATCAATTGAAGAAGTAATAGCAAGATCTAAGAGACAAATATAATGGTACCAACCAAGGTTGTTAAAATCATGAGTTAACTCTTAAAATCTTACGATTTTACGAGTCAACATGTATCTAACGTGCTAAATCGGATAAAAAACTCAAAACTAGTAAAATCAGACTTAACTCGTGCAAAATTAGTAAAATTGGTAAACTCGGTCCAATTTTACAAGTTTACTAAATTTGTGATATGAACCACGTCAGGTCCAAATTTGGTCTTAAAATATCTACTGACTAGTTTTGCGAGATTGAGCATATTTTTCAAACTGTATATTGAATAAAGCTGAAATTTTATAAGAAAATATTAGATATATGAAAATATAGTAGTAAATTTTCAGGTCAAATGAAGATAAGAAACATAATATTTTAGAGGAACAAAGTTAGTAAACTAATATTGTCAAATATGTCAAACAAGACCTTCGTGTACTGTTTGAGACATATCTAGAGCTACCGGTGGAATTTTGCTTCGATTAAAGTTGGGATAAAAATTAGACATTTGAAACTTTCCAACTATATATTGTAGGCCTAATAATTCATCCAAACAATAAAGAAATACATGTTTGAAATCATGAGAGAACGATATATTTGAAATCAGGACTCAAATCTGTCAAGAATATGCAAAAATTAGAGATTAGGCTACGTAGAGGAATTTTAACTTGAAGACTTTTTTTATTATTCTATTTTATTTATTTATTTATTTTTAAATAATTATTTTTAATTTGATTTTGTTTCTAGTGCATTAGACATTGTTTATGAGTTTATTTCATTATTAAATTTATATTAGTTAATTACTAATTTAAACTCGTTAGTTTGCAACCCAAAAGGAGCCTATCAAGATTTGTTGTGATGGGAACAACCAGGTTGTTACTAGATTTATATGTGATTTCTATCTTTCAGTAATTTCTTTGTATTGAAAAATTTTGTTCTGAGACTTTTTATTTCTCCATATCATTAATTTATTGATTCATACTATATATATATATATATCTCATTTTATTTAGATAATTCAATTTAATTTTTTAACTAAAATTATCAATATATAATTAGTTTAAAAAATTTACTTATAATTTTATAATTTAAATTTATAATTCAAATTTTTATTATATTTTTCACATCATATTAAAAAAATATTTTTAACAACCTTAATACCAACCACATCAACGTTGTAAGTTTTTGTCAAGCCCTAACCTCGTCATAAACTTTAAGAACCCAAGCACTTAAGAACACAAATGGAAAGCTAAATATTTCTGCTCGAGGAAATTCTTGGGAAGAATGAGAAAATACCTGCACAGAGAAGCCATAAACCTCCAAACTCTGTATAAATTTAATAATACCACTTGGCAACCACAAACTCAATTTCTTTTCTTAAAAAAAAATCAGCCCACATAGGATAAAAAGACGTAGAAATCTTGTGAAACTCAAATGTTCTTGATTTCCCAGAAACAACTCCATAGAACCTTAAAATCCCTGAAGAATGCACATACTATCCTCAAAATCTGAACATCATCACCCGTTATCATTTTCTTTCACCTCAAGACTGGCTGACAAAATCCCGAAAACAGAAGAAAAAAATCAATGAATTTACATAGTGGCAACCCAAAACCCAGAAAATCTTAAGAGAGGACACACCCTTCAACACAGCTAATTCCATTCTCATTCATATCCATTATCCATCCACCGCAGAAGCTGGAAAAAATGATAATTTGTATTTCAATCCCCGCCAAAGTCAAATGCTTTGTTTTTCTCTGCTACCAATCCCACGCCATCTACCTCTGCCTCCCTTTTCACTCACCGGAACCCTTCAGTTCTCTCCAAAAAATTTTGTGGGTTTCTTTCGATTTCGAATTCTTCAGTTCCTCCTTCACCGGGAGCTTTATGACGTGGTTGAGGTGGTCATGGGGTTGGGTGGGAAGCCACTAGCGAGATTTCCATCTGGGGACTTTGTTTTATCGGATTGTCCCATCACCCTTTTAGGGTCCCCAGCATGCTACTTCACAGGTTTTTGGATTGTTTTGTTATTCTTTCCTGCTAGGTTTTTGGATTATAATTTATGTTATTTTAGGATGATGTTTGTGTCTTTCGTATTCTATATGTGAGAAAGGATATTGCCCAGACTTTCGTGGAATGTAAAAGCTTCATGCTCGTGATGTTTAAAAAGTATTTCGGCGTTAATTATATCTCTTGTTGAATTAGTGAATGTGACATGACTGGTTTTAATAAGTATATTACGTAGGTTATTGCTTTGGCAAATGAAATCTCCGAAGCATGTAATTCGTATTAGTAATTGGCATATGATCATTCTACAATCAGCAATATGTAATTTGGTTTAGTTTGGTTCGCAGTATGATGTCATTATTTATTTATTTATTTCCTGATCTTGAGACCTAGATGCTTTATTTTGTCATTTTATTGATCAATAATTTGCCAGCTTGTGAGTGCTTACTAAGATTCTAATGCTTAGGTATTCATAGAGGAAGTTGAAAATCATATGCCCCAAGTGAGTGTGATAGATGAAATCGGGACAATACTTGAAGCAATGGCTGTGAGTACAATTGCACAGCATGGGATTCAGCTAGTGGCCACTGCTCATGGAATCACAATAGGAATTTGATAATGAATCCTTCTCTGGAGATGCTTGTTGGAGGAATAAAGGTGACATGATTTTTTAGTTGAAGATTAGTAATTGGTTTACTGTCATTTGCTATATTACAAGTTGCTCGTTCATATATATCACTGTTATGGTAGATCAAATAACTAATCTAACCTTGACATAATCAATATTTTTTTCTTACCTGATGAAACCAGTCCTTATTGGTAAGTCCATAAAATTGAGCCAATCAGCTATAGCTTTGTTTGACATCAGTTCTGAAAGCAAACAACCAGTTCTTTAGCACTAGTTAAACTGATTAATTTATTGTCCCACTGCTTAGATGAACTTAGTATTTTACTTGTATGATGTTGAACTACTCAAGCTCAATTCCAGATAGGCTCAATAAAACTCGAGATGAATAGCAACACAGATGAACCAAGTTTTGGCAGCTTAAGGCTTGGCTCAACCTGTTAAATACCTTTTGAAGTGTGTGTTTGCAGTAATATTGATCGAAGTATCCTCTCCCTCCTTTTGTCTTTCTAGCCTGTTTTCCCATTTTATTTCCGCCACCCAACCTAACAAAATGGTCATGTCTCTGTAACTGAATTGAGGAGACATTATTTTCCAACAAGTAAAACAAAAAATGAGGTGTTTACAAGCATACACACAAAAAACAGAATTGACATCAATTATTTTATTTGAATAGATGTGTCTTCTGCTTGCAATCATATGATTTGATTTTTCAGATTTATTGTTGGGATTTGAGTTCAATTCAGATCGAACACCAAAACGTAAAAAGTTTTGGATGCCAACTATTTTAATTGGTAAAGTTATCTGGCCGGGGGTCAAGAGATCAGAGATTAAATTCCACTTGAACCAGAGTTAGAAAAGGCTAAAATACTGGGAGGGTTAGCTTCCAATTACATGACCTGATTTTTGTGTTTTGTTGTTGTCATTTGTGTTACATTCAAATCTAGTTTGTCACCTTTATGTTAGTGCATAAATGTAAACATTTTGTGGCTACGAGCTATTTAGTTGGTAAGGTCATCTGGCACTGTGCCAAGAAATATGATGTTAAGTTTCACGCTGGCCAGAGTTGTAAAGGGCTAAAAGACAGGGAGGTCTTTTAATTTTTTTTTCAAAGAACTAATCTAGCTTTAACTAAACTGATTCTAGATTATTAAGTGGTCTTGATTTCAATAGTGTGAATTTTTTTTGATAGAATATTTTCTTAAAAAATTACTTTCATATTATTTCTCAAGAAGTCGGTGGATTATTAGTGATTACAGTTGCATGTTAACCCGGAGCAATGGTCATCCCCAGCCTTCCCCTTACTCTCTAAATGTAAGAGAGACTATTTAGAGTATGGGCTTCCAGAGAAAGTATGGACATGTTAAATGTTTTGAGTGTAAGCCATTGAGATTCCTACTACCCTGACCAGTTCCCTTTTTTTTTTAAACAACAACCTAGCACGGCTGTTAAGGGAAAAACAACAACAACAACAACAACAAACCTTTCCCATTGGAGGCTGTTTGGTGCACAGATTTAGGCTGTTCACAACAGCATGGGAATAAAGAAATCATCAAAGTGCTGCTAAGGGGTGTATTGAAGCTAAAAATCTCTTTCATTTAAACAGTTCAGCTCCTAGAATTTCTATTGCTCAACAATCCAAAACTGCTACTTCTAAGTCAATGATTTTACAAAGGATTTCTCTTTTTCCTCGTGATAAATAAAGTAAGTTGTGAGAATGCATGCATGTGTAGAATACAGTTCTGAACTCCACAGCTTAACATTTTTTTTACTCTCTTCTTTGAAGTGCGTGACACTTGAGTGTTAATGTGTTATTGATGTTGCATTAAAGTTTTTTCACAGCTTGTCTTTTTCTTACTTTCTTCTTTGAAGCGTGACACTTGAGTGTTAATGTGTTATTGATTGCATCAAAGTGTTTCCACATGGCAAATCAGGGAAAATGTCAGAGCCTCATAAATGCCTTGTCGAAAACATATTAAGGGCCTAAGGACACAGGCAACAGAGGTAAAGACAAGGTATTGAAGTGACAGAGTTCCACTTAATATGTTAAACATTGCCACTAAGGTGTAACAGTGTCGCTGCATGGTGTACATTTTCATTTTCTCCTTTATTTTACTCAAATGCTTCCTTGACTACATTGAGGATCAAGAATGTGTCAATCTTTAGGGCATCAAGTTTTGAGAATGTTTTCATGTTCTCTCTCTGCAAAAGAAAAAAAAAAGAAAAACAAAAAAAAGCTGCCACCAAAGGCATAATTCTTGTGAAATAAATAAAGGAGAAAGAAAAAGGAATGCAGAAAAGGAAAGAAGACGTAATAGTATCAAGAGAAGTGACATTGTCTTCATGGAAAATCATTAGCACTGAAATTATTATACAAAAGCCGATCAACTTGTCCTCATATGTGTATTAGGAAGCTTGTAGTTTTGTACTGCAGTATAATTATGTGATTAAATAGCAAAGAGATACTATTGCAATTCCACACTGCTTTTTGCTTCCTTTATTTTTTGTTTTTGTTTTTACTTTGTTCTTTTGATTTCATTCTTGCTTAATGTGTGGCTTCTTGGGCGAGATTTGCAATGACTGCTCTCCACATTGCTGCTAAATCATAGCAGTAGTGGCAGACTTGCAGTGCAATCCTATTCCACTACAGCTCTATTATATTCTTTCTCACCTTTATCAATGGAAGGATTCCCTATTCTTTTAGTTACTCATTCTTTGCTTTGTTACTATTTTATATGCTGTTATTTATGTTAATAATTTCTGGGCAAACAGAGACTTGTCTAATTGGTTATATTAATGCAATTAATTTTCTAGAGTGTGACACTATGGGATGAAGAAGCAAACCGAAGGGGTGTCCAGAAGATGGTGATGGAGAGGAAAGGGCCTTCAACATTTAGTTATGGGGTGGAGAGAATTTCAAAGACTGAGTTGCGAGTTCATCGCAGTCTAGAAGCAACAGTGTATGCTATTCTCTTAGGTATTTTTTCTTCTGATATAGTAAAACAAAAACATTACTATTTTATGTTTCAGTTCAGTATGAATTTCTTCAGAGGAATTGTGGCAGATATTTTCCCTCTGAGTTGTCCTCTTTGCTTGATTTGTTGACACTGTTTCTGTGAAGGTCGTTCCCCATATGTGGAAGTTTGCAAGATGACCTCTCAGGGAGTAGAAGAAACTGTAGAAAATGAACCTGCCTTGAAACATATGCTGAAAAGAAAGATGATGTTTTGGTTGAAGATTTCCACTTGACAGATGGAAGGATTGGTCATAATGAGTTCACTTCTGAGTCTCATCTGGACATGCGAGATAATTCTTTGGAATATGAAGTACTGCTTCGCCTTTATATCTATAGGGTAAGCACTATTTATGGAGTTAATGTTCTCTAGTTGTAACTGGGTGGTTTTTCTTTGTATATGCAAGTTATGTTTAATGAGATAGGAAATGAATTTCTTTTTGGAACTGATAAGTTATATACTTTGATGGCTTTAAATCTGCATAATAAGAAATTATAGTTTTGTGCCCAACATAGCAAACAAGTGCTAATTTAGTATTATCTTATACTACTAAGTCAACATGCCATGTTTCTGAAGCCATTTCATAGCAAGTAAATGAAGCCTGCAAAACCAGCTGATTTAGGAAAATGACATTAAAGAAGAAAACAATTTCAATAAAAAGAAAAGAAACAGAGAGAAAATTGGAAAGTTTAAAATCCCATTAATAAACAATTTCTCCTATTGCAAACTTTATATAATTGAGTGTGTTGTTAGCTCATTCCTCTTTTTTATTTATCTGTGGTTTCTTTTTTCAAGTTGTGGATATTGACTGCTTGGGACAGAGGTTTAATCAAGTTGTGAATGAATACAAATGCAAGTTGTCTGGATTCTGATACTAGAAATCATACCAATTATGTTTATCTATATATATATATCTTGTTCCATTCTTTTAAAAACAACATTTTTCCTTTACAAGGAAGTTTTCTCGAGTCTCAGATAATATGGAGCTTGAAGGATATCTACAGTGGCTGTTCCTACTTAAATATTTGTCAATTGTGGGTCACCTATATTATTTAGATAGGTAGTTTATGTCTTTAAACATGATAGAGCAAGCTGGGCTGAACTTTGTGTGACCAAGTTAAGATTTAAATTTTTCTTCCATTGGACCTACATTTTATTTTGGAAGCAAAACTGGACTTTACTTTTCAGCTGAAGTTATTAAATTTTTAATTTGGTGGCATTTGATTACTTCTTCGTAGTGTGAAAAATACTGGATATGGAACTTGCATAAAGAGGATACAAAATTGTCAGACAAGATCAATGCCCTGGAGGTAAAAGTTAAATTTCTTCTTTCAGTTGTGTTTTTTTAGTATTTATTATTGATTAATCTATTTTGTGAATTGAGCGCATTAACTATGATTTATGTTTATAAGGGAAGGGAAGAATTCGTGGATCACAAAACAGAGAAAGTCTAGCCTAAAATCATGTCAAATTTTATGCAATTAAAATCCTATATCTGCAGCTGATTCTAAGTTGAACTCTATAGACTATAGCTGTACAGTGTAACGGTAGCATAGGTTTAGCCTTTACATTTGTATAATTCCTAAACTATGTATATAATATAATACATAATTCTTATCAATGAAATGTGTGGGAAATAATTCATTGAAACTACTGCAATATTTGTTTCTTTATATGGTATCAGAAGAGCCACTCTCTATCGAGCAAACGATCCAAATCTCCATTATGACTCCCGTCTCCTGTCAAAATCCAATTTTTATCTTTAACACCCAACCTCCTTTCGCAACAGGTATAACACTCATTGCTCTCAACATCACTGCCCAAATCAATGAAAAATTTGAAGCACTTCTCATAGGTTATGATTTACTCTGCTACGTCGAAGGCACTTTTCGGTGCCCCTCTTCCACTGCTGATGAGTTCCACATCTTCTTCTATCACCCCCCCCCGCTACGGCAAAAACCTCTCATGAAGCTTGGAAAAAGCTAAAAACCCTATATGCTAGCTTGGAAAAAGGCTAAAAACCCTATATGCTACCTTAGTAATAACTAAGGCCATGCAGTTGAAGGAGGAGCTCATCTTAATCCAGCGTGGCAATCGGTTGATCACAGATTATTTCCACGCTGTACAGGCCTAGGCTAATGAAATAGCCATCATTGAACACCTAATATCGGATAATAACTTGACCCTTTGTGTTGAATGATTTAGGTACAGGCTTTCAGGAAATAGCAGCACCAACTCGAACCAGGGAGTCATCACTGGCCTTTGAGGAGCTCCATGATATTTTTGTGGGACATGAGGCGTTTTATCAATTGCTGTCATGAATGGATAGGGTTTAAGGCAAATGGATGTACAATGCATTTCTAAATGGTGAATTAACTGAAACTGTGTTTATGGAGCAGCCCAAGGTTTAAAGATTTGTCTAAACCTAATAATGTTTGCAGGCTAAGACTACGGTCTTTAAACAAGCTCCACGGGCTTGATACACAACACTTGGAAATGCCATTCTTCCGTTAGGTTTTCACAGTTCCAAGGGTGTTCTCTTTTCATTGACAGCCAAGGATCTTACCTGGTTTATGTTGATGTTGATGATCTTGTAATTACAGGGAATAATTCATCATTTGTGGCATCTGTTATTCAACAATTGGGTGCTATGTTTTCTCTCAAAGATATGGGTTCTCTTCATCTCTTCTTGGGAGTTGAAGTGATTCCTACCAATGGAGGTTTATTTCTGTCACAACATAAATATGTGCGTGATCTTTTAGCACAAACAAGCATGAGTGGTGCGAAGGATGTTCAACACCTCTATCTGTTACTCAATTTCTTAAATTAATTGATGGCAGCGCTTCTGCGGACAGCTCCAGCTTCCGTAGAATAATTGGCAGGCTTCAATATTTTTCCTTGTCGAGTCCAGACATCTCATTTGCAATCAACAAACACTTGGCTCAATTTATGCACAAGCCGACTACAAATAACTGGACAACAATCAAAAGGCTCCTCCCTACTTAAAACAAACCATTTTTCATGGTATACAACTCACCAATGTTGGACCTCCGGTCCTAAGAACATACTCTAACGCTGAATGGGCTGGAAACATTAATGCCTGCACATCAACCTCTGCATAAATCAACTTCTTAAGTTGTAATCTTATTTCTTGGAGCTAAAAAAAAAAAACAAAGAGTTTTTTTAGAATTCTTGTTAGAATTGCCAAGTCTTTTTTAACAATTTCATAAATTTTAAAATAGTAAAAATACTTATTTACTTTTAAGGTAAAAAAATACTTGAGTTATTGACTAGGGGCTTTTTTGGTTTTTCCCTTCTTGGACTGCAGTTAAAATATGTCTTTGCCCTTAGAAAAAACAAGATAAGTTATGCATTTAGGGGTGTTTTGGTCCTTTCACTTTGGTTTATTTGTTATTTCTAGGATAATGAGGGGTGTTTATTTGTTATTTTTGGTTTATTTGTTAATTCAGGAAAGTTGTTGGCGCTTGTTATTTTTGGTTTATTTGTTAATTCGGGAAAGTTGTTGGCGCGTGGGTGGTGTCTATGCTCTTTGGGCGAAGAGTGCGACACCACTTAGTGTTCAATCCCTGCCTTCTGCTGTGTTTTTAGAAGCGTCACCGCGTCCTCTTCCTTCTAGTGTTGCGCGTGATGACAGTTGATGGACGATTTGTTGATGGTGGTTGTTTCTTTTTTTCCTTCTGTCTATTCTCTATCCTCTAGAGAAAATACATGTTTGCTTTTTTTCTTTTCTTTTTTCAATTTTAGTCCTTATTTTTTTTATTGCTTATTTTTTTCCTTAACCCTTTTATAAAAGTTTTTTTTATGTTTTCAATTTAGTTCTTAAATTACAATTTGTCATATATTGTTTTTTTTTTCCAATTCACTCCTTATTTCTTTGATTTTTCATTTTCACCCCTAACTGTTTTGTTAAAGTTTTATTAGTTTTCAACTTCATCTTTCAATCAAAATTTATGTTTTATTTTTTTCAATTTAGCCCACACATTCAGTTGATTTTTTTTTTCTTTTGTTAAAGTTTTTTTTCTTTTTAATTTAACCCTTCAATTTATATTTTTTTGATGCTCTCAAATTTATTTTTTATTTCGGTTTTCACCCTCATTCTTTTAATTACAATTTTTTATTCTGTTGATTTTTTTCTCGGTTATATTTTTTAGTGTTTGATTTGTTTGGGGTTGAATTTCATAGTTTTTTTGTTTATCATGCTCCAAATCTAATGATACGGGTCACAAGTTTTAAGAGTTAATATGGTTAGCAATCATTTTTTTCTCATTTTCTTTTACAATTTTATCATTCTACATTAATTTTTTTAAAAAAATAGTTTTGTGGTTATCTTCAATTTCTTTTATATTGTTTTGTCTTCAATTTATATGAACTGATAAATTATTTAAAATTAGTATTTTGGTTAAATTGAATTAATTATTTTCATATTTTGGACGAAGTATTTTCTTTATGGTCAAATAGAAAAATACAATTTCTCATAGCATAGCATCCTAGGGAGATTCAGTTCAATTTTTTTTTAATCTATATATGTTAGATGGAAAAATAAAGTATATCTATGCAATAAGCAACAAACGTTCTATCCCATTTTGTTGTAGCATTCAAAAGATCTGTTTCTCTAGCAAAACAAAAGGAAATGAATTGTTATATATAAATTATTTTTGTATTAAACAGATCATAGTGTGAAAATTGACTCCATATATATAAGAAAAATACTATGACATGGCGAGCAATGGAATATTCATGCTAAATTTGTTTTACGATAAATAACTCAACTCGTAGCTAACTCAGTTCGAATATTAGCATTCATAATTCTAGTGGGCAACTCATGAAAACTAAATTAAAAAAAAAAATTAAATTTTAAATCATTACTTTTCAATCAATGAGCCTAAAAATTAATGTTCATGCTAATCGAAAGCAATGCTATGAATTTGTATAATAAAGTATCTATCTATATCTTGGGCATAAAAGTTGGAGTGCGAAGGATGGACTCATTATTTAGTGAAAGACACTTTGTATTTACTAGATTTATAAAAGTTTTTTTTTTTAATGTTTTCAATTTAGTTTTTAAATTATAATTTGTTATATATTATTTTTTTCAATTCGCCCCTTATTTTTTTTATTTTTGATTTTTATCTATAGCTCTTTTGTTAAAGTTTTATTGGTTTTCAATTTTATCCTTCAATCAAAGTTTATGTTTTATTTTTTTCAATTTAGCCCACATTTAGTTGATATTTTTTCTTTTGTTAAAGTTTTTTTTCTTTTCAATTTAACCCTCAAATTTATATTTTTCTGTGCTCTCAAATTTATTTTTTATTTCAGTTTTCATCCTCATTTTTTAATTACAATTTTTTATGCGGTTATTTTTTTTCTAGTTACATCCTTCAGTGTTTGATTTGTTTGAGATTGAGCTTCACAGGTTTTTCGTTTGTCATGCTTCTGATTTAATGACACGGGTCACAAGTTTTAAGAGTTAATACTGTTAGCAATTCTTTTTTTTTCTCTCATTTTCTTTTACAATTTTATATCTTTCTACTTTATTTTTTTTAAATAGTTTTGTGATTATCTTCAATTTCTTTTCTATCGTTTTGTCTTAGTTTGATTACCTAGACCACGAGTTTTGAAAGTCTTTTTTGGATAAAAAGTTTTTTTAAGAAATTGTTTCGTTTTGTATTTAATTTTTTTAGATTTTTTATTTTATACAAATAAGTTTTGTTTTGTAAGCAAATAGTTATTTTGAAATAATATTTATAATATGTTCCGCCATGTATAATTTTTTATATATTTTATTCACTTGGTTTCATGTGCGTTTTTATTTCTATTATCTTTTATTGATTTTAATAAACAAGTTCGGTGGATACAAATAGATAAATATTTTATTTTACGAGATTAAATATTTTAATCTACATACGCCTCTTAATATTTTGATATTTTTAGTTATTATTAATAATTTTTATTTATTTATTTACATAGATAATTATTAGATGTTTAGATAAATTTTTTTAATTTAAACTTATAATTTTTTTATATAAAAAATATATGAAAACTTAATTTTTTTTTTTAAAAAAAAAAAAAAAAAACTTACGACCCGCTGCAGCGAAACGCGGATAATTGTAATCCTTGAAAATGAAGAAGTTCAATGGTTTGAATGAGACGATAGAAAAGTAGTGGTTGTTTAATCACGCCCGCGTGCGCACTAACTTTGACGTGGAAAACCGACCGTAATCACTCGTGGTTGGTTTTCATTTTTCAAGAATAGTTTAAGGTTGGTGTTACCTTTATATATGCAAGGATAAGAAGATTAATCATTAGTGGGCTGCAAAAAAGCTTAATTTCTATTCCTCGTATCAATGTGTGTCTCTGTGTGTGTGTCTCTCTGTGTGTGTGTGTCTCTCTCTCTCTCTCTCTCTCTCTCTCTCTCTCTCTCTCTCTCTCTCTCTCTCTATATATATATATATATATATATATATATTCCATTGATGCGTTCTTAGGTCAATGAAAACATGTTTATAAAAATGCCAAAGTTGTAATAGTGAGTGAGCTAATGAAGTCAGGAGGGTGTTTTAGATACGGTGCCATGCTAACCTTTTCTATGCTGCTGTGCTTGATGACTCGTGTTGTGCTCACTGATTGGCCTGTCATGCACACTTACTTCGTGAGCTTTTTCTTTCATCTTCTGTCCTATGTTGTAGTAATTGTATTTTCTAAGGGAGCGTAAAGTAGCTTTGCCCATCTTCGAATGTTTCCACTTGGATTTCGTCCAAGCAATTTAATGGATTTAAGCGATCTGTGGACTCTGCGTAGTAATTACAATGGCCTATAGCTTAGGTGTTTAGGAGAGAGAGTATGTTATTCCACTACACCATTAAACAGTTTTACTGACGAACTAATTCCGTCGGTAACAGGAATGAACTCCATCAGTGAAATAATTACCGATGGAACACGTCCGTCGGTATACTAGTAGTCGGTAACTCCTATTTTTGTCGCTAAGTCTGTCGCAAATAAAAAAAAACCCACCGACGGTCTTACAGACGGATACGCGCGCGCCAAAAAAAATTTTTCCCGCGGGAACATTACCGACGAAATAAATCCGTCTGCAATTTCAACGGTAATTATCGACGGACTATCCGTCGGTAATTATGGCATCGGTAGTAATTGTTTGCCAACCCTCTGTGAAATACCGATGGATGATATCCGTTGGTAAATCCGTCTGTATGTAATCACCGACTGAATATATCCATCGGTAATTATGGCATGACTGATAATTGTTTGGCAACTCTCTGTGAAATACCAATAGTTATTATCCATCGGTATGTATTTTGAAATATATAAAAAAAATAATTTATTAATAGTAAAAAACCTTAATAAACAAATAAAAATGGATTAAACATTAAAAATATAAAAGTAATGTTAAATAATATTCATTACAAATTTAATGTGTTTAAAAAACAAAATTAAACTAGAATAGCGGCGGAGCTGGAGGAGGAGGAGGAGGAGGAGGAGGAATTGTTCCGAGGACCATATGGCCAAAAAAAGCTGCACAAGTATCGTCACCCATCTTTGATCTCATCTCCATGACTATTTGACGGAGCTCATCATAATTCGTCGAGAGTTGTTGATATTGTTGTTTCAACGCAATGAACTCCTCAGACTGGGTGTTCGATATTGATGGAGAGCTTCCAACAGTTGAGACACTACGAGTCGAACGCAAGTT
>Ga0325404_1001085_pt1 | contig 28502 bp, 26 predicted proteins | sample PopdelMetagenome_18_FD_205664 | JGI IMG/M metagenome (GOLD analysis project Ga0325404, IMG submission 205664) | Populus deltoides microbial communities from Bellville, Georgia, United States - Xylem-Control-R1 | ecosystem: Host-associated > Plants > Phyllosphere > Stem > Wood/Secondary xylem...
AAAATAGAATAATGTTTCTTTGCAGTATGTGGAAGCCCAAGCACAAAATCCATACTTACATCTTGCCAAAGGCAAGTAGGAATAGGCAACGAGGTGTAAAGACCAGTATTTTGTTTTCTATGCTTAACTGGTTGGCAAGTTCGACATTAACCAACCAATTTAGTGACATCTCTTTTCAAACTAGACCAGAAAAACTGACGTTCCACCTCTTAGATGGTTTTATTCCTTTCAAAATGTCTTGAGAGACCTCCAGCATGAATCTCCCATATCAAAAATTCAAGTATGAATGTTTTCGGGATACGAAGCTTATTATTCCGAAATAAATATCCATCTTGGAGGTGATAACCATTTATAACACGGTGATTCTCATCCTTTAATGTCAAGTTTATCTCTAAAAATTCTGAGCAAGATTCATACTCCTCTTTGAGTCTCTTAAATCCTGTGACTTCCACACTCATTACAGATAACAATGTCACCCGACGACTCAAGACATCTATAGCTTTATTCTCTTTTCCAGATTTATGTTTCAAAATAAATAAATATGCAACCCAATGACCATGCCTGTGATTGAGCTTCTTTTTGAGAGTTAAGATAACGGAGGGCTTTATGGTCGAAGTCAATAACAAACTCCTATGGTAATAAGTAATGACGCCAATAGCGCAAGGCTTGAACCACCACATAAAATTTCTTATCATAAATTGAGTACTTTTGTTTTGCCTCATTAAGTTTCTCACTAAAGTAGGCTACAAGGTTACGTTCTTGACTAAGTACTCCACCTATACCGACTCTCCAAGCATCACATTCTACTTCAAACACCTTAGTAAAGTCAGGTAGCTGCATTACTAAGGCCTCCATCATCCTCTTCTTAACCTCCTCAAATGCCTTATTAGCTCCTTTACTCCATTGAAACTCACCTTATTTCAAACAATCTGCAATAGGTAACATGATGGTGCTGAACCCCTTAATGAAACGATGATAGAAAGTCGCAAGCTCATGAAAACTACGAACCTCTTGAATAGCCTTAGGCTCAGGCCAATCTACTATTGCTTGGACTTGCTGGGGATCGATAGAGACTCCTTTCCATGACACTATAAACCCTAAAAAGACCACTTGATCTGTAAAGAAGGAACACTTTTTGACATTTGCAAACAAACTTGCCTTTCTTAGGGTGGTACAAACTTGAATAAGGTGATCAAAATGCTCTTCCTTGGTTTTGCTATAAATAAGAATATAATCAAAGTACACCACTAAGAACATTCCCATAAATGGCCTAAGCACTTGTGTCGTTACTCTTATAAAAGTGCTTGGTGCATTGGAAAGGGCAAAAGACATGATTAGCCATTCATATAAACCATCTTTAATCTTAAATGTCGTTTTCCACTCATCTCCAGAACGGATCCTAATTTGATGATACCCACTCTTCAAGTCAATCTTAGAGAAGATCTGGGCTCCTGCCATCATATATAGCATGTCATCCAATCGAGAAATTAGAAAACGATACTTGATTGTAATCCTATTGATGGCTCGACTATCTACACACATTCTCCATAATCCATCTTTCTTAGGTGTTAACAGTCCAAGTACTGCACAGGGGTTCAAACTCTCTCGTTTAAATCCTTTTTGTAACAACTCACATACTTGCGTTTGCAATTCAGCATGTTCACTCAGGTTCATCCTATAGTGAGGCAAGTTTGGTAATGTGGCACTAGGGACAAAATCTATGGCGTGTTGAACATCATAACGCACAGGGGGTAAAACATCAGGTGGTTCAGAAGGGAAAACATCTAGAAATTCTTTCAACACTTCCATTACCTCTTTAGGTGGCTCTTCTAAGAAGTCTTCTACAATCTCCTTAGCCACTACAACAAACACAACAGACTCCTCACAAATCTCCTTATCAAACTCTCTAAGACTTATTATGTTAAGCCCTCCTTCTTTCACTTTATTCTTCTTATGACTATTATTATTAAACCTTAAAGGTAATCTAATAAGTTGGATTTTTTTACCTTGAAAAGTGAATGAACAAGAATTTGATCGCTCAAAGATTGTAACGTCCAAATCATATAACCAAGACCTATCCAAAATGACGTGCCCTATATCCATATGAATGATATCACACCAAATTTCACCATGATAGTTCAAGATCTTTATGGAAAAAAGACATCTCTCTTTGACCGCTATAGATGTATCATTAACTCAGGATTACACTATAGGGTTTAGGGTGTGGAACAGATTTTAAACCTAAACGGGATACACTACCCGAGGAAACTGCATTGATACAACTATCACTATCTATGATGATCTTACACCCTTTATCTCCATATTTAATATAAGTGTAAAAAATAGCAGTCCTTCTCCAATCCCCAGTTTTTTTAGGTTGTGTTAAAACGTATCTAACTACACTTAACCTAGTTGTCTTGATTTGAGTGGATATAGACCTAACACATCCTAGCAAGTTTGACTCATCCTCCTCATCATTTAGATCCTGAAAATTATCGGGATTGGGTTCATATACCTTATCATCACAATTATCTTCTTTACCCATATCCTCTTGTCCCTTGATGAACAGAGTCTTATTAGGGCAACTAGAGAAAATATGACCAAAACCCTGACACTTAAAACACTGAATTCTTGAGGTTATCTTAGGTGCTTCATGAAAAATACCTTTACCCTTGTCTTCTTTAGGTATCTGGGAAATCAAAGGATTGGGTTTACGAGGTGGGGCACCCAATATAGAGTTATTACTACCAGATTGGGATCTAGAAGGGGTACTACTAGTGTCCTGACGTCTCATCCACTAGCGTTTTGTGACCACGTCATAATTTTGTATTAGGGTATAAGCTTTATCAAGGGTGGACACACCTCTAAGCACAACCTTTCTTATAAGGTCATCATTTAAACCTTTCCAAAATCTATTTAGGGTCATCACTTCATCCTCCCTAACTGCATACCTCATCCTATACTCATCAAATTATGCCACATATTCATTAGCAGACTTGCCTCTTTGCCTCATGTTATTCCACTGGTCCAAAAGATTTCCTCTATAAGAATGAGGTAAATACTTTTCTTCTAACTTAGTCTTCATTTCAACCCAATTAGTAATAGGAGGTTGACCTCTCATATCGAAAGACTTTTCTACACTTTCCAAATAGAGTTGAGTGTTCCCACTAAGTTTCATCTTTGCAAATCTTACCCTCCTATTCTTAGATAAATTATACCTGTCAAAGAATTGATCCATGTCACGGATCCATCTATCAAAGATCCACGGGTCAAGTTGACCCTTAAAAATTACGGCTTCTACTTTGATATGCCTCATGACTCGTTCGTTAGGGTCATCGTAGTCGTGATGACCTTGATTGCGGTTGTATTGACGGTTCCTGGAATGAATTGGTCTTTAATGATAATCATTGGAATGCTCACTATCGTTAGGGTCATCAAGTCATTGTGACCCTGGTGTTGGTTATATAGGTGGTTCCTACGAGGAACTAGTCTTTGAGGATTCCTATGGTTGTCATTAGAATGTTCACTCTCACTAGACTGTCTTACTTGCAAAGTTTCTATGGACTCCACCCTCCCAGAAACATTGTTCATTTGATTGGACAAGTAGTTCATTTTTGTTCACATAAGTTATAATTGCTCTTGAATGTCTCTAAAAGCATTACTAGAGTTTGAGTCCATGGTAGCTATGACTTCTAGATTGTGTACTAGACGATCACTACGTAAATGCATGCAAAAACTAATCTTAAGACTAAGATCACAAACAACACTTGCAAGTAAAAACACAAAATAAAATTATAGCTAATATTTAAAAAAATATATATTTTATTTTATTTTATTTATTTATTTATTTTTATCTTTGGGACTAAGCAATGACAGATTAAACTAGGAAAATTTGCAAGCAAGCAACATAAGTTCCCTAAATGCACATAAGTAATCCAAACACAATGTTTCAATTTTCCCACGAATTTAACCAAGCTCCACAATTAATTAAGAGGATCAGATACTCAATGCCAATAAACAAGCCCAAAATTAAAGTAATTCAATTTGCAAGACGGAATATGTAATTTATTTATGGGCAAGCACAAAGAATAATATTAATGCTAAATCTTGGTTAACAAGTGTAAAAGCATACCAGGAATGATGATATTCAATGGGTAAAAGAATTTCTGACCAGGTGATGTGGCAGTGAAAGATTACGTGGCAGATGACGTGGCATGACCTGCTGATGTGGTGATGATGTAGATGCTGCTTCAGAGTGCTGATATGGCAAGTGGCGTGGTGCTGATGTGGCAGGTGACGTGGTGAAGTTAATTATTTTGCCTTAAGAGCTTCTGTTTTCTTCTTCCCTACCTCCTGTAATCTGTTGTCGCTACTGACGGTGATGGCGCAAGAAACGTGGCTCTGTGATTTTGCTTGGGACCTGCGGTGCAATGAAAGGGGTTGTGGTGTCGCTGCTAGACGAGGGCCTGTTGATGTGTGGATTCGTTGTCGCTGTTGAAGGCGATGGCACTGTGGACGGTGGTAGATGAAGATCTGTTGCGCCCCTTTGTTGTGGTGAATCACCAGTCGGTGCTGGCTGTGATGGGTTTGTGGGTGGCTGTGGCTAGTGGTTTTGTGACGCTGGTTTGGTTGCTGAAGCCGAAAATCTACTGATGTCTCTTGCGATGTCGACCTGGTGGTTGCCGCTGGTCTGTGTCGGAGGTAGTAAATCGGCATGGATCTATGGACTGATGTGGTGGTCTTCTCGGTGGTGGGTCTGCTGATGGCAGGGGCGCCATTGTTGATTGTTGTTGTTGATGATGAACAATGAACAATGTTTTTTTTAGATCAAATCGGATCTAGGGTTTAACATAAACATGTGGATCGTTTAATTATAAGAACAATTAAAACCCTGGCTCTGATACCAAATTTGATGCGGGACAATAAATAATAAAAATTAAAGCAAAAAAGAAAAAAGCTTTTAGTGAAAGAAGAAAGCTTAAAAAAAGAAGAAAGGGGATTGAAGATATGGAAAGTCTGTAATATTTTCATTAATCATCAAAACTATCTCACAAAATAACAGAGAAACATATAAACAGTAAAACTATAAAACATCTAAGTATTGGGCTCAGTCCATCAAATCAAACTGTTCAACATAAATAATTTCAAATAAATAAAATAACAATGAGACAAACCCAAATGGGCTTAGTCTCTCAACCAAAACATGACAGGCTGGGCCATTCTACGTCGTTTCCATCAATATATCCGTGTAATTTGCAGTATTGGTCTGGTGTCCCCACCATGTAGTCTTTTGGCTTATGGAGGGAAGGACCAGAAATGCAATCGCTACAGAATTTTTGGCATGCATATTCTCGTGATCCTTTGCGCGATCTGCCCTGCAAAATGTTTGTTCACGACCAGAAGATGAAGGGTAAAAAGAAGCATGCCCCTGCTTGGTGTGTTAGAATAATTTGTTTTGGAGAGATACTGAAGTATCAAAATCTCAGCAGAGGCGATTCGGGATTGTCTTTTTCGCGAAATCTTCGTAGCAGAATCCGATGTTCCAAGTGATTCCTGGAGTTGGGGAAGCTCCTGGTCAGACAGTTTTCTTGCCTCCAGTTTCTATTTCAGTGTGCTTCAATGATAAGATTTCTTGTAATGGCAGATCAAGCTCCTCTTTCTGATTAATTTTTCCAGTTTCTTCAAGAAAGGATCTTCAGAGGAAAAAGAAATTGATGGCTGGCGCTGCTGGAACTGTTAAAAGGCAAGGTTTCTGTAATAGTGGACAATATTCATGTGTTTGTGTAATCAGAATATGTGTGCAAGAGGGCTTCTCAGACAAACTTGCAGATGCTTCTTCAAAGGCTGTTAAGAGTATGCAAATTGGAGATGGTGTTGGTGAAGGTGTGGAGCAGCTGATTCATCTCTCTTCGGCCTGGTTTTCGCATTATCTCCTTCATTCTCGCACTTCCCTTATGACATGAGTCAGCTCAGTGTCGTCTTTTCGGAGGATGATGGCTCATTTCCTTGGAGGTCTCCCTGTTTTTGGGTTATATGTTTTATTCCCCTTGGTCTCTGTTGGTTATATCGTAATAGAACCCTGAGTTATTGACATTGCCTTCTATAGGCTTCATTTTGCTTATCAAAAAAAAAAAAAAACATAGTACTATTTTTCTTCGCTGCATCCCATTAAACTCTGGAATGCAGAAATTTAGGCCATTAAGCAAAAAAAAATAAAAATAAAAAAATAACTAAATTAAGAAACAAAACAATATCAAATAATCGCCAAGGCTAATTGTTAACACAACCCACCTATGACCAAAGGCGAGGAAGTGGATTGAACTTTATTATGTTCACATGAACTGATTGACATTACTGAACCATTACAGTACAGAAACATAGACCTTTTTCAAACATTATTACAACTCCATTTTTACACAAATCTAAGCTGCTGCTGGTAATTGATTAATACAAAGCATGTGTGCCCCTTTGGATTTACACATGCCGACATCCTTTTTACCTTCACGTCCACACTAATAACACAAAGCTGTGCGGCTCCTTCGGTTTTCCACACGCTTGTTATTACCATATTCCAAACTGAGAAACCACAGGCACCAAATAAGATTGCTACACACACACAAAGTCTCTAGACATAGTTACCTGCACACCCATCATCCTTGACAAGCTAGCTCCATGCCTTCAGCTTTCTTCAAGCATGTCACACACTCGTACGGTGTTTTTCCGAGGGTCTTGATCATGATTGTGTGGCAACTCGACGAGAAGTCAAACGGCAATTAAGAGGAGCTTGAGCTCCGGTAGAAACAATAATTTGAGTGGTTGAAGAATGCGTATTGGATGATGTTGAAGAGTTAGAGAAGCCGTGGTCGGATCCAAGAATTCGTAAATCGGACTTCTGAAACCGACCTGAATCGCCAGGAAGTCGCATGTAGGAGGCTGAAGGTGACTCACTGAACCATGACCCTAAAGGTCCGGCTTCTTTCCCGTTATTGTATTGCATTATAGCCCTGTACACAAAAGGGATAAGACCCTCCATTTTTTTGAAAGAAAAGGAGACTTTTAGGCTTCAGTCAGGTTTGATGGAGAGGGAGGGAGACGGGGACTGGTTTAAAAGAGGAGGAAGGTGTTGGTTGACGTGGAGTAATAATGAATTGGAGTCCAGCTCTTCACGCCAAGCCGAAAGAAACAAATCTTGAGGGAGACATGCACTAGAAACCCACACGAAGACCCTGATAAGTATATGAAAGCTCAATCCCAACTTACGGTCTACATCTTCATTACAGCTTACCAGAATCTCTCTATAATAGTTTATTTTTCCCTTTAATTTAATTTTTTATGTATTCCTTTTGGCAGATTTATTAGCTTTTTTTAATATGGTTGGGCAGTCAGTGAAAATTATTTAGTATTTTATTTAATTTCTAAGATGGCAAGGAACATTCATTGTGACCTTCCTAACTGATTCATCATCTACTTGCTGCTTTATTTTATTTTTATCGCCTGTCTGCTTACACGTGGTTTTACAGAGAGCTGCTGAATGAGTTTGGTGGTGTTTTTCAGCCGGCGCCCCATGTATTTCACAAGGTCAAAAGATTGTTTATTTTAAAAATTAAAAAATTATTATTATAATATATTTTTAAATAAAAAATATTTTAAAAAATAACAACAAACATAATTTTTTTTAAAAAAATATATATATATATATAAAAAAAAATCTTGGGAAATGGAATGTCCTTATGCAGCTTCGTTTCTGCACCTAATTCTCTTTTCCTATCGGTATAACGTCATGGCAAGCACTAGCAAGGAAACAGCAAGTCCGGATCTTACTCCATTGATTTGTTCCTTCTCCTTAAACATTCCATATCCTTTTTCTATTAATTTGTCCTAAAAATCTTAACGTCTAATTTATTGCTGGATAATGGCAGTCATATTCCTTCCCATCCTAATTAATTACTAAATGGTTAATTAACATTAATTCCTCTCTCAACTAATTATACTGTGTCTATTTTTTTTTTTATTATTAATGTGGGTGTTTAAGTCAGCTTGCACGTATTTTAATTAATTTCACAGGTCTTGAAGTTAATAATCATGTAAGGCTTCTAAAATTTATAAAATTCGAATTGATAATTTTTAAAAAATAAACTTAGAATCTCATCAGTTAAGCTATAATTTTTTCTTATTAACTGCATGCTTAATATCAAAATCCAGTGTCTGGCTACATTACATTAAATGGCTAAAATCCGTTTATTCACTTGATGGAATAGCAAGGAGCGATGCTACAGCATATTCAATGTATATTTTTCTCGATTATAACTTTTTAAAAAAAAATTCACGCATCCATTTGGTATTGTAAGTTGTTATTTTTTTTTTTGCTTTCTATACATTAATTTAGGCAAAACACAGGGAATGGAAGAAGAAAAGAAATTGGCCACGGACATCACAAGTTAATAGATAAGGCTTGCTTAATTGATGTCTGAAATTCTTGCTTGCCTTATCCGAATGCCTACTCCATTGTCTCCATCGTAGGTGAAGTCATTCGTTGCATAAAATCAAACTTGCTTTCCTTTTCTTAATCCATTAATTTTTGTAACTTCAAAGCAGAGATCGATCGCAGCCTGTCCTAAGCCAAACAAAACCTGCACGCTCAATGTGGCGATGATAGGTGATGAGAGCATTGTGTCACGGTCTACCTTTGTATCATTTTTCCTTTTGAAATTAGGTAAAACCTAGCTAATAAAAAAAGGGGGTCAGCTTTCCTTGTATATTTTAATTAGTAGTGGTAGCATAATGACTCTGGTGCTAATCACCCACTCTTCCAATCATTTTTTTATCTTTTTTTTAACTTGGAGGGGTAGCTCAACAGGTCAGGATTTGGATTTGCTCCCCAATAATTACAAGTTCGAGTCATCTCAAGGTCACTAGAAACTTAAATGATCGTTAACTTCAGGGCTCGTAGGATTAGTTAAGGTGCACACAAGGTAGTCCAGATATCCATGTTAATAAAAAAAATTAATTCTTTCTCCGTACAAATTAAGGATAAAAAATAAATAAGAGGCTGCTAGAAATTTTAAAGTAATCTAAGAATAACTACTAATATTTAGTCTATATAAAAAAGAATAAAAACTAGATAAAAATATTTTTATCATTTTGATTGGTTCAAATGTAATTTTCTTTCTTAAACTATAGGTAGACGACCCTTGTTCCTTTCAATCAATTTCAATTTGAAACTTATAAAATCTCTAGTCCTCTTTAAATTTTTATTTACAGTTTAATTAGTCGAATAAGAAGTTTGCATTTCAATTTGTTGACAATATTATTGGTCATTAATTAAAGGGTCATTATTAAGTCGTTTTTCTAAATTATTGGACGTGTAATTAATTCTGATTATCTTCCAGTAATTTAGAGTCTAGATGGTCGTAAGTGTTTAATTATGACTTTTCCTTGGTGCCGTGATGAATCACCCTACGACGTCTTGGATTCATATTATTACGTAAAATCACAAGGGACATAACTTTTTGGTGTTACATAGAGGAAGTTTAATAGGAGGGAAAATATATATATATATATACACAAGGGAGGGCAAGTAAATTTTGGACAACTTTTGAAATAACAACAAAATTACTAACGATATATTTAGTTGGTGATTTAGTCTCTTTTTTTTTTCTTTTTTTTTCTTTTTTTGAGGAGGGTTTGTGTTCTAGAAACGAATAATTTGAAGGATTTCCCAACTTGACTTTATTGGCTATAGTTTTTTCTATTTTAAAATCTTAACTATATTTAATTTGACTACGTTTTTATTGAGATCACATTCTGTTTAATTGTAAGGTTGTTGTCGCATTCTCATAGATTATTTAATCCTCAATATTAATTCTAATTGCAATGAGAAAGAAATTTTCGTTCTGAAGAAAGAAATTTTCACACGATGAAGTCATGAAAAAATTTCACACTGATTACAGATTTAATTCCTGTGTTGATAGGCTTGACTGGTCTAAAAAAACAACTCCATTGAAAAGTAGATTAAAAACTCTATGATACTTTAATATGTGTTTGTAAAGGAAAAAAACATATAGAAAGAGAAAAAAATTAGATATGAGTTATAAAGTGCGTATCTGGCCTAGCTTTTAATGGTTTAGTGTGGCTCTCGTGGTCTTTAGTAGGCTTTGGTTGGTTTTTTCTTGCTAGCTGATTGTGTTAGTGACGATGTTATGGCTCGCTAGAATTGCATGTTGTATATGTGACTTTGTGTATTTATATACTCAGGTTTGAGAATTTCTTTTCATGGAGAAGAGAGAGTATCATTGGTGGAAAAAATGGTTTGGTTGGCCTTGGTTGATTTGTCATGCTATGAATGTTATTAGTGAAAAATAATGGTGACGATCTGTCATTAATTAGCATAGAGAAGGTTTTTAATCTTCAGAGAAAAAGTCATGTGAATGCATAGAAAAATTATATGAAAAGTTTGTGTGTGTTGACTATAGAAACCTAGAAAAAATACATAGAAGAGCATGTCAAGTAAAATTAGTTGGATTAGGGCAACACTAGATTTTTGGTGAACTTTGGCTGAAGAATTTTTTTTTAAAAAAGAAGTCTTTTGAATGGTCTACATGAGAGCAGTACCAGTGACTTTTGTAAAAAAAAAAATTGTATGGGATTTTTTCAAGTAAATATTTTTCAATGTTTTTGCAAGAGAAAATTTTATTTATTTGTTTATTTTATGTAAGAAAAATAGCCAAGTAATAAAAAGTAAGTTGTTCTGTGTATGTTTTTTAGGAATGAATTTTTAATTAGTGAAAAAAACTCTCATCGATAATTTATAATCTATCAGTAATAATTTTACTGATGAATTTATTAATGAAAAAAGCATGCTAAAAAAATATTACCCGCTTCATTTTATTGCTATTTTCATTGATGAATATATAATATCACGGATAGAAAAATCGTATGTCATTTAATCGGTAATTATTTTTTGTCCATCCGTATTTCCTTCAATGAATTTGATATATAATCATCACACAAACCATATGTTATTTTGTTAGTGAGTAAATAGTGACAATGATACTTGTAGTAATTCTTTTCTAACTCTCTAGAATATACCAGCGGATTTAGGCCATCAGCAACCCCGTCAGCAAGGGTCTCGGGTTTCCTTTTTTTAAAAAAATCTATTAAATAGAAATATAAAATTAGTAGCATCTGTAGTAATTCTTTTCCAACTCTCAGAATATACCGATGGACTAAGTCCATCAGTAACGCCGTCAGTAATAATTTAAAAATATTTTTCTAAAAAAACTCTATTAAATAGAAATATAAAATAATTAAATTAATATAAAAATCAAATATTTATTACAAACGTCAACATTTATGGATCGAGAAACGTTTTATTTTACACCTGTTACATGGACATCTAATACTACCTCCACTAATATTTCTTGGATTAGATAATGCGTAATTAATAAAACCTTGAACCTCATTATAATAATCCATCATACGTAACCCTTCAGGTGAATCTTGATACATACATGAACGATCATCCATTACTTATGTCACTACCAGAAATTCACTTAACACCAACGAAATTACCGACGGAATAATTCTATCGGTAAATTGAGGTGATAATTACCGACGGACACTATTCTGTTCGTAATTTAGTCGGTATATGCCGATAGAATACTGTGGTCAGTATATACCAACGAAATTACAGACGGAATATTCAAAATTAAAAAAAAAGCGGTTCGCTGACGTGGAAGTTTTTGCGGATGATTTTACCGACGGAATTATCGAGGGATTCAAACTGGGATCTCTGTACAGTGACATGACCAATTCACCATCTGAATTGCCAACGGAATCACCAACAGAAGGAGTTTGTCGGTGATTCCATCGGCAAAAGTGAATATATCACCACTATGTTGACCCTCTCCTCCCTTATTTCTCCTTCTTCTTCCCCGTCCCAACTCTCCCCTCCCAAACTACAAACAACAACCCCCTAAAAAAAAATCTTCATCTTCTCAACACAAGTCATATTTCTTTAAGTTTTGTGGTCACAGTGGATTTTATCATTTTCTATAAGTAAATCTATTTTTTTAATTTTAACATTTAAATGTTAATTTTAAATGTCAATTTTTTTTTTAGTATATGTATTTTGTTAGTGTATGTACATGTTTATTGTTATTTCTCAAACAAACTTGTAGTATGAATATATAATTTTGTACTTGTTATGGTTTGTTTTAGATTTTGTAAAATTATATTTGTTTGTAAATTGTTGAATTACCGAATTACATGTGATGTGGTGAAATAATTAATAGCTTGTTTAACGGGTCCGTTTTAATTTTTATCAATGCTATTGCAGAGTTGTAATTTTCATTAATTTATATGGACGTTGATAATTGATAATGAATATTTATGAGAAGTTATAATTAGCTTGTTGGATAATCTCAAGGTAAACCAATATTTTTGCAAATTTATTTACATAACATAGTTAATTAATACATGTTGTGATCATAATTTTATAGAGGTTCGATAAAAGTCATGGATGATCATTCATGGATGTATTGAGATTCACCCCAAGGATTGCGGATGATGGATTATTGTAATGGGGTTCAGGGTTTTATTAATTTTGCAACATCTATTCCAAGAAATTTTACACAAAGGGTTTATGGAAAATTACTTGTGTTGGTATGCACACAAAGAACTATTTGTTCGTAATAAGAGCATGGGAGAAAGGGTGGTTGGGTCAACTTCTAGTGCTAGTAAGGTACATGGAGTTGCAAATGACAACAGTAATCTTTACACGAATATGGTTATGGATGCAATGAGAATGAATCAAGGTAATGCCAATCAATGTCCAATCGTAGAAGAAGAACCTAATGCAGATGCAGCTAGGTTTTTTTATCTGTTGAAAGATTCTGACGAACTATTATATATGGGATGGCTGCACAAACCACAGTAAATTATTGGGTGTAGCACAAGTGTTCAACATCAAGTCAGATCACGGGTTGAGTGAGGCTGGTTTTGACAAAATTATCGAATGGGCAAGAAGCATTTTACCTGAAGGGAACAGGCTAAAAGAGAACTTCTATGCTGCAAAGTCCATGATGAAACCCCTCGGTTTAGTATATCAAAAAATTGACATGTGCCATAACTTCTGCATGTTATATTACCTAGAAAATGTTGAGCTGACCGAGTGTATGACATCTGGGCATTCCCAGTTCAAACCCAGAACTGGTACGGAAAAGACTCTCATGGCATATAAAAAACTTAGATACTTTCCAATCACACCTAGAGTGCAAAGGTTATTCATGTCACCAAAAACCGCTGAGCACATAACATGGCACCTATCACATGATACAGTTGATTGAGTGATGGTGTATCCTTTTAACGGTGAAGCATGGAAACACTTTATAAGTGTTCATCCTTACTTTTCAGTTGAATTAAGGAACATGCATCTTGGGTTGTGTACAGATGGATTCAACCCATTCAGGTCATTTGCTGCTCCTTATTCTTATTAGCTGGTCATACTCACGATTTATAACTTGCCACCGGAGATGTGTATAAGAACGGAGTTCATGTTTTTATCTATTGTCATACCTGGTCCGAGCAACACGGGCTGGAATATAGATGTTTGTCTTCGATCATTGATTGATGAATTGACGCAGTTGTGGTCCTTCGAAGCTTTAACTTATGATATATCGAGGAAATATAATTTCATTATGAGGGCAGCTTTGATGTGGACTATCAATGATTTTCCAGCTTATGGAATGGTTTCTAGTTAAAGCACGCATGGAAAACTAGCATGTCCATACTGCATGGAAAACAACAAGGCATTTACGTTAACAAACGGAGGTAAAGCTTTTTTTGTTTTACTGTCATCGTCGTTTCTTGCCACCAAATCACGGGTACAGAAAGAACATAAAGGATTTCTTTGTTGGTAGAGTTGAAAAGGATGTTGCACCCCTGCGTCTTTCTGGTAAAGAATTGCATGATGTTGTATCAGTATAAGGTGACATTGTGTTTGGTCTCCAATCAGCTAAGCATAAGTTTTCTAGTTTTGGTTTGACCCACAATTGGGTGAAGCGAAGTATCTTTTGGGAACTTTCTTATTGGAAGACTAATCTCCTCTATCATAACCTTGACGTCATGCATATAGAAAAGAACATGTTTGAGAACATTTTCAACACCATTATGGATATGAAAGGGAAGAAAAGGACAACATCAAGGCTAGATTAGATATAGCTTTGTTCTGTAACCGTATAAATATGGAGTTGGTTTGTGATGGGTCACGAGTCGCAAAACCAAGAGCAAGCTTCGTGTTAAAGAAAAATGCACAACTACTAGTCTACAAATGGCTTAAGAGTCTGCATTTTCCCGATGGACATGCCTCGAACATATTAATGTTGGTTAATATGGAGGAATGCAGATTGTATGGAATGAAGAGTCATGATTGTCACGTGTTTATGCAAACACTCATTCCATTAGCTTATCGTAATTTATTGCTAAAAGAGATATGAGATGCACTCACAGAGATTAGTCATTTCCTTAAAGATATATGCTCTAGCAAGTTGAATGTTGATCACATTGAGAGGCTTGAAACAAATATCGTCGAGACATTATGCAAAATTGAGATGATATTCCCTCCATTATTTTTTGACTCAATGGAGCATCTCCCTATATATTTACCGTTCGAGGCAAAAGTTGGAGTACTGGTCCAGTATAGATGGACGTATCCATTCGAATGGTTAGATATTACAGTTGTAATGTAATTCATATATAAAAGTATTTTCTTTGTTTTTCTTAATTGAAAATATTTGATTAATTCAATGCATGTACTTGTTCAATCTCAAGAAAAAGGTTAAGAACAAGGCGCATGTTGAGGCTTCAATATGTGAGGCCTATATTGTTGAGGAGATCTCAACATTTATCTCGTACTATTTCGAACCTCATTTGAGAACGAGAATCAATCACGTTTCACGACATGATGATGGCGGTGAAGTGTCTTCCAATGGAAACTTGTCAATATTCTCCATTCCTGAACAACCCACACCGAAAATGCCATAAGGGGAAGATATTTGTCAAAAATAGAGTTCATACAAGCACACAATTATGTTATATTTAACTGTGATTAGCGGAGACCTTTTATTTAGTAAGTATAGGTACTACTAATTAAAGTTTGCTAAGAATGTACTATTTATATATTGTAATATCATAAACTCATATAATTTGGAACAACCTTGCAGGCAACATCAACAATTTTGTCCAATAACTCACAGCTGACCGAATCCCAAATCTTTCAATTACAAGATGAACAATTTACCACGTGGTTCAGAACACATGTAAGTACTATCACAAACTCATTATCTCTTACAAAGTTAGTGTATGTCATTACAAAATTCTCGTTTACTGTTTATTGCTATACATTACATACAAGGTTTATCAAATGGGAAAGAGTGCTGCTAAGTCATTGTCTTCACTAAGCCTGGGCCCTGAAAGAAAAGTTAACTGCTACAACGAGTATTTTTTCAATGGATATGTGTTCCATATTGAAGAATACAGGCATGGAAGAAAGATATACAATAACAATGTTTGTGTTAAGGGATTGATTAATAGTGAGTTAGAAGTTGACTACAATGGTAGATTAGAAAAGGTCGTCGAACTGCAATATCATAACGAGCAGAATCTAGTGTTTTTATTCAAATGTTATTGGTATGACACCACTGACAGAGGAATCAGAGTTGATCCTCACTATGGTCTAGTTGAAATCAACTTAAAAGCTAGACTCTACAATGTAAACGATGTCTTTGTTTTCGCAAAGCAATGTCAACAAGTTTATTACACATACACCACTTCATTTAGAAATGATCGATCAAGAGTTAATTGGTTATCCATTTTGAAAACAAAACTCAGGGGTCGTGTCGAGGTTGTTCATGATGAGAACGAAGACACAAGTGTGCGAGATAAAGTCTTTCAAGTTAGTGAGTTGGTTGACCCATATCGAGTTGCTCCTTCGATTGACTTGGAAGAAAATTCAAATTTTCATGTTTTTTATGATAGTCTTGTTGATGTTGATATTGACGTAGAGGAGTTGAATGTTGTTTTGAGCTCTAGCAGACAAGAAAATGTCGATGAAGATGATGATGATGATATCCATATTGAAGATTGTGATGCAGCTGATGACTATTCAATTAACGACGAAGAAGAAATTTTTTTTGACTAACTATCACAATAAAGCAATGTGTAAAGCTTTTTTTTTCATGTAATATATATTATGGATGATATTTTGTAACACAAAATATTTATTTTATGTGTTAACTGTTGTTATTGTTTTGTGTGATGGATAATTTGTAATTTAAATGTTTGCAGGAAGGTAAATAGGCAATACAAACATAATCTGAGTACGATCACCGACATCCATACCAACGAATTACAAGTCCATCGGCATTTCACAGAGAGTTGTAAAATATTTACTGGAAATGCCATAATCCACCGACGACTCTACCGACAGATCAAGTCTGTCGGAATTTCATAGAGAGTTGCAAAATATTTACTGGAAATGCCACAATCACCGACAACTCTACAGACGGATACAGTCCGTCGACATTTCACAGAGAGTTGCAAAAATATTTACTGGAAATGCATCACCGACGTTGATACCGACAGATATGTTCCGTCAGCATTTGTTGGCGATCCAACATTACCGACAGAATCACCGATGGATGGTGTAAATTCCAAAAGGCGGGCATTAATGCATCTTTGTCCTCGTGCACTTGCCGACGGAATTACCAACGGACTGTGAAAAATATGGAAGGTAATTAAAACATTCTGGTGTGAAATTCAAAATTTATTGATAGATTTTCGAAACATCACCGACGGAATAATTAAAATTATTATTATTATTTAAATGTCTCTTGGCGAATTCGTCGGGAAAAGTGCACTATAAATCCCAGCGACCGCCCCTTCAGTTCATTTTTTCATCTCCATCGTTTCAAAGCTTTACTTTTTATTTTGTTTTTCCTCTCATTTCCTTCAGATCTTTTGTTTTTTTAGCTTGTAATCTCTACTTGAATCCTCATCAAATTAAAAGGTATGTATTTCCATTTAATATGCTTAATGATTTTATTTTTTTATATTTTCTTTGTTTTAGTTATTGTTATTTTTGTTGTGTTTTTTGTTTTGGTGTATTTTTATAATGTAGATAAAGTCTTGGAATAAACACATTATTAATGTAAGCATTTTTCATTCCTAAAGTCTATAGTTTTTTTTAATTTATTCAATATATTTTATTATTTGTATTGCCATAATAATTGAATACTTTTTTTAATTTTAATTGTTATTGTTGATTTTTTTTATTTTCTTAGTTTTAGTTATTGTTATTTTTGTTGTGTTTTTTGTTTGGGTATATTTTTATAATGTAGATAAAGTCTTGAAATAAACACATTATTAAGGTAAGCATTTTTCATTACTAAAGTTTATATTTTATTGTTTGTATTGCCATAGTAATTGAATACTTTGTTGAATTTTAATTGTTATTGTTGAATTTACCTTGTAATTAGTAATTGAATATATAGGAATAAATTTAATTATTTTATCTCAATTTTACTCTAGTATTGCATGATATGTGTTTAATTATTTCCATTAATTTTAATTGTTATTTGTATAGATGTTAGGTTATATACAAGATTTTTGAATGGTGTTAATTGGTTGTGACTATTGTCAATATTTGCAAGTTTGAAAACTTTGGGTTGTCTCCAGTATAAGGAAAGTGCTGCCGAATTTTTTTAACAATATAATTTAATTATGCAATTATTCCTATAAAATTATGTATATGCATAGAATGAAATCAACAGCTTGTCGCTCACATAGAGTCACAACTAATTCTTCTAGCAGCGAGGATGACATGTCTTTAGGTGCCAATAAAGAAGAGGCACCTGCGTCGTCTACCGATGTTGCCTCTTCCAGCGTGGTTTCACAGTGCAGAGGCGGTGTGCCTTCACAGCGGAATCAATTCACTCGCAAGTACGAGGTACAGTGGAAGGACGACCTTTCAATGTAAGTTTGTTTTGGTTTTAGTTTTTTTTTTAATTATAACATAATTTATGAACAACTAATCAATATTTCATTAATTTAATTTATTTTCAGGTTCACAAATATTGAGGCCGCCTAAGTAATATCATCGGCGTTTAAATTGTCGATGGAAATTCTATTATTTCAATGGAGTCAGGTATCCAGATATCCTGAATGGATACATAATATCGATGCATGGTTTGACAAATTTGAGGTTGGTGTTAATTTCTAATTTCCAGCCTATTTTTAATAAATTTTTAATATAATTGTAAATAAAATATTATTTTTATTTTAAATAAATTATTTATACACAACACAAATTCGAGTGGGACAACGTACTTGACAATGTTATGAGGAGGGTGTGAGAAAATCACGCGGCAACTAGGTAACAACGAAAACAATACAATATTTTTTAAAAAAAAAAATTATGTTTTAAAATCTAATTTCTCACTATGGAAGTAGGTTGCGTGATTTTTGGTATGAAGCACACAAAAAGGAAAAAAAACATGAGAGATAACGGTCTCCAATACTGGAACGACGTGGCGGTTTGGAGGGATTTCAAACTGCTAAACATCCCGACAGATATATGATCACAATATATTTTTGCATGTAACGTCTGAGCGGTTCACACGACGCTCACATTCCGGTGCTGACAACTAGAACCGACAAATTCATGATTCGGTGACAACGCACACTACCGACTCCGTTCCATTTGCTGCACTTGCAAAACGGATGGTAAGATTAATTGAAATGAAAAATATCGTTAAATAATTTGTTGATACTTAATTAATTTTTTTCTTACAGGCTACGTCTCTTGGACGTGAACCGAGCCTAATGGATCTGTTTGTAGAGACGCACTTGCAGAGTCAAGACCGATAAAAGGGGGTGCAACAGTTCGTTGACAACCGTGCTCAACACTTTGTGGTATGTTCGTTCAACTAATTTATTTCATAAGTTATTATTTTTATTGAATTGAATATGATGATTTCTTTTTTCAATTTCAAGAGACCTATAATAGCCGGTTGATTGAGAGATATGGGGACAATCCTTCGACCCATCCGGATTTTGATCCGAATTTGTGGATGGAGATAGGATCATCTGGTGGACCCGATAAAAATTTGGTGTACGGGCTCTCCAACACTACGGCCGAGAACTTGCAGGCAACCCGTAGTGTCTGAACTGTTGAGAGCTCCTAATCAGTATCGAGCACCCAATTTAAGGAGTTTGTGGTATTGCAGCAACACACGGCTCATCTCACCGAAAAATACGAGCAACTATCGGCAAATTATGAACAAAACACGGCTCACACGACTCATCTCACCAAGAAATACGAGCAATTATCGGCGAATTATGAACAACTTCATCAAATGATCATGAACATGGCATCATAGAGTGGTGATACATGTGTGCTTCCTTTTTGACCGTATGGTCCCGGGAACAACCAGCCTCCTCCTCCTCCAGCTTCGCCATTGTGCTAATTTAATATTTTTTTGGAAACACATTCAATTTGTAATGAATATTATTTAACTTTATTTTTTTTTTGATGTTTAATAAATTTTATTTGCATAATTGGTTTTTTTACTATTAATTTATATAATTTTATATTATTTATTCTAAATAATTTTTTTAAAATTAAAAATCCCCACCTATAGATTTACAGATGGATATAGTCCATCGGTATTTTACAGAGAGTTGAGAAATATTTACTGGGAATGCCACAATCACCGACGTCTTCACAGACGGCTGGAATCCGTCGGTATTTTACAGAGAGCTGAAAAATATTTACTGGGAATGCCACAATCATCAACGTCTTCACAGATGGATGGAGTCCGTTGGCATTTTACAGAGAGCTGAAAAATATTTACTGGGAATGCCACAATCACCGACGTCTTCACAGACGGATGGAGTCCGTCGGCATTTTACCAAGAGCTGAAAAATATTTACTAGAAATGCCACAATCACCGACGTCTTCACAGACGGATGGAGTCCGTTAGTATTTAACCAAGAGCTGAAAAATATTTACTGGATATGCCACTATCACTGACGGAATAAATCCATCGATATATTTCAAGCAGAATTTTTTTTACCGCGCATTTTCCGTCTGCAAAACCATCAGCAATATTTTTTTTTCACCGAAAGAGTTAGCAACGGAATGTGGGATTACCCATGAAAGGCATGCAGACGGACACTTTCAGTCGATGATGTAGTCGATACAAAATTTACTGACGGAGTTTGAATCTCACACCGACGGATTCAGTCCTTCGGTAACACTATGAAATCTTGTAGAATGTCAAACATATATAAAATATTGATGACAACATATATTAATTAATTAAACTAAATAAATAATAGAAGATTGGCTAAATAAATAATAGAAGATTGGTTTAACTCAAACTTATTCAAACTATTTTAATAGTACAATTAATTCATTATCAATTATCTATATAAATTCAAATTTCTATATATTTACTGAAAATTTCAACTCAACAAAAAAATTGACAAAATATAAAATAGACTCGTTAAATAAGTCATTCTTTATTTCATCACAAGACCCCTAAGTCACAAATTCAAAATAGATTTCATCAGTTTACAAACAAATACAATTTTATAAAATCTCAAACAAACCCTAACATGTACAAATCACAACAAAATATATATACTACAAAAATATGCAATAAAAATTAACATTTTAAAATTGAGTTCAAATAAAAAATGGATAGTTTTGCTTACTTGAAATGGGATGCTGACAAACTAAGTGTTGAGGTGACCGGATTTGTAATGGAAGGTTAATTTGTGATAAAATTGAAGGGGTTGTGTTGCTTGTTGCATAGGAAAATGGAGGAAGAAGAAGAAATATAGGGAGAGAATGGTCGCTCGTTAGGTCATAAATTAAATATTACATATGAATTTACCAACGATAAATTCATCGGTAATTATATCTGTAAAATGATAGTTGCCATACTTTTTAGCTTTTTTTATTTTTTTTTCACTGTAATTCTGTTGGTATATACCTAGAGAATATTTTTATCCATGTTTACAAATAAATAATGTAAGGGTCAATCAGAAAAATTTACCATTATCTATTTATTAAAATATTTTATCTATGTGTTGATTTGTATTTACTAATTTTCTTTTACACGTATTTTTTTAGAGTGAAGACATGGATACTACAGCTGCTTTGAATAGCATGATGAGCACAATTTTTTAACAGGAAAAACTCGCAATCACCCTCACCCTGAAAAAGGCAAGAGGATGTCAAACGTTGATAGTAGAGGCAAACCTGGTGAAAACCGAAGGCCAAGGCCAGGGGATAGACAACTGATCCAGGAGCGAGTAAAGGAGCTTAGAGAGTTCGTTCCAAATGGTACAGAGGTGAGGTTTCTAGGGTTCTGTGCGTTCTTCAGCTCTGATCTCATACATGTGTTTTTCCTGTTTAGTGGTTGATTTTGCGTTCGCTGTGGGTTTCATAAATGCTTCGTGTTTGATCTGATACACCATTACATTGTTTTTTCTTTTTCTGTATGTGTTTTGGGAAGAACCATTCCACGTGGTATTAAGCTGTGATCAACTTGAGATAATTAGTTAGCATCCTACTGCTGCTAGCTTAGCTGGTCATAAACAATAAGGTAACCGAAACCTAGACAATTTAGATAGGTCAGCCATGGCCATCCTTGGAATCTTTTGACAAAGAATTTGTGCGTCATAGATTTCATTCATGCTGGACCAGGATGAGCTATTTACTATAGGTTGTTCAAATAACGAAGCTCATGATAGAAGCATTGCCGAGCAAGCAGTAAGTTTTCTGGGTTAAGACCAAAAAAAAACACACACACACACACACACAGCATACTATACATTGCGGAGCTCTTTCCTATATTTTAGGCCAAGAACCCTTCCCTGTTAAAGATATGATAAATAATATCAAAACACACACAACATGTTATACATAACAGGGCATAACTTTTTAGGCCACTGAGAATTGACAACTGATACGCATCACATCGTAATTGAGCTGAAATGGGTTTGCAAGTTTCTGACCGCAAGAACTGCAGACTGTCTGAAGCCAAAGAGAATAGCTAAATTGGAAAAACTGGGCATTTGAATTTGGAGATGAGCTCCAGATATGCCCATTAGTTGTGGAAGATCCTGCATACCAGGACAAATCCTCATACAATTTAGATTCTCTGGGAACATTTGCTTTACAAGATTTGCTAAATAGCATCTACTGCAGATGCTATGCGATGATCGTGGTGTTCTCTTGGAGATAGCCCAGGTGATCCGCAGTTTAGACCTGACCATCCTGAAGGGTGTAATGGAAAGTCGATCTAATGACACATGGGCACATTTCATTGTCGAGGTAACTGGATTCTAATAGAAACTTTCCTCACAGCATGGGTAAATTTAGAAATGAGCAAATTTTATTTATGCAATCAGCAAATGTACACAGGCTTGCAAGGGTTTCCATAGACTGGGCATCTTCTGGCCCCTGATGCAGCTTTTGCGGCGTAGAAGGAATTCGATATCTACGAAAGATTTGATGCATCCTCATCCAGTTAAATACGAGGGGAGGTTGTGTTTCTCATCTGATGAGCTTTGTACATCAGAATTGAACTGATGTTGGTTATTACAAGGAGTGATGGTTTGCGTACAAATGAGGAGATTGTTCTTGCAGTTCGCAAAGCTTCGTTAGATCCGTACCAACTCTAAAAAGGGTAAAACAGAGAGCATGCTCGAATGTTACATACATTGTTGGTAAAATGTCACTGGTAATCATAACAAGCTTGCTTAAAAAATGAAGTTGCAATAAAGGAAATGGTCCAGGAGAAGAATCCTAGTAAAAACTGCATCCCTTTCACTTGTTTTTTTTTTTTTTACAAATCTAGGATTTCAGAGGTGTTTCAGCTAGCAGCAATGTGTGCCACCAGCCACATGCCACCATTTTTGGTCGACAACCTTCAATGGGAACTTGAGTAGGGGTGTTACGATCAATTGAATCGCCCACGCCAAGCTGCATGTAGCCAATAAGATGTCAGCTAAAGATGTGCATTTGGTACACCAATTCCGAACAGGAAACTGTGAGTATAGTACCTGACCATACTTGTTCCAACCCCAGGAATATACTTGGCCATCCTCTTCAAAAATAAGCAAGAGAGACAAAAAAAAAAAAGCAGTCAGAGCATATGTTTCAGAGATTACAAATAAGCTTGTTTTAATTGATAACGCATGGATACAGCTACAAACAATAGCCTATACTAGTTTCATTGTTGCATCATCATGGAAATCGATTTCAGATAAAGGATTCCCCCACTTCAAGTAAGAAGGATCCCTATTCCTATTACTCAAGCTGAAAAATCAGCAAGTTCCACTAATGAGCATCTTGTATTCTACTTGAAAAAGAAAATACACTATCAATGCTGATGGAACTCTGGTGCCACTTCCATAAGCAACAAGCAATATTGCATGACCTATCCCTACTCCTATGAATATCTTTGACTAATTAAGCGCCAGTTTATTAGACAGCATTTCTAATTTTCTGGTATAGTTTCTTTATAGCTGGATAATAAAAGTCTTAATCCCTTTATATGCACTGAGCACTGTTGAACTAAACTGGTAAAGAGCTGAAAAAGTTAACTCTCATGGACTATTCCAACATTGACTAGTACCTAGTAGAATGGCACTGTGCCGAGCGCCACAAGAAACCATCTTCACCAGCTTACTCTCCAGACATGGATCCTCCAAGAGTCTAGGTAGAGTCTGAAATAGACATGCAAATGCCTCAGTTATTAGTTAGTTTCCTTCAGTTGAATTAGTCAATATGTAAACCACGTAGATGGTCACAAACAAACACTAATCATGGATGTTTTTTAACAGGAGCGTAAACACATTCAAGGCGATGACAGATGTAGGAGGTACCTCGCCCTGGCTAGCTCCAGTACCCAATTGTCCAAACTGATTCCCGCCAAATACATATACACGACCATCGATGGTGATGCACATAGTGTGCCATAGGCCAGCAGCAATTCTTTCAATTTGGATTCCTGATAGAGAAGGTAAAGAAGTTGGTCTCAACTGATCATTTGTACTCCCGTGTCCACACTGAAGAAAACAATTCCATCACAAACGACAATTTTAGATCCAGGTGGATTAAAACAAATAATAATCTGAACCTAAGTTCTACCTGAAACAAAAAAATAAAGAACGCAAAAAGATAAAATCAGCTTAGGAATATAGAAAGCTCACCTGCCCGTAAAGTCCCCAGCCAAATGTAAGTAGTGTTCCAGCATCTGCAATATCAACAACAAAAAGAAGACAGTAAGTGAGGTATTGCTGATAATTATAAGGTTTTTTTTTTTTTTCAAGTAAAGGACCATTGATTGGAGCAGTGAAAAGAGTCTAGGACTTGCAACCACAAGAGTGCAGATTCAATTGTTGAAAGCAGCCACTTCATATAATGTTGTTGAAGGATAGGATTGTCCTCAAACATTTGCTCAGAGTATTCCACTTCAATGAGACCATAATTGGCTAATAATCTCTTTATATTTGTCTAAAAAGTAAAGTAGACGAAGTCAATCAAGAATTCAATTTCCATAGTTTGCAAATGAACTTGAATGCCATAACAGTCGAAGAGAAGTTTTTTTTTTTGTTGATTTAAGATTTTGATGCATATAGCTGGTGGCCAAACTCACTAAAAGCAACAAGTGGAAATTTCACTACACTTTTAGAGGAATTAAAATCATTCGAGCTGGCAATCATATCAGTTGTCAGATGCTAACCTGTTACTACTGCACTATGCCGACCTCCACAAGCAATCTCCTTTACAGGGAATTTAGAAACTTGTGCTGGCAGATTTGTGCTTCCATTATGAACTACTGAGGATCTGTGTTTTCCAGTAGCAGGTTGCTCAGTAAATGGTATGAGATGGGGAGAAGACACCATTTTTACACGAGATCCCAAACCTAGCTGCCCTTCTCCTCCGTATCCCCAACCCCAAACCTGTCCCGTATCTGAAACCCCAGTTAAAAATATGACATCATGAGTCTTGCTTTACATAAAAAAATCTTCCACATCTTCGTACTTCATACAACCTACTGCTAACTTCTAACCTACAAAACAACCTTGTGTTGCCGACCAAAGAGATTGTTTACTGTATTTGGTTATTTTTTAAAGTATTTTTTAATTAAAATAATATTTTTTTTATTTTTTAAAATTTAATTTTGAGATTAATATTTCAAAATAATTTATAAATATATAAAAATATTTTAAAATAAAAAAATTATATTTTTCTAAAAATATTTTTGCCCCGCAGAAACAACGGTGTGAAACAAGAGACTCACTCAATCTGTAATTTACAACTCAACAAGTTATCAAGTTTCATTTACCAGACAGGGCTAAAGTATGGCGCCCACCAGCAGCCACGGAGGTGATCCTTACTCCTGGACCCAAAGACACAATAGCCGGTGTTACTGTGAAATATTCATCTCCATATTCCGAATTTTCATTTTCTTCTTTCAGTGACACTCTTCTTCGCTTCACAATTTCCTCTCCGTTCCTTTTGTCATCAGAAGACGCTGAACTCACTGCAATCATTAAATTTTTCCCAAAAAAATAAAAGAAAATTACTTGAGAAAAAGAAAAGGGACTAACCCCCATTACTTTTCTAAGAAATGCATTCTTTCAACCTGATTACCTTGCTCAGTTGACAACACATTTTGCTTGGCAGCATTATCCTTCTGGAGGGCTCCCCAAGAAGCCCCATCACGAGGAAATTTTCCAAGCGGAACGCACTCTTTCCATCCCCATGTATACAGTTCCCCCGTATCTGCACAAAAATAAATCAGACAAGCAAAAATAACACGCGACCCCACCCCCACATTCAAATTCAGAGAAAACCCACCCCTTAAACATTTTGCTAGTATATTTTCTTGAAAAAGAAGAAGAAAGTGGATTACCTGTGACAGAAACACAATGAGCCCAACCAGCAGCAGCTTTGAGGATGGAAGCTTCAGAAGGAAGAAGAAGAGCCTCAGGAGTTTCCTTAACAAAATTTGGCATTTCATTGCAGACAACATGAATCAAATTCAAACACAAAACTATATATTTATTTCGGCAAATTTCCAAAAAAACAAAACTACAAATAAAAAATCATTACCCCATGCTTTCCACATGTCACGTAACTTTGATTTTCATCATCAGCCGATCCCCATGTTACCAGCTTTCCACCTTCTATCTCCACATTAAAAAATCAAAATAATTTAGACACATCAGATCTGCCCAAATAATTCATTAGAAACTAATCAGTTTTAACCTGATATTGCCATGGCGAAACCACAACCACCACCACATACATCCTTCCATGAATCATCTGCATCTGGATAATTCACCGATATCGGATTCAGTATGGGTGATTTCTCTGGTGAAACTCCGGGGAGATAACCCCACATATACACTGTTGCTTTTTTACCTTCCTCCATTTTCCTATCTTCCTTCTCCTTATCGTTTCTATCATTTACCGCCATCCAAACCAACAGTCAAAATCTTCAAATAAAGTCTTCTAGTCTCGACGAGTTCAAGTACTAGTATGAGTGAGAGATTTTTGAAAAAAAGAAAAAATCAGAGGTCGTATCATTTACAAGGAGCGGCGATATGCCACGTTGGATGCTAGTAATGGATTGGACACGTCGCATTAACCTGGCGCATTTCTAGATTATTCCTCTCAAGCTGTGAGTTCCCTGGAACTTTCTGGAAGAGGAGGAATTGCCAAGCTAATTGAGTGCCATGTAAGGGGCCTGACACGTGTCATCATCCTAATGAGTTTCTGGAGTATTCGTTTTCAGCCACGTATTCAACAGAAGTTTCTGGAACACGGAGACTTTCCTATTTCCTTTTTTGCTTGACACGTGGGAGTTGAGTATTTTAATTCGCGTCTTGGCTTTCTTGTTCCTTGTTAACCTTTTAATTTAATCAATTAAATATTAATTATTATTATTATTATTTAGCATTCCTATTAAAATATGCATGTGGTCAAGATTCACAAGTTTTTTATATACGGCTCAGATGACGCCACGATAACCCAATTCATTCAGACACTGTGCTATGTTTTTTTTTAACCGTTATGATAGAAAATTTACATAAATTAAGGAAGCATCGTTATATATAGATAATAGCACAATGCTTGTGATCCGCAATGGATTAATAATAACTTTTTCAAAATATAAAAAGAATATTATCATTATTATTTAGCATTCCTGCTGGGTAACACGACCAACACTATAAGGAAGCCGTGAAGCCCAACTCGATATTCTTGGATAATACTGCAGAGTTAAACCCAAATGTTATGGGATCTCGACTCGAAGTAAGATCCAATTGTTATTAGATCTGGTTACGTAATCAGATCTAAAAACCCAAATGCTATTTAGTATGGTTGTGAACCACATTCAATAGCAAAAAAATATTTATTTGAAATAAAGAAAAAAATAAAACTAAAATAATTTTTCTTAAAAATATTTTTAAAACACAAAAAGAAATATTCTTTAATAAGAAAATTCAAATCAACCTCAAATTAAAAAAATTATTATCACACAACTTTTATACAATATAGAAAAAATCACATCAATTTATTTCTTCTTTACAAGATGTAAAAAATCAATAAGAGGAAAAAAATAAAATTGAAAATATCTTAAAAGAAAAAAAATAAAGGGAAAGAAATTAGTTGCCGGTTTATTGGGTGCTACTTTGCTAAATGGTTTGGCACATTGGGTTTGTCATCACATCAAAAAAATATTAATTTAAAGTTAAGATAAAAATAAAAAAAATGTTTTAGTAGCATTTTTGAAACACAAAAACATACTTTAATAAGAAAATTCAACCTAACCTGAAAACGATAAAAATTATCATCACCTAACTTTTGTACAATATAAAAAAAGAAGTCACATCAATTTATTTCTTCTTTACAATATGAAAAAAAAATCAATAAGAGAAAAGAAAAAAAATTCAAAGAGAAAAAACACTACCAGAAAACCGGTGAAAAGCAACGGAATAACCGACGGAATCTTTCCATCGGTAATTTATACCGATGCAAATAATTCCGTCTCAAAATCTGTCGGTATATACCGACGAAATAAATCCGTCGGTGAAACCGTCGGTATATACCGACAGTTTCACCGACGGAGTATACAGTTCGTCTGGAATATACGCAACAGCATGGTGACGTCAGGCGATTTTACCGACGGAAATTACCGAGGGATTCAAACTGAGATAGCCGTACAGTGACGTGGTGCGTCACCAACGGAAGCACCGATGGAATCACCGACGGAAGTAATCCATCGGTGCCTCCGTCGGAAAAAACCATTATATGCACCCATCTGCCGACACTCTCTTCCTCTGTTTCTCCTTCTTCTTCTTTCCCATCCCACCTCTCCCCTCCCAAACTGCAGCCAAACACCCATCCCAAACTCTCC
>Ga0325404_1001087_pt1 | contig 28500 bp, 17 predicted proteins | sample PopdelMetagenome_18_FD_205664 | JGI IMG/M metagenome (GOLD analysis project Ga0325404, IMG submission 205664) | Populus deltoides microbial communities from Bellville, Georgia, United States - Xylem-Control-R1 | ecosystem: Host-associated > Plants > Phyllosphere > Stem > Wood/Secondary xylem...
CGGGTTATTTATTACTGTGACACTCCTGCACTTGGGATAAGACATCAACTCTTTGATCGTGTCATGTTGCTTGCAAATTTTTTGGTGGAATTAGGCCTTGGCCTTTTCTTTCCTAAAGGAAAACGACGTTCTGAACAAGACTAGTTGTCTTTGGCCACTAGCCCCACCCTATTGAGGCTAAATTCTGATTTTTTAGGGTAATTAATTTGTGTGGCCGCGACATCGCAACATGGATCTAAAATGAATCTTATTCTAAAGTAGGTGACTCTAAGTCTTTTAGCCTATGTGCTAGCAGGGGTGTTATGTGGTTACTTGCTTTTATTTAGGTTGTGCAAGAGGTTTAAGGTGGTTTGTGGAGTGCAGCTAATGATGGTTTATGGTGAGATATGATGTTTGTTGTGTTAGGTGTTTCATGTTACTTAAGAGATAATGTTGACTTACCGGCTTAGTTGGGAGTAGTGATATTTTGGATGGTTGATGTGAACATTGCTGCAAGGGAAAGAGTGTCTTACATGGAAAAGGAAAAAGGAAAGAGGGAGAAAAACTGGTTGATTGTAAGGTGGTGAAAATTTATCTAGTTTACATTTCTAGGGAGAAAAACATTCGGTCAAGATATGAAGACGGTAGAGGAGATCATGTTGATAGAGAGTATGGGGGTTAGGTTGCTCCAGCAACTTAGTCTCTCTCTAAATTGCCTCCATTTACCAATGTTGTTGTGCTTGTGACTTTTCTTATGTTAATGTCTACTTTAAATATCATTTTTTTTTTATCTTTCTCTTCATCATTAATGAGCCACTAAATTCTCATGTTTGCCCAATTTCTCTTACTTTTTACTCATTTCTTGTATTTTAATTTACATAGACACCTTGTAGTGGTAGCATAGAAATTTGTGTTTGTATTAATACCTCAAAATTGTCAGTTGAACCACATCACCCCTTCTAGTATAAGTTGATATGGACCTCTATTGTTTCTTATGCAAAATTGTCAGTAATGCTTTTATAGGAATATTGTTATTGTAAAGTTGTTATATAGGATTACAAAAATGCCATTTGTTAGGTATACCTATTACTAATCTTCTAGGCATAAATACTCTTTTTATATTAATGTCTATTTTCAACATCTTTTTGTTTTATATTTTTTTATGTTTTCTTCTTTGTATAAGTCACTTGAAGTTTGTGAAAAGATAATGTTATAGGTGCTTATTTACTATGTGATATACAACTCCACATCTTCAAACACATTTCATTTACTATTAAGTAGCTCCTAATTTCAAGTACTTTGCTAGAGGAACAACGCAATGAAAATAGGGTGACCATCAATCAAATATTGTGTATGCTTTCGAACACCAAGTACCTTATTCTTTTTTCCTTTTTTCAAAAATATATCAAATCACTAAGCACCATTTTTCCAAATCATAAGCTAAACAATTTATTTATCAAGCACCAATTATAAACTATGATTTATTTTGGGGATGATGGTAAAATAGTTGTTCGATCCCAAACTACAACAAACATGGTCAAAACTACTATTTTGCTTAGTTGCTGGTAGCGCTGTCGAGCTCTCTTCCTTATGGTGTGGTGTGTGTTGACAGTAGCGGGGCGATTTGTCTTCAATGGGCTTTTCTTTTTCCCCCCTCTTATTTTCTCCCTCCTCCCTAAAAAATTATAGATTAATCCTATCTATTTTTGGTATTTCAATTTCAGTCTTATTTTTTTATTTATATTTTTTGTTTTTGACCTTTTTATAAAAGTTTTGTTTGTTTTTAATTTTGTCATTCAATTTCAATTTGTCATATATTTTTTTTTCCAATTCAGTCCTTATTCTTGTGATTTTTAATTTTTTTTCCTTAGCCATTTTGTAAAAGTTCTATTGGTTTTCAATTCAATCATTCAATCCAAGTTTATGGTGTATTATTTCTTTCAATTTAATCCTCATTCTTTTATTTTTTTTCTTTTGTTCAAGTATTTTTCTTTTCGATTTAACCCTATTTTTTTAAAAAAAGATTGGCTTTGTAGTTTTCTTCAATTTCTTTTCTATCGTGTTATTCCAATCTTATGATTTGGACTACATGTTTTGTCGATTAACCCGGTTCGACTCGTCCTTTATTACCTAAGTTAAATATCTATCACACTACCTCAGGTTGACCTGGACCCTCATTTTTTTACATGTTCATTTTCTATTGTTGTTTCTATCATCTAATTAAAATAAAAACCAGCTTATCAAACCCAATTGAAGTCATAACCTGAGTCGTTTAATATTTCTTTTTTGAAATATGCTTACGGCACCTGAACTATCATTTTCTTTTTCTTATGTTTTACTCTAATTTTGATTTTATTTTAATCAATATCTTCTTTTAATATGTCGTTTTTTTAGTAATTTTTTAATTAATATCCCTCCTCGATGACTTTTTATTTTTCTTATTTAACCTTTTTCGAATAAAGTTTTTTTTTAATTATTTTATATGTATTTAAATTTTGAAGATATTGTTCAAATTCATCTATAATGTTTTTATGCTTTATATAGAAAAAAATTATTTTTAAAAATAGAAAGAATTTATTCTTAGATAATATTTCTGATATGTGCAGTCTTGAATAATTATTTTTTTATTTATTTAATCAATTTCAAGTATGTCTATTTCTATTATTATTTGCTTAAATAAAAAATTAATTTGAATAAATAAATTCAGTAAACACAACTGGATAAATATCTTATGTTGTAAGATCAAATATTTTGATCTTTATTTATGTCTTAAATTTTTAAATTTTGTTATTAGTTATCGTTAATAATTTTATTTATTTATTTACATAAATATTTTATTTATTTATTTAATTAGATGTTTATATAAAATTTTTAATTTATACTTAAAATCTTTTTATTTAAGAAAATGCATTGGCCTGCATGTCCAGTTTTTTTTATAAAGAAAATGTATAACTAGTGGTTGAGTGCTAGTTAAGCCTGTTTGAAAGTGTGATTGAAGTTACTTTTTAAAGTGTTTTTCACTTGGAAATATATTAAAATAATTTTTTTTATTTTTTAAAATTATTTTTGATATTAGTGCATCAAAATGATCTTAAAATATTAAAAAAATATTAATTAAATTATTTAAATTATTTTTAAAAATATTTCTAAAACATAAAATAAACAGACAATTATTGAGGAAGGTGACAAAATTCCTTAATCAAAGGGTGACATGAAAATGATGTGATTTAGGCTTTAGGTGCTCGCTAGTCAATGGGCCATCTATGATGGATGGTTCAGGCTTTTAGTTGGGTGGAACAGAGACATGCTACACCTGTGGCGTAACTGTTGCTGCTCTTCAATTGGCAGGCTACTGATTGTAGCAAAGATCAACGCTACCAATTATTACACTTCATTTTCCCATGTCCATCGTGGAGTTTTTTTTTTTTTTTCAGATAATTATATAAATTTTTTTGTTTATTTTACAAATATATTTAAAAATTTTTAATTTTTTTTAGTATTTTAAAATCGCATTAATATAAAAAATAATTTTAAAAAAATAAAAAACTATTATTTTAATATATTTCTAAGTAAAATATATTTTAAAAAATAACTATAATTATAATTTCAAACTAAAAATCCTTTTAAAATAATTTATTGATTATACATGCAAATCACTGGCATAAGTCAGAAATTTAAAAGTTTTGCAATTCATAATGTCGTAGTATTCAAAATACTTTCGTCGACATCTCAAATGCATTCTTTATTATTTTATAAAATATGCGGGTAAATTTAATTGTAAGATTGCAAGTATTATCAATATTCTTTTTAACAGGCACTCGTAAACAAATATTACATAATTAAGATTTTCTTTTCAAAAGGGGGCTGTCATTACTATATACTACCACCTATATTTGGGGAAAAAGAAAATTATAGGAGGGGCGACCGCTCTCCTGTGCCTTATTGGGTTGAAAATGTTATTTTTTTAAAAAATAAGTTTTTATATTTTTAAAATTATTTTGATATAAAAAATAAATAATAAAAAAATATTATTTTAATATATTTTTGAATAAAAAATATTTTTAAAAATCCAATAATATCAAATATGCTATCAATGCATGTGATTATCTATAAAAAAAAAACACTATAGCAATAATTTATTTCTTGCTGACCAATAGCTTGGAAACTTTTCCCACGTCTTTTAAAATATTTCTTAATTAATAAACAAAGGATGAATTTCCTTGTAAGAAACTAGACAGTCACATTAAAAAAAATCCTAAAGTATAATAATAAAAGATCAAAGAGGGTGATCATGTCCTTTCTGATTTTCCATAATTTCCCTCCAACACGTTTCGATGAAAGAGAGGGTGAGAAGAAGAGGGGTGACGTGTACAAGCGGAGCATATTAAGAGGCCCCACTCGCTTTCTTTCTCTTGGACCTCCTCCCTTTTTGCTTGACCACCGGGTTTCCGTTGGATTTTTTTCATCTCTTCCCAAAAAAATTGCGAGAGAAAAAAAGAAAAAGAAAAAGAAATCAGCTTCACCACCATCACAGCACCGTGGGCGACGAAAGATCCCTGCTCCCTTCTTCACGCTTCCTTCTCCTTCTCTCTCTCGCTCGCTCCACATCCTGTATCCTTTCCCTTTCCTTTTTCATTTAATTGATGACAAGGTACATTATGTGATTTCGTGATTCTTGGATGATTAAGTGATGACTACCAACAAAAACACAGAGTCTTCTAAGGTATGTATATTTACGAAATTATTTTTGCGTTCTTTCATTTTCTGGTTCACAATGTGATTTAAAATGACGTACTTATTTGTATGATGCTATGAAGGGAGATGGCGGTCCTCCGCCTCCACCTCCACCTCCACCTCCAGCACCAGGACAGCTTGAAAATCTGCGTTTTCACGGTGGCAATGCGGTGATTTTCTTTCCTTTTCTCACGCTTTTATTTTTCACATGATTAAGATTATAATGATGATGATCAATTACTAGATCATCGTCACCATTACTGATCAGGTCGGTTATTCAGACCATATCAGTTTGTAGTTTGGTTTCATGGATCAGACCCTGTTGCTTCTTTTGTTGTAACAATCTGTGTTGCAGATTTTCAAGAGCGGGCCGCTTTTTATTTCATCCAAAGGTATGCATGTCTTTACGGTTTTTCTTATGCTTAATGACATATTAGCGAGATATAATAAAATATTGGTGACTTGTAATGGCCATGTGTTATGTGTTTAAGGTGATCGTCTTTTTCTGATTCTAGTATCATCCCAGTAGGAGTTGGTTTGTTTTTGGTCAACACTAGAAAGAAATAATAATGCACACAGAGAGAGAAGGTTGGGTTGGAGTTGTTTTTATCTAAGAGGCATTTCTTAACATACTTGATTAGGCACTGCAGATAATAAAATTGCCACTTCTTTTGATGATCCAGTCAAGAAAACGAAGTATCTGTTCCGTGAGCATTAAATACGCGTTTCTCTCTGATATTGTTAGGAATTGGATGGACATCCTGGAAAAAAAGGTGGTTTATTCTGACACGGACATCACTGGTTTTCTTCAGGAGCGATCCGGTTGGTAGTTTTGCGTATGATAGATATTGTTTCTTGTAATTTGCGTTGGTGGTAAATACCACAATTAAGGAACTTTAGCCCCCACCCTCCCAGCATAGTTGCGCCTTCGTTTACCATGTAAACTTCACACTCTGTATTTTTTACTTTATCAGAGTGCTATTCCTCAAAAAGGGAGTGAAGTGAACCTGACCCTTGGTGGTATTGACCTCAACAATTCAGGCAGGTTGGCTTGCTTTATCAAATTAGACATTGTTAATCTGGCTGTCTTCTCATTGTTGTTCACAACCGGAAGCAATTTACTAACTTTCTAGTACTTCTTTTGGAATTTTATAGTGTGGTTGTCAAAGCAGAGAAAAAGCTCTTGACTGTTCTCTTTCCTGATGGCCGTGATGGACGGGCATTCACTCTCAAGGTGATTTTTCATTTTTCTTGCTTCGTTGTGGTCCCCTTTGACATTTCTTTTGCTTGCATTTTTGCATATTTTTCACGTATAATTTCTCCAGCAACAAAGAGTTAAGCTTAAGGGTATTAGCTTGGTCGGAGCTTGACCTGGGCTGTGACTTGGCAAAGAAGTTCAAGCTCTCCAGCTTAGTGTCTAGCTTATTTTGCATTTAATTATTCGTTCTTTTTTCACTATTAATTTGAGAATGCATCAAGCTATTTCACCACACATGATCTCAAAACACAAGCAGGTTTGATCGGTCATTTCTGTAGGTCACAATTGTAATTTTATCAGATGTCCCTAGGTGACAAGGTCACAATTCTAATGCCTTTTGTAAGCTCTATCCATCCCTCTACTACCTCATCCTGAGCATTCTTATTTTTCCACAGTGGCTGTAACCGATATCTTTTCTCAACTTGAAAATCCTATGGCTTCAGTGAGAATTGGGTGCTCTTTTCTGTGTTCTGTTTTGGTCTCTTTTTGCAATCTTGATAACATATTTGTGGTTCCTTTGAATTGATGCCACAGGCTGAATCTTCTGAAGATTTATATGAATGGAAGACTGCTCTTGAGAATGCCCTGGCACAGGCACCAAGTGCTTCTCTTGTGATGGGGCAAAATGGTTTCTTCCAGAATGACCAGGCTGATGGAGCTGATGGTTCCTTGGAACAGTGTTAGTATACATCCTTTTTGGTTGACATCAGTATTTTGTGTTTATTCGGTGTAGTTCTTTAGAACAGTGTCAGAAACTTTGTCTTCATTTTTCAGTTCCTTTTGACATTTGACTGTTTTCCCTGTAGTGAAGGATAAGCAGCCAGTAAAATCCCTGGTCATTGGCAGACCAATTTTACTTGCTTTAGAAGATGTTGATGGATCTCCATCTTTTCTGGAGAAGGCTTTAAGGTTTATAGAAGACCATGGTGGGTTTCCTAACCATTACTGTCATTATTTCCTTTTCCTTGTCCACATCTCTGAAATACTTTCTTTTCCTATTTCATCAATGAATTCCCTTATCTCGTGGTTGAGAGTTGAGAGAGAATACTGGCAATACCTAGGACAGAATAGTTCCTGATTTTTTCTTCTATGGTACACGAGGATATGATTGTTTACCTTACCAATAGTGAATGAATTTGCATATGCTTATGGATGTGATTTAAAGATGTTTGTTTTATTTATAGTGAACTAATTTACATGTGCATACGAATATGGATATGGCACTATACCATAGTTCATAGTCTGCCTATTTTCCGGTGCAACTGTAAAGAAAGGGTCTGACTACCATCTATACTTCACCCGGTGCTTTCTTGTGGAGTGTTGTTATAGGGAATTCTGATGCGGAGTATAAGGTGGATAAAGGGCTCTCAAGCGGTTACAGACTTAAACTTAGAGAAATTTAGAGAATAATCTCTAGTATTTTATAAAATCTGAATGATAATCTGATTCTTCTCAAAATAAACTAGATATCTCTATTTATATTAGTTCTAGACCTAAAATTCTTTACAGTAAATAATTCCTAATTAAAACGTATCTAACTAATAGAATTTCTAACTAGGGTTAGGATTTCTAACTAGTAAAATGCTTATTAAATTAGAAGTCATAATCTAAATAGAAAAAAAAAAATCCAAATACAACAAGGTAAATAAAGACAGTCCCGCAATAAATAAAGACAATCCCTCACAGTAACTTCCGTCTCTTATTCGAAGACCTTTCTGATCTCTGATCACTATAAAATTTTAACGGTAGTGTTGTCAAAGGAGAAAGACGCTAAAAAGCACCTAGCTTGGAAAATACTCGAGGCGCTAGGTGCACGTCTAGGCGCTTGCCCGAATGAACCAAGACACTCAACCTGTATGATATAAAAAAAATTACATGTACAATATTATAGATGATATAACTTAGTAGAAATTTCAGCAGCATAATAGAAGAGAGAGAATGAATAACATGGAGATAGAGAAAAAATTGAAGAAGAGAGAAATTAAGAAACAAAAAGATGAAATGACAGAAGAAAAAAAGTTAAAGGAATGCCTCTATTGTTCTTCAGTCTTGACTCTTCTTTCTCTTCTTTTCCGGTGGTGTTTCATGTTTGTTTTTGTTCTTGTTTCAACTTTCACGTATGCTTCTCTTCTTCTTTAACTTTCACGTCTTCTCTGTCCTTTTTTTAACCCTAATATATTTTTTTTACAAAACTACCCTTAAATTTTTTCTTGTATAAGACCAAAAAAAAGAGACAAACAAGACAAAACATTAGTCCTTTTTTACAAAAACCAGAAATCTAAGAGACGCCTCTTCAAACCAATCCTCAGTGTTAGTGTTAGATAATTTTCTTCAGGTGCTTGCCTGGACGACACCTCTTCAAACTCCATCGCCTTAGGCTAAGAAAGGTGCCTTGGCCTTGCCTCGCCTCACCTTCGACGCTTAAGCGAGTGCTTGGATGCCTTGTGACAACATTTTTTAACGGGCCTTCAGAATAATCTATCAAAATTACAACTCGATTCAACAGTTGAATTAAAAGTCATGCTTTATTTACCAAACTATGTCTTAGAGTCTTCTTAAACTCCTCAAAACCTAAAAACCTTAACTATTAATGAAATAATGCCATAAACATTATTATGTCAAGATAATGAAGAAAGTTCTCCAAGTCAAATACTTCTAAAAAACTCACCCTTTGAACTCGACCACTCCAAATAAATAGACACTCTGACTATAGCATTGTGACCAATGTATGTATGAGATAACTTGTTTTAAATATCTTAAATCTAATTTCAACAAAGATATATTCATTTAGAATTTTTGAATCTAGACAAAACTTCTCAAGACCCAAAAAACAAGCTCGCATAAAACCATCTTTTGTGATGATGACAACTTTAGTTGACGAGTTTGGTCATTCCTAACAACAATGTCTTGACCTCAGTTGAATGGATAATTTTAGAAGATTGATCCAACGTAGATACGTTAGGTTTGGACAACACATCCACATTTAATTCCTTTTTGATGTTAACTTTAGCCTCTTCAACAATTCCAACAACTTGTTTTGACTTTTCTTTTAGGTCTTCAAGACCTTGAGAATCACTACATAATACTAATTTAGGATCTTTGATTTCTTCTTCACTATTAGTAGATGAAACGTCAACAAGTAGAGTAGTATTTGCAACAATATTATTGTTGTTGTCACTGTTGTGATGTTGAGACCGTCTACTTTGAAGAGACAACACCTTCTTTATATTTTTCTTCCTTGCTATTCGAGAAGGTTAAAAAAAAGGCAAATAATAACAATCTATTCACTTATCTACCCAATATAAAATATCTTCATAATCATTTTGCATGAACTTCAAAATTAATGATTGTCTCAAATCTTTCTATGATAGAGTTAAAGGCTTACCTATACATGTTATATATTCTAGAACTCCAAACCACCATTCTTTGACACCACAAAAAAGTTTTTATACGACAAACCATAGTTTTTTTATAACAAGGAATCTTGTTGAAATAAAAGTAAGCTTCCAACTTTGTCAACCAGTTAATAAATCTTTTCTTTAAAAATCTTCCATCATAAAAAGGATTTTCATTGAATTCAGGAATAGGTCTAAGCAAGGTCTGCCCCGAGGTAAGTCTCTATGCAAGTTCCTCTTCTCTTCATGATCCCTATTTGCATCTTTCGTTAGCCAAGCTAGACCTGCTATGGTTTGCTCCAATCGATCAAACCTTTGTTCCCAAAGATCTAGTTTCTACTTCTGAGCCTATATAGTGTCCCAAAGGTCCTCCATTCCTATATTGCGGAATGAGTTGCTACCGTTTCCATCCATCAAAGAGGTTAACCTGCTCTGATATCGATTGACATGACTATAACATTGATATAAGCTAGGGTTCTAAAACCCTAAGATTACATAGCTAAGCTGCAGAGAAATTTAGAGAATAATCTCCGATATTTTATAAATAATAGTCTAAATCTTCTTATGATAAAACATCCTTATTTATAGAAGTTCTAGACCTAAAATCTTTTATAGGAAAGGATTCCTAATTAAAATTTACCTAATTAATAAAATCCATCTAGCATTAGGATTACCAACTAGTAAAATACTAATTAATTTAAAAGTCCTAATCTAAATAGGAAAAAAAAATCAAAATACAACAAAGTAAATAAAGACAATTATGCACAATAACTTACTTATTTGATGACCTTTTCAATATCTGATCATCATGAAATTTTAACCTAATGTGAAACATGGCCTTCAGAATATGGCCGGATAAAAACTTATGTTTGAATTACTAAACTGTGTCTTGGATTTCTTAAACTCCTCAAAATCTAAAAACCTTAACTATTAATCATTAATAGTTTAATGCAATAAACATTATTATGACAAGAATAATAAAGAAAGTTCCCCACGTCAACTTCAATTAGCTATGAGCACTGTAATGAATGAGGGAAGTTCTGTTCTGGTTGACTGGTTGAAATGTGCCCTTTCCAAATCTCAGCTCTTATGTTTCTCAGTGCCCCTTTATGAATAGTATTTTCCCATCATATATAATGGTGGTGGTCTCTAGGTCACTGGATATCCCATAACCAGGACCAAAAATGGAAAAAATAGCTTGCTTTGCAAGTTGTAAGTACTTTCCTGGGTTATCTGCTTTTATACTGTCTCATAAGACATACACATGATTTGTTAGTTGTGGAGCGACTAAAGATTACTTTCTTCAAGTGTTATAGGCTATTATGACTTTGAAATGCCCTATCTTAGACAAATATAATATCTCTTCTACTCTTTCTCTCCCACACAAATAACAAAAGAAATATTTTTGTTAATCTGCATGAGTTTTAGAGTTTGGAAGACTTCTACAATTAACATGGATCGATTGGAAGACTTCTTCAATTTTTTGTTTAAATATGTACTGATATTTTTGTTTTTTCAAACTTGTCTGAATGTGATTGACTGAAATTGGTTAACAGGAATAAAGGTGGAAGGCATCTTGCGGCAAGCTGCAGATGTTGATGATGTTGAGCATCGAATTAAGGAATTTGGACAGGGTTAGTTTATTGAGATATATTTTGTCCTCAGTAAACCTTTGCACTTTTTATTTACTGTGAAATTCAGGTCCGGATGGTTGTCTTTTCTAATTTTTCACATTTTAGCGCAAACACAGTTTTAATCAGATGTCCATTTCTTTGACTTCAGTTTTAACAGTTGCTCACGGAAAATCAAATTGTCAAGAAAATATAAGAATTGAGACCCTCTTTACTAATAAAGCAGTGTAGACTAGGAAATCAGTTGCATTGATGTTTCTTAGTTATGTTTTCATTTTTGAGTTACTCAAAATAATGGTTTTTGGTGTGCCTTAGGAAAAACTGAGTTCTCTCCGAAGGAGGATGCACATGTCATTGCTGATTGTGTCAAGGTATTTCTCTTTCCTGCTGCAATAAAGTTTTGATTCCTGTGAATAACAAATTTCGCAAGCAATCTTTACGTTTCTTTATGAAATGTCCTTGCAATATGACAGTATTTCCTTCGAGAGTTGCCATCATCTCCAGTCCCCACATCATGCTGCAATGCACTGCTAGAAGCATGTAGTAAGTCTGTTCCTCGATTGTGTGTTTTATTATATTCATCTATTCCTGTGCTGCCTTGTGCTATAGTTACAAAATTTATACTGAACTGGACGAGTGCATTAAATATTGTGTTAATGCCCAACCATTATCTTTCATATAAAATTCATCACTCACAATCTTTACATCCAATTACACAGCTTGCTCCACAAATTGTTTTTCCGTTGCCATGTTTGTAGAGTTTTTGAAAACTAAAAAGGTACCGTGACGTTGCTTGTCTGTTGAATTAAATGGAAAACAAGCATACATGTGTAAAGCACGAGCATATATATTCCAATTTCATTCCAACCATGTACTTTCATAGTTGTCAGCACTATCATCTGCATGTACATGTTCTAGGTATGCACGTTGCAAGTGTTGATTATTTAGTTTCCTTTATGTTTACCACTGCATGAATCTGGTTATGCTTTTTTCACAAATGGGTTTCTTGTTCTACTTCAGAAGAAATTTTATGCCTGGATGTTAAATATTGGTAATGATGGTGACTGGTAGATGGAGTTTGAAATCCATTAGAAGCTTTATGTTTGTCATTAATAAACTGGTCTGCTTTAAGGTTAATAAACAATTTTGTGGATTAATAGCTATGTTACTGACTTGGGTCAAAGATTGAGTCTTTTCCCAATACCATGGCATCTTTAAGTATCTGTAGATATGCTGTAAATAATGAAATTTGAAAATTTAATGGTAATCATTCCCATGGAATTATGTTCAACATTTTTTTTTGTACCATAAAATTTTTTTAGCACTCTCCATAATTCATTAGGTTTCTGATTTTCCATTATTTGATGATTTAATAATGTTTAGGAACTGATCGTGGCAGTAGGGTAAATGCCATGCGGGTTGCAATATGTGAAACGTTCCCGGAGCCAAATCGTCGCTTATTGCAGAGGTAGATGATTTTCTCTTACTTCTGACTTGAATGTTGGAATTTGACACTTGGTAAAAAGGATTATTAGGATTTGAAGACGTAACAGAATATAAATGAGATTTGTTGACTGAACTTTTTTTTAGTCTTGTTGACTTGGAGCATCAAACTATCTTGTTTGTGTTTTCTTTACCTATTGTCTTTCTGACCGGAGGACTAAATGTTACCCATCTGCTCTGCACTTCTTGCATTGTTTTGTATCACTTTGCTTCATTTCCCTTTTTTGTTCAGAATTCTTTTAATGATGCAAACTGTGGCTTCTCACAAAGCTGCAAACCGAATGAGCACATCTGCTGTGGCTGCTTGTATGGCTCCCTTACTTCTTCGTCCCCTTCTGGCTGGTGACTGTGAAATTGAATCCAATTTTAATGTGGGTGGTGATGGTTCCATCCAGCTTCTGAAAGCAGCTGCTGCAGCTAATCATGCACAAGCCATTGTTATAACATTATTGGAAGAGTATGAAAAAATATTCAGTGTAAGCTGCAAGTCTCTGTTGTTGTTTTAACTCGAGTACGGTATGGCTTTGTGTAATACAGACACTGGATGTTTAAATTAGGAATCTGTTCTTCCTGATCAGGTTTGGAGCTGCATATTAACTAGGTTCAAAACACTTTCTGTTTACTCTGGAGTCTAAAACGAGTATGAAGTGACCAACAATTATTTGATGCACAACACAAGTTAAAGGATTGTTTCATTCACTAATGATATTCCATAAAGACCATTTAACTGCTTTGCAGTTCTGGTTATGCATGCCTTGGTATCCTTATCATCCCTACCATCAGTTTTACCAGAAACTACCCCAGAATTTCACTCTGTTTCACTTGAGGAATAAGAAGTACAAGAATAGCGTAAAGCTTCAAATGATAAGGGAACTTTATAGCACAACAGAACAGAAAATGATAGGTCATAGAGGCTGTTGTTAAATATTATTTTATGGTATAGTAAATTCAAAGCTGAATGTCTTGGCCATGCTTTCTCCATTTTATATTGTTTACTTCTTCTGGCACCAGGTTTTATTTTAATGCTTGAATTTTCTCTGTGTCTGCAGGAAGGTTCCATGTCTCCAGGACTGTACTCTGACTCAGATGAATGTGGAAGTGAGGATGAGGAGGTAACTGATGATGACGAGTCTTATGTAGATGATGCAACGGAAGAATCTGATGTATATACAGATGAAGATCATGACAATGCATCAAGTGGAACCAGCACTCAGAGTGGTGAATCTGGCGAAGATGATCCGTCTGACTATGAGGTACATCCATTGGACTTTAACCTGCATTTTTATACAAAATGATGATCTTGTTTAAACCTAGCAATTATTAAACTTACTGCAAAACTATGGATATAGATATTCTGCAATTTTAACTCTGGACTTCTTGTCAATGGAATTACATGCCAAAGTCTAATATTTCGTTCTCCACCCATGCATCTTTATAATTTGAAATGCTTCTTGTGTTGTCATCTGCTATGCCTCTGCCCCATTATTGACTTAGTTTCTTTTTATTTTTGGTCTTTCAATTGAAATTTAAGAGCAAAAACTATTCTTATTCTGTGTGCCTTAAAGATGCAGGGCAGTAATGATTGTAGTTCTGGTTCCAAGTCCCCTGAACCTGAAGCAGACAATGATTTGAAAGTTGAACAAAAGCTGTCATCATGTCCAGTTCAAACCTCATCGCATCAACATGATAACGTAGAAAAGAGGGAGGATATTCCAGATCAAAGTAACAACAGTTTGACAATGCAGTCAAATAAGTCAGATGACCTGTCTGTAGATGTTTCTACCGAAACAAGTTTGAAGAATAAGACTGCTGATCACAAGGCATCCCCAGATGCTAAAAAACCTTCAACTATATCAAATGGACCTGTGCGTGGAAAGCATCCAACTGTTTGGGGACGTACCTCTGTGAGTGCATGTTTTATAGATCTATGATTTGGCTTGCCATTTCCTTCAGTCATGCTCCCCCAAAAGTTTTTGTGACTAAATGATTTCACTTGCCAAAGGGCATCTGACATCACACAGTCGATCATTATCTTATCTCAAAGAGGGCATATTTGTGCAATATAAGCATCACTAATTATATTTTTTTAACCCCTTTGGCATGAATTCAGGCCAAGAAGAACCTTTCCATGGAATCCATTGATTACCCTATTGAGGATGAGTAAGTATATATCTGCTCTGTATGGATCATGGTTCTGTTTACACAAGCATTCTTTTAGCCTTTTTGCATCTTTGTTTCATCAAACGTATGCACAACATTCTTGGCATTACCACTGTAGGTGGGTTTTTTTCCACTTGTTATACTCTTTGCTTGTGGCTGTAGGCATAAGGGATAAATGTGGAATGTGTTAAGACACAACCTTTTGTCGGTTTAAACAATGCAGTAGGTGCTAGCTACCCATGTATTTAGCGTGTCTTTCCATGGTAGAAAATATCCATTACAAAAGCAAGACCTTGTACAACCAGCTGTCACTTTCTGTATGTCTGAACTAAAAAGCACAATTACCATTTTATCTTAACTGGATCAAATAGATATCACCAAATTCTGAGGAAGTAACTCTAATATATGAAGTTTAGTTCTAGAAAAATATCCGTTACAAAAGCAAGGTTTTTTTATTGCCAGTGGTCACTTTCTGTATGTCTGAATTAAAGAGGACAATTACCGTAGTATGTTAGTTGGATCAAATAGATATCTACAAATTATGAGGAAGTGAACTCTAATTGATACACTGATGAAATATTTTATCTAGTAATTAGGAGAACTTTGGGTTTGAAATTGAAGGTTCCATCTAGCACTAGAAAAATTGAAACCCCGTTTATTACCCCCATTTATCTGGAAGATTGGTTTGGAGTTAGGAATTCTTAGTGTCAGGAGGTTGTTGTCTATTCTTGTCAATCAGTTCCTATGCTGACTTTAATTTTGGTGCACAGTGAAGATTTGAATGTCATGCTTCACAACTCTCTAACTTAAATCCAGCTCTTCCTTCTCATTTTCTGTACTTTAATGGTAAAAGATTTATAGCACAAATATTCTTACATAAATACACTCACAAAACAAATGGCGAAACTGTAGTGTCACCCTAATTTTGTACTTTGAAGTTTATCTCCTGTCGATTCATTTAGTCAATGCTTGGTGTGCACTTTCCTGGTATTAATGCTTTGTTTCTTACTCGTTGACAAATATTCAGGTTAGTGCCATCTTTGTGATGTCTAGCTCCAATGATTTTTATTATGCTGAAGATAGCTTTATCCATAGAATGATCCATTCATCTTATTTATGGATTAAATGCTGCTGCAACTTTCATAACATGGCATGTTATGTTTCGTTTCTTGCTTTTGGAATTCACATCAAATCTTTGTGTGTTATGGACTGTTTTTTATCATCTCTAGCCATGCTGATCATCTGACTTTTTGACTGTTTAGTGTTGAAATCCAGAAGCTGGAGGCAAGTAAAATTGAGTTGCAAAATAGAATTTCTGAAGAGGTGGGACTTAAAAAATAACGCCTCTTGATGTCAGTACATGGAGTTTCATGAGTTCTTTTTTCACTTCAATAATTTGCTGTATTTTCCTTCGTAGATCAAAGGTAATGCCATTCTGCAAGCCAAGTTGAAAAAACGAAAGAAGGCTTTGCACGAGCATCGTCAAGCCCTCCAGCAAGATGTATGTTCCATTTCCTTTCTGTTGTGACTTTTCCTCTGTTCCTCCCCTTTCCAGATGATTCTTCCAAGGATGTTTACATGACCTGGGCAAGCAGAGATTCATGTTAAGAGTTTGAGAGTTTAGTACAGTGGTTGTTATATTCCTTTTATACTGATAAAAGTGATGAAAAATATGCTTTTATTTCACTAACACATTCAATGTCAGAAATAGTCACTGATTTTGTTAAATATTTTGCTTGTGTGTGAAGCATGCTGGTGATTGTTTTTCTCTTTAATTTTAACACATACCTGAGTTCTTTTCAAGATAGTTTTACATGAAGGTGCCGGGAAGTTTTCTTTGTTTGGCGGTGTAGGGGGAAGCCCTTTCTGAAACCTTTACTTTAGGGAAGTCAAGATCACCATAAAATGATTGCTATTGCATGGTTTTTATTTATCATTTTCTTCCCTTACAACAATGTGATGCTACGACTATGCCTTTCCCCTCTTACAAATACTAGATTGATTGGTTGTTTCCTAGGGTTTTTGAACTGTGGGCATTCACTGTATTTACAGGTGGCAAGACTACAGGAACAGCTGCAAAAGGAGAGAGATAAGAGAAAAGTTCTAGAAGCAGAACTTAACACTTCTAAAGGACCCTTGCAAGTTCCAGATACAATTGATGAAAATGTTAGTTCACCTTTTCATTAACTTGTATAATTGGTCTTGATTGTACCATTGAATTAATTTTATTATTGTGCTACAGATAAAGGCAGGTCTTGAGGAAATAACTCAAGCAGATGCAAATGTTGCCAATTTGAAGTGGAAGGTCCATGATCTAGGTGCACAGCTTAATCAACAGCATGAGCAACACTCTGGTTCTATGCATGGTTTGATCAATCAGCCCATGAATGCTTCGTTGCATGAAGCCAAATGGTAATTTGTTTTTTTTGGTTTTCATACCCCATGTCTGAGTAGTGTTTAGACATTTGTGTACAAAGCCTCTTTGGTGCTTCAAACAGATGAAGTATATGAGAAGCCCTCATTTAAAAGAAAAACCTTTCCCCTTCTTTCTTTCTTTTTTTGGGGAGGACTGGACAATCAGAAAATGATGCTTGTACGTGATAAAAAGAAACTGAATGGATGTGGTGTGTCATGGTGCTGTGGTTAATATTGTCTTGTTGCAGGAATGATGAACGGAAGGATACTGAAGCTACTGGTACTTCTCAATTTAGATGCCCTGCAAGCAAGGTATGCAATTGCAGCACGTGGCTCGACCTATCTTATTATGTTACTTTGGCCTATTAATTCTTTCGCGTACCAGTAAAATTTTGCTTGCCCAAACATCTTTTATACTTCTTTCAATCCAGCCTTGTGTATGAACGGTAGAGGTCAATTTGTCTCTCCAAGTAGGAATAGACAAACAGGATTATAAAATTACTGAGTTTACCTTTAAAACCCTAATGAACCGACATGTGCCATTATATTAATGCCTCTTTTATTATTATTTTTTTCATGTTTTCCTCGGTGTTTCTTGGCTTAATTTTTTGAAACTATAATAACAAATTTCTTCAGCTGTTAGAGAATCCTGATTAAGTTGTCAAGGCAGCTGAAAGATGGTTTGTTTGTGTGTGTGTGTGTGTATATATATATATATATATTGAGATCGTGTTAATAGTTTGTGAAAAAATATATGAAGGCAGCTTCTCCATGCCTAATCGACAACATGACCTCCAGCCCTTCCAATTTATCCTCTTCGATTGCATGGATTAAGTCAACTATGGGAGGTCTCTTATGGCAGGATACGTGTACGGATGGGACTGAAACCCAGCAGCTGGATTCAGCACATAGTGGCAACTCCAGACCCGTTTCTTCAACCAATTTCAAGAGGTCCAGTACAAGGAGTGAGGTAGGCTGTTGAACTTTCTAGTTGTGCTGGGGAAATAGGGTACTCTATGCCAAATCAAATTATTGCTTTGGTTGGGTAGGATGGGTAATATGTTTAGGAAGGATGGACTTTCGAATCTTGTGGAATAAAAAGCTCTTTGATTTCTGTTGATCCTATGAAAGTGAGTGCATATTTCACGTGGCCAAGCTGGCTTAAAGCATGTTATTTCACAAGAGTAAATATTATATGAGATGTATTCATGCTGCTTGCCACGACTGTGTGCCCCATAGGGAGTGAATTCCACCACTTCTGCATTGACGAGATTGACTACCCGACTCAACTTTCTGAAGGAACGCCGTAGCCAGATTGCAAATGAAATCCAGAATATGGACAAGGGCCGAGGTCCAGATCAAAACCTGGAGAAGAGGCAGGGTTCAGAAATACCTTCTCTTCAAAAACTAGAAAAAGATAAAGGATTGGGAAAAGAGGGGAAACCGCTTCAGAATTCCAAAAAATCTACAGGATCAGATGTCCAGTCACTCCGGGACCTAGATGGTGGACGATATCCGGAAGGTGTTCTTCCGCAGAGTTTGCAAAGCGAAAAGTCCTCCAATGCAGGCAAAGGCCAACCTCTAGTGCCTCCAAGGATTAATTCAAGATGATACATGGATTATCATTCTGTGCCCATGGGACATAGCTTATGCCCTCAGCAATTTGTTTGAGACAGATATCAGTAATTAGAGAGCAGAGCTGCAAGGTTGATCTATGCCCTCTCAACGAGATGCCCAAAATTCCTGACAGCACCACAAGTCCATGATGTACACATTAACAATCTCCTTTTATTTAAGATGACTTGATGTAGTTGCTGAATCTTGCTGGTTCAGAGATGATTAAGGATCATAAAATCCTTTGTATTGTCAAATGCAATTTTTCATGTAGTTAGAGTCGCTTGGCCAGGGGCTGCCCTAGTGTCTCCCTTTTTTATTTTTGCCCTATCACCTCATCATGTAAAAACATGGATTTTTGCCCTATCGCCACCCAAGTTCTGCACTTATTTTAACAGAGTCCTAACATTTTACAGCAGTCTCCTTCATACACCTCACGCTTTTGAAAGTTGTTTTATTATGTAATATCGTGGTTTGACATCTGTAAATCTTTGCATGGTCGGTTGAGCGTAGAAAATAGGAAAGGATATTAAAACGTTGATGCTAATTACCTGACTAGATGATTACTAGTTATAGCATCATCGTCACTGTCAGGCAGGATTCAAAATTAATTTTTAATATAAAAGAAAGTTTCGGCATTGTAGAAGTTTTTTATTATCATAAAACTAGTTAATTAATAAATGAAAAGATAATGAATAATAAACTGATAAATTATATAAATAAAAAGTCGTGAAAGGATTAAAACTCTAGAGAAAAAAAAATCTCTAGTCAAAATCATTATTTTTTATTTATGTATTTTTATTTCTTTTGACAAAACATCTCTCTTTTTTTTCATCAACATATTTTTGACCTCAAAATCTAAATTTTTATTTGTTTTCATCTAAAAAAACCCCTCAAATACATTCTAGTAACTTCAATAACCCCATTTTCATTTTCAATTCCAAAACATATAATCGGTCTAAAAATTAAAAAAAAAATCAAACCCATTAAAAAAAATTTATGAACCTTGATTTACATTTACCAACATAATTAAAGGGCAAAATCATCTTCATTGAACTCCCCAGACACAATGAAAAACATTCATAGAAGATAGGGTTCTCAAGCTATAATGTTACAAACATGAGTTGTAAAAAAATTAGAGAAAACTCTAGTATTTTATTAAAAGTCTGAATAATAATTTTTTTCTCAAAATAAACTAAACATCCCTATTTATATTAGTGATAAAATACTTTATGAAAAAATGATTCTTAATTAAAATTAAAATCCTTTATAAAAAATAATTTCTAATTAAAACTTATCTAATTAATAGTATCTATCTAACATTAAAATCCCTAAAGACTAATTAAAAACAAATAATTAAAATCTAAAATTAACTAGAAAAATAATTAAAACAACAATTCAAACTCCATATTAGATGCTTCTGGACTTTTTCACAAACTTATCTTTATGCTTGGTCTTGTCTATTTGGTTCTTAAATGTAGCTGTAATACCTTCCACGTTAGTCATCTCTAAGCTCTAGATACAAATGTTGATCATCATAGAAAGGATAAATGTCTGACACATTAAAAGTTTTGGAAATACTCATTTTATTAGGTAAATCGATAACATAAGCATAGTCACTAATCTTCTTCAGGATGGTGTAAAGACCATATTTATTCTATTATAGCTTGCTATATGACCCCACTAGAAATCTCTCTTTGTGAAGGAACACCATGACCTTATCTCTTTCCTTGAACATTTTAGCACGATGATGTTTATTGACAACTTCCTTTTATTTGGTATTGATCTTCATCAACTTCTGCATCACATCCTCCATAGTAATTTGAGCATCCACAACCATATTCTTAGCAGCCACACTAAACCCAACATCTTTCTGAACTGACACAAGATCTAACACATGTTTAGGACATTGAAGACAATCTCAAATAGTGATTTACGCGTGGCACTGTGCCTATCACTATTGTATGAAATTCTGTTGGTGCAAGGGTATAATTCCACTGTTTTGGCTCATCACCACTAATGCTTCTTATCGAGTTTCCTAATGTCCAATTTAACAACCCTGTTTGCTCATTTGTTAGTGAATGTATTGTGCTACTGAATTATAATGAAGAGTCATATAATTTCCATAATGTACGTTTAAAGTGACTAAGAAACTTATTGTCCCGATTAAAAGTGATGGTTTTTAGCACCCTATATAAACAAACCACCTCTCGAAAGAAAAGCCGAGAAATAGTAGATGCATCGTTCATTTTTTGTAGGGAATAAAATGTGTCATCTTTGAGAACTTGTCAATTACAATAAATACATAATCCATCCCTCATTGTGTAGTGGGTAATCCAAGTACAGAATCCATCGACAAGTCCTCCTATATGTTTGATAAATATAATGTTTTTTTTCATAAACTTACCAATATCCCGTTTCAAGTGAGGCCAATAATACCTGTTAATAACAACATCAATAGTCTTTTATCTCCCTAAATGACCAACCAAACCTCCTTCATGCAAATCATAAATCACCTTCTCCTACAATGAAGACTGAGAAGGCAAAGTTGACAACCTTTTATAAAAACCCCATTATAAATGTGAAAGTCATCATCAAGAAGATTTTAACACTTCTTCCACCTCACTGAAATCCGCATCATGCTTATATAACTCTATCAAATAGTCGAATCCAATGATCTTTCCTCTTAGAGTAATCAATAAGGCAACTTTTCTACTTAAAACATCAACAACTCTATTTTAAACTCTAGTCTTATACACAATTTTGATTGAAAAACATTGTAGGTAAGTGAACCATCTTGCATGCATGTCATTACTTATTCTCCACTAATTATGGAAAAAATTTAGTGTTTTATGGTCATAATACAACACAAACTCCTTATCAATCAAAGAATACTCAGTTCTTAATTGTTCAAAAAACAACATATAACTCTTTATTGTAAGTGGACCACTTTAACCAAGTATTACTCAACTTCTCACCAAGGTTGTCAATTCCGTTTTGTTTTGTCTGGAATGGCCGAAACAATTCATACCAATTCAAAAAATGGAACAAAATGGAACAATTTTCGTCTCATTTCAAATCTAGGTCCGTTCCGAATTTTTCGGCTAAATTCCGACCAGAATGTTCCGGTTTCATTGCACATGTTTTGTTCCGGTCTTCAAAAGCCATTGAATCAAATTGAACCTGGTTCAATTTAATTAATTAAACCACCCAAATATAAAAAGCTCTTTTTCATTACTATTTTCAATAACAATGATATTAATAATAATATTGAAAATTATTTTTACTATTTTCATTAACAATGATAATAATTTTTTAAAATTAGATTTATCACTAATATATATGTGTTGTTTTTTTTCATGTTTATACTTTGTAGGAATTTGACCAAAATAAGGGATGCTTTAGATCCCATTAGCCTTGATAACATTGACTTGACTTTATATTTAAAATATTTATGTTAAAACATTTTAATTTCATAATATTTTGATATTTTGTTTATGTTAAATTACTTTAAGTTAAAGATCTATTTAATCTTGACTATTTAGAAATATTTTAAAATTTGAAATTATATTTGTTTGACATTGTGTTTGTATTGCATAATTTATAATTAATTTATCTTGAATTTGAATTATGTTTATTGAATATATATATATATATATATATATATATTAACAGTACAACCCCGAAACGGCACGCCAAAACACTCTGAAACTAAAATATTCCATTCCAATTGAAAAAATGAAACACCTACCGAAACGGAATTGACAACCTTGCTTCTCACTAAAAAATGTCATGAGTCTCTTCTCTTAAGAAAAAACTCCATCAATCCTGACACTACAAGCATCACATTCTACCTCAAATAGTTTGTCAAAATCTAAAAGTGCCAAAACTAGAGCATTCCTTAATTTTTCTTTGTTTTTGTAATTTTTTTTTTATCTTCTTCCCAATAAAATTTCCCTTTTCTTCATGCATTTGGTAATGTGTTCCATAATATTACAAAGATTTTGGATGAATCACAGATAGAAAGTAGCTAACCCATGGAAACTACCGACCTCACTAATTGCTTTAGGGGCTAGCCAATATCTAATGGCTCGAACCTTTTCCTTGTCCATATGTATGTCATTTGCTCTAACAATAAAGCCTAAAAATAATAGCTTATCATTCATAAAATTACACTTCTTTATATCACATATAATTTATTTTTCAACAGCACCTCAAACACCTTTCTCAAGTGTCCCATATAACTAATCACAAATTTATTATAAATTAGGATATCATAAAAATAAACCACTATAAATTTATTTATAAAAAGATAAAATCTGATTCATCACCCTCATAAAAATGCTTGGTGCATTAGACAACACAAAAGACATAACAAACCACTCATACAAACCCTCATTTATCTTAAAGTCTTTCACTCATCACCTAGTCGAATTCAAATCTGATGGTAACCACTTCTTAAGTTAATCTTCGTAAAGATTGATGCCCCATGTAACTGATCAAATATGTCATCTAACTGAAGAATTGAAAACTTATATCCCATGGTTATTTTATTAATGGCGTAACTATCCTTATACACCCACCAACTGCCACCCTTATTCAGAGTTAATAATATTGGAACTGCACAAGAACTTAGACTTTTTTGAATCTGTCCCTTTCTCAATAGCTCTTCTACATTTACTTTTAATATATCACACTTCTTGGGACTTATTCAATAATATGAACAATTTGGTAGGCTAGCTCATGATGACAATCTATCTGGCAATTTTTAGGTAGAATCTCCTTAAAATTAGCAATAAAGGCTTTTCTTCAAGACTTCCTGATATTTTCTCTTTTGCTCGTTCACCCACTGATTCCTTCATATCCAATGCATGAATCTACTAATTTTCTGTACCTTTGCTTGCATCTCAGGTTCTAAAATAGTTATTGTAAGGAAAACCTCCCCGTATACTTTAGAAGATTTAAGGTTGGATTCTCTCTTCAAAGGTAGAAGGGTATAATTCACATCATTTTTTCTAATCTTGTACAAATTATCTTTACCAATTTGTTTAACATCCATATCATATTGCCAAGGTCTATCGAAGATCAAACTACATGCATTCATATCTATCATATCATATTACATCGCATCTTTATACTTCCCAATAGAAAAAAAAGGTATTCTACAATGTTGGTTTACCTTTATCTGTTTTACTAACTTAATATGTAAAATCTTGTAAGGTTCAAGATGTGATTCTTGTGGTAATTTTAATTTATCAATAATATATTTACCAATAATATTTATATAACTCTTATTATCAATAATTAAGTCAAGCAAATTTTTATTTATGGTGCAATGGGTACAAAATAACATGTTTCACTACGAATCCTCAATAACCTTTGATGTTAGAAGCATCTTCCTAACCATATAGTTTTATCTCTTATCATCATCATCGTACTTATACATATTCTCTCTAGCACCCCTATCAGGTTCACACAGCTTGTCTTCACTGTTGGAGGGTTGTGGCTAATATAACTCTTTCGATCAAATTGATAGGTTTTTTTCATCTACAATCACTGGAACAATGTCTTGGTTCTCCATATTTAAATCATTTGGCAATCATTAGCTTAACATAAAGGTTATTCAGTTTGTTCATGACACGATCAAAGAGTTGATGTTTTATCCCAAGTGCAGGAGTGTCGAAGTAATAAATAACCCGGCAAGACCGGGGTTGAACCATAGGGAAGTGAACTATATAGAATTATAAATAAAAGAAAAGATTTGAAGAGAGTTTTAAGATGTGATAATGATGTAAGGGTTTAAACAAAGATAAAACAATTGTCAAGGTTAGAGGATCCACTAATGGTATTTCAAATAAGTATAGTATAAAATCTTTTTATTACTTGACTGGAAACCACACACAAAGAAGGTTCCACTCGGATTATAAATTGTTAACATGATTACATTAATTATCTTACTCGAGTAATGCCAATACTTGTAAATATTATCAGGTATTCATGGTGATAACTTATGTTAACAACAAATCAAGTTCCTTTCATATCACAAGTGTCGGTTATACCATACAGTTAGGCTATGAAAATGCCAAGTATTTGTTGTACCAAGGGTTGTTCAACACAAATCTAGATTAACCATTTAACAAGAAAGGTATTAAGAGTGAATAAGATAATAAATATAAAACATGTTAGTATCAAACATTAAAGTCCATGTTGAGTTTATACTATACTTATTCTTACACTATTAGTGTAACCTTTTCACCTTGACATAATAAACTTAGCTGAACATTATGAATAAGAGAAACATAGATAAATAAGAGGAGAACATAATTATATAAGTATAATAAAGGAAATGAAAGGCATAAACAAGAGATTAATGAAAGCAAAATTTAAGCATTACAAAAATATAAAAAGAGAGAGCAAGAACATGATCTTGATCTGAAAACCAAGATGTCTAAATGCATGGCAAATGCCTCCTTTTATAGGCCAAAATTCAGAACCATTGATTTGATGACTAATTGTTGAGTGGGTGGCCACATCTTGACTTAGTGACAATCCTTATCTTATTGTCTGAACAAAACGTCATTGCTAATATCAGAATTTGAATAGATAGTCTTCATGAAAGTTCTGGAAAATTGTCTCAGCTTTCCAACAAAATAAGAATCAGTGCATTTGGACTTCTAGAACTCGAGATATGGGCTGAACACTAAACAGTATCTGGGATGCAGGATAGATTCTGACTTCTTCGTTGTTGCTACCATTTGAACTCGAAAATGACACTTTTAAATCCTGGACTCTTTAGGAACGTTTTAGGCCTATGTATTAGCTTTCCATACATATAAACAGACCTAAATCCAAGCTCTACAACTCCATTTATGATCCAATAACCGAATGGTGTTCCAGTTTGGAATGAACCAACATCTCTCTTCTACCCTCTCTTTGTCTTCTCAATTTCAGTAGTTAAACTCATCAACCAATCATTTGATTTATGTGATAGGCCTGTATTTAAGATGAATATTTACCATAAATTAAAGGTATCTTATATTATTAGACATGTTATTATAAAACATGCTTTAGTTAAGGAGTTATTGATACTTCAAGTGCAAAATGATGATATAAAACCTTGATAAAAATACACTTTTAAGTACTAATCAGTTCATTTCAACTTGTTTTCCCAAAGTCTTGTTAGGTTTAGTAGTATCTGGCCTTACTATAGGTGGCCTTGATGATTGTACTGTTTTTCCCTTATCATTAGGACTGAATATATGATGCAGATCTCTTGATCATATGGTCAAGTAACTCCAAACAAAGTAGATAACAACCTGAAAAGCTGACAATTAGGTTTGGTAAAACCCTAACTCAGAGGTAATCATGTACCTAAGAACCAAATGTATTGGAAAAGACTTAGACCCAGAGATAACCTTGTATCTAAAAACCCTAAGTATGCAAATAATGCCACAAAGCCAATCAATCTTCAATAAGTCAGTGTACAATCTTTATCCCTGTGAAGAAAGATTGTTTATTCTTCAACTTACTGCCAAAATTTATAGCCTCAAAAAACATAATATAGTCTCCTCTAACTAATCCTAATGGACGTCTTTTAGGTTGAAAGCTAATGTGTCTAAACTAGTAATTAATTAACATATGTTCAATAAACAAACCCAAATTTAAAATAATTATTCAACATTAAATAAACAAACAAATAAAAAAGGATAATAAAAATAAAATTTTCATGCTAAAATTCTTCCATGTACCCTAAATCTCTAATTTTCACACATTCTTGGTAGATTTCATTTTTGACTTTAAACACATCGTTCTCTCTCTTCTAGAATAATTACTGTATATATATATATATATATATATATATATGGAAAGCTTGAGATGTCTAGTTTCCAGACCAACTTGAATCACAGAAAAATGCCACTTGTAGCTCTATATATGTCTCAAACAGTACGTGAAGGTCTAGTCTGACATATTTTACAAGATTCATCTAGTAACTCTAACTCTATCAAATAAAATCTTAGTGAACTCCATTTGATCTAAAATTTTACTATAATATAGTTCCACGTGTTTAGTATTTCCCTGTAAAATATTAATTTGATCCTATATATGGTTTGAGAGATATGCTTAATCTCGCCAAATTGGTCAGCAAATATTTTAAGGCTAAATTTGAACCTTACTTAGTTCGTTGCAATATATTTGTCTCATTTTACCGCCTCCTAAAAATATCAAACCTATCAAATATATTATTGCTACCAACCCTATGTTTCATTAGCATCTCAACTTTTAACACTATATTCCTCGCCTCAGAGAGCATAAACAACATTTATACCCTGATTTTATCTTGGATTGCTGATTTTAACCCTCTTATAAACCTTGTAATATGTTGATTCCCTATCTCTTAAAGACTATTTCTTTCTGCGAGCCTTTGAAATTCAATGATATAATAATGACATATTTATTACTTTATGAACAATCATGGTATTACTGAAACAAATATTGCTCATAGTTAGGAGGAAGAAATCTCTCATCCAACAACTGCCTCATGTACGTCCATGATGTAATAGGTTGTCTTCCTTCTCTTAATCATGTACATGTCTGATGTTTCCACTACGAAAAAGATCCACCTTCAGGTTATATGTGATGAGTTTCACCATCTTCTCTTCCAACAACCTTAGTTCTCCTTAACGCTATCACATTCAGCAACCTAATTAAAGAATTCTTATATTTCCATATCTCCATAGAATGTCAGGCTCTTTATCTTGATGTGAAAATCATATGTTTATTATAGTAGTCTGTCTCGGAATGATAAGGCCATACAAGCTCCATCAAACTTGTCTCTACTAACACCCTTACATAGATAACCGGTTGTTTAGGTAGATTTTCAGGATTAGGTCTGGGATTTGCCTGCCTCGAGGCAAGTCTCCAAACAAGTTCATCTTGTCTTCATGATTCATGTTTGCATCACCTATTAGCCGAGTTAGATCTTCCATAGTTTACTCCTCACAACCAAACATCTATTCCAAATGATCTAATTTCTGCTTCTAAGCCCGCACAACGCCCTAAAGGACATCCACTTGCATCATAGAGTGAGTTGCTACAATCTTCATCCATCAAAGAAGCCAACATGTTATGATACCAATGGATGTAATGAATAGCGTGGATAAAAACTAAGGTTCTATAGCCCTAAAGTTAGAGAAATTTAGATAAAATTCTAGTATTTTATTAAAAGTCTAAATAATAATCTTTTTCTCAAAATAAACTATACATCCCTATTTATATTAGTCTTAAAATCCTTTATGGAAAATGATTTCTAATTAAAACCAAAACCCTTTACATGAAATTATTTATAATTAAAACTTACCTAATTAATAAAATTCATCTAGCATTAGGATTTCTAAATACTAATTAGAAATACATAATTAAAATCCAAAATTAATTAGAAAAAAATTAAAATAGAAATTTCAATCTTTATATCATATGCTTCCGGGTTTCTTTATGGACTTTTCTTCAGGCTTGGTCTTGTCTATACGGTTTATAAATATGGTTGTAACATGCTCCACATCATTCTTTACTGAGATGAACTCATTGATATAAAGACCAATCTTTATGTGGTTGGAATGTGGCAGGTCAAAATCTTCTCTCTCCTTTCCTTTTTCAAACGATTTATTCTTCTCTTAATATTTGAGACAGAAACGCTAGGAAAATAAAGTTTTAGAGATAAAATAAAATTATACAAGCCTATAGGGACAAAATATAGAATAAAAAAACTTTAGGGATAAGATTGAACTTTTGTAAAAACTTCAATGACTAAATT
>Ga0325404_1001088_pt1 | contig 28488 bp, 23 predicted proteins | sample PopdelMetagenome_18_FD_205664 | JGI IMG/M metagenome (GOLD analysis project Ga0325404, IMG submission 205664) | Populus deltoides microbial communities from Bellville, Georgia, United States - Xylem-Control-R1 | ecosystem: Host-associated > Plants > Phyllosphere > Stem > Wood/Secondary xylem...
CCACCGTGGGAAAATACCCCAAATATCAAATTATTAGACATACCATCATAATGGTAAAAATCAAAAGCAACCTGTCAAACAATATCACTTTAGATAGACTAGTACTACACTTCATGATGTGAATCCCGCCATCAATCTTAGGGTAGAAGTCTATTGTCCATCTGTGAACCTAAAATACCCTCTCATTTGGAAAAAAAAAAAAAAAAGATGACTAGAAAGGGAGAAACAAAAGACAATTTCTAAAAAACTAAAATAAAATTGCAGAACACAGATGAAATATTCCTTCTGTGCTTTGAATGAATAACAAAATTAATGATGGAATTATAAATAAAAACATGTTGTTGGATAACATATCGTGTATAATTTTTATTTTATTGATTAATCTGTCGGTAATATAATCATAGATGAATTTACATATGGAATTATCATGTCAAACACAAAAAAACACAAAAAAACTTATTGGCAATAATTCTGTTAGTAAATTTATTGGTGATCATGCATATTACTAATTTAATAACTGTTGGTAAATACATTGGTGATTATTACATATTACTAATGGAATTAATTCTTATGAAAATTACATCATTGAATACCAAAACCACCACCATCGAACTTCTCTCTTAAAAGTTAAAACTGAACCCATCAACACCAAAATAATTGATCTTTCATTAAGTACATTTTACTACACTTCACTTGGCATACCATGTTGTAATCCAATTCTGGGTTATTCCCCAAAAATCTTTTTTTTTTGAAGATGAAAATCAAAAAAATAAAAAAAAGCTGGTAATGTGAAAAAAATATATCAATGAGGACTACAAAAATATAAAAAAATTAAGCTACAATTTTTGAAGGAAATTCAAGGCCTATTGTACCTTATTATGCTCAAAAATAGAGAAAAAAATGCAAATTGACAGTCAAATTAAATTATTATTAGATGAATTTGCATAAATATTAAGTCCAAAGACATAATTAAATTTTTAATGGGCCAATTTGATTTAATCATGGGCCAAATTAAATTTTAATTATGTTTAAGAATTAATTTGGGTCCAATTGAAGGATTTAATTAAGTGCAAGAACTTAATCATGATTAAAATGGGTCAAATTAATTTTATTTAGGGCTTAATTGGTGAACAATTAAGTTTGGGAGCCTAATTTGGGCTTAATTGAGAATATTGAAATTTTAAGAGACCAAATTTAATTTTTACCAAGTTAATTGATTGAAATCAGGGGTAAAATTACAAGAAAATTAAAGCTTTTGGATCAATTAAGGATTAAATTGAAGAAATTGACAGCTAATGACGTTTCTATAAAAGGGGCCAAACTATAACGGTGAAATTTGTCATAACCTATTTTGGGCTATTTCTCAAATTCACATTTTCTCTTCTAAAAATTCAAACTAAAAACGAAAAAAATCCAAAAAATAATAGCAGTGAGAAGAAAATGTCAGAGCGTCCAGAAAATTGCTAGAAATTGATTGAGGAGGCTCAAAAAATTCAAATATTAAAATTTAACAGTATATCTCTTATAGATGAAGAGTCCTGTTGATAGAAAAAATTCAATTTGAAGAAGAAAAGTCCAAAAACAAATATTTATAGACTATTAAATTTTATTGGAGGTTTAATTGAATTTATGAAGGGTTTGATTGCAAGAAAATTTGATTTTTAAGTCAATTTGGGCTTTAATTGGAAGAAATTAAAGTTCTGGGGTTAAATTAGAATTTTTGAGAGTTGATTTGGTCAAATCAGAGGCTTACTTGCATAATTATTGAAGTTTGATAACCAATTAGGGACTTAATTGAATAAATCCAAAACTAAGGACCAAAAGGGAAAAAGGCGCTGGAATCTGGGGTTGAATTGAAGTTCTTCAAGGGTGAAATTGAACAAAATTAAAAGTTTAAAGCCAATCAGGGGTGTAATTAGAGATAAATCACAAATTGAAGGACTAAAGCGTAATTGGTAGAAAGTTACTGTTTATCTTCTTCCTCAGAGAGCCAGCCCGAGGGGCCTCCTTCCCAAGGCATTTGATGCCTCGTTTCTTCCCTAAATTAGATGAAACATGCACAAAAATGATCCCCTAATACCTGAATACACTCTAGTATAAACCGTTCTGACTTATAAAGGCTGTAAAGGCGGTGGCACCGCCCCAAAGTGGCCAGCCCAACCAGCCACATTTCCTGCATAAATTGACAGTTCATCATTGCTACTTTGAGCCAATGGTTGGGATGCTTTCGGGTTGAACCAAGGGCTGAGATTTTGCACCAGAAGATAAAAGGTATCTCTCTTCCATCGTCTATAAATATATTTGATCTTCATGCCTCATAGAGGAAGAAATTTGGGTCAAAGACATCCAAAAAACCAGCCTCTCTAACCTGGTTTCTGCTGCCAGCAGAACCTCCTTCTCTCTCGCTCAACCGTTGCGTTCAGCCGCCAACATCGTCACCACCGGCTTCAACACCTCCATCTCCATCACAACCAACTGCCTGAACACCTCATATAGTGAGCGCACTGCCGAGCCTCTCTCCTCTGCAACTTTTCTTCTTCCTTTACCAGCAACCGACACCGACCACCATTCCGTCCACCGAAGCCTACTGAGCCACCAGCAGAACCTCCTCGTCGCAGCTAAGCTTCCACTGCAAGTCAGCCTCCTTCGCCTTCCTTTTCTTCTTCTTCTTCTTCTTCTTCTTCTTCCGTGGTCTCCATTGTTCACCTGAACAATGGAGAGTAATCCACTGTTCAATTTTTTTGAAAAAAAATTAATTCCAAAAAATCTTTTCTAAAAAATTTATAATTTTATCATGTATTTTTTTATCTATTTTGTGTAATATTGGTTTATATTTTTATACTGTAAAGATATAAATTTGGTATTAAAATACCTGATTTTCATCAAAACATTGCAAAAAAATATAAAACAAAAAAAATATATTTAGTTTTCATGCATACGGCCAAGTCTCTCAAAAATAAAGAAAAAAATCATCACATCGTATTTTCATACAAAAAAAATCATATTGTTTTTTACATATAAAAAAAAATTCAAAAATAGGTTTTAGCATGCACTTTGGCTTTAATAACAAGTTTGTTAAATCCATGAGAACCAGGCCAATATTTCAAAAATTCTAAAAAAATATTTGTGTCTTCTTTTAGTATCTGAATTACGAATTTATACGTAAAACATATTCTTGATATTAAAAATATAGTTTTTTTTTTATAGATGTTAGAACGGTTAGGATTTTACCCGATAAGATAAAACATCCTTATTGAGGAGGACTTTTTTTGAACCATAGACGGACCAACAATTAAATAACACCTTAGCTTTTAGCAAACAATCAAACAATGCAGGTTACCTTAGGTAAGATGTATTTGGGGTGATAATACCTTTTCTTTACGCAATCAGTCTTCATACCCGATATCTGAGACTAGTTGGGGTTTCTAGTGACCAAAATACTAGGTAGCGACTCCTATTCCATTTTCCACTAATAAAAAACAAGATTTTCTTGTCTCCTTATATTTGCCAGATAGATACATTTAAATTGAAGTGGAATATTCACCACGATGCCTTAAGGGTTAGATTAAAGAAATTGACAGCCAAGGACGTTTCTATAAAAGGGGTCAAACTATAGGGGTGAATTTGATAAAAACCAGGGGGTGAAATTGAAGAAATTGAAAGTTTAATAGTCAATTAGGGGTTAAATTGACAAAATCCAAGACCAAGGCCCATATTGCAAAAGGCATGTAAATACAGGGCTGAAGTTGAAGTTCTACAGGGGCCTAATTGCATTAAATCAAAAGTGTAGGGTCAATTAGGGGTTCAATTGAAACAAATTGATATCCAGAGGACTAAATAGCAAAATAGTTAAAATCCCTAATTCAACGTAAAACAACGCCGTTTTGACTAACAAAGGAAAAGAAGGGGGGACCAGACGACGTGTCGTCTGGTCACTATTCATTATCTTCTTCTTTTACCCGGTTAAAACTGGTCCAGTTACCTACTTTTCAGGTGCATTTAATGCACCTAACGTCCACCAAATTTAGCCAAACTTGCACGAAAATGATCTTCTGCTATTCCTCTATAGTTCCATATGAATAGATCAATCTGAATGACAACCCATCAGCACCAGCACCGGCCTAAACATGCCAACTCAGGCAGCTTTTTCTGGAGATTTGACAGTGTACCATACATACTTTGAGCCATTGGTTGGGATCCTTCCCAATAGAATCAAGGGCTGAAATTTTATCCCAGAGCAGACGAGATTACCCTCTTCCACTGACTATAAATAGAGGCAGAGTTGATGGCCTGAGGGAGGAGAAAATCTGGTCCAAAATAGAAAAAAAAACTAACCACCTCCCTTGTTTTTCTTCTTTTTATGTCGTCTCTCTCTCTCTCTCTCTCTCTCTCTCTCTCTCTCTCTCTCTCTCTCTCTCTCTCTCCTTTCTCCTTCTCAGCCATGCCTTCATCCAGCACCAACACTATCACCGCTAGCTGGACAACCAATCTCTCCACCACACTTCTCCCTCTCCATTGATTGCTTCTCCCTTTTCCTCCATAGCAGCAGTAACATCAGCGCCGACCTCCACCTCCACAGCCGGCTTTACCACCATAATTTCCATCAACCCAGCTCCTCATCAGTGGCAGAGCAGCCACCATGACCTTCTCTCTCTTCTCCTTCTAGCATTTCTCTTTCCTCTGCAACTTTTTCTTCTTCCTTCCACAGCCGACTCTGACCACCATCACCTTAGTCGACGCCTCCTGAACCACAAGACCCTTACCACAACTGAGACCCTCACCACCTCAAGTGATCCTCCATCCCTGCCTTGCATCAATTGTCCCGTTGTTCATTGCTGCAGCAACCAAACTAATTAACTTAGCTTTGGGCTAGGCCAGTTTTGGCTGAGCCCCGACGGCTGGGCTGGATCTGACCCGACCCCCATTTAAAAAAACTTCAAAAATTATTTTTTTAAAAATGTGATTTTATCGAATATTTTTCTACCAATTTTGCATAATATCGAGTTGTATATTTACACTGTAAAATACAAATCCGGTATTAAAATACCTGGTTTTCTTCAAACTATTTAAAGAAAAAACATTATAAAAAAATAAAGAAAAATTTAAATCAATTTTCCTTTTCAAAAATAAAAAAAAAAATCTTGTTTTCATACATGCGGCCAAATCCTAAAAACTTTCCAAGCATATATTTATATATAAAAAATTACATCTTTTTAATGTTTTGAAAATCCAAAAAATGAATATTGTAACCAGTTTATGATCATCTATTAGAGTTTGACAAAAATATCAAAAACCTTTTTTCCAATCTTTTTTAGGTCCAAATGTAGACTTTAATATTTATGGGGCACAAAATTACACGATAAATTACACCATCAGGTATTAAAGATACAAGGTTTAAAAATATGCAATGCTAAAATTCAGACTTTAGAATGGTTAGGATTTAACCAAATAAGATAGAGACTTTCTCATGAAGAAATATTTGTCTTGAACCTTAGAAAAGACCAACGAATAGAAGCCCGACTTAGAAAAAAACAATCAAACAACAATGCAGCTTACCTTAGGTAGGGTGCACTAGGGGTGATGTGTCTTCCGCTTGCACAACCAGTCCCTTACTTAGACTCTCGCAAACCATAGGTTCCTAGTGACTATAATACTACGTAGCGACTCCTAAACATTAATCATAATTTTATGATTAAATTAAAAAATCTTCCTAACACACATCACTTCACATTGAAAACACGACAAAAAACCTTCGTCATTGCCAAACAACATCACGCCGGCGCTCGTGCACTCCATGACATACCAAATCATGAAAAATATTTAGCACAACTCATTCTTTATCCCATTGCAGGTTGGACCACTTTTATCACAGGAGTAGATTTTAAACTTAGCAATACATAAACAATAATTATAATTACACAGTTATTAGATGATATTAATGTAGTTTTTATTTTATGTCTGCTCACGAATTCACATGTTCAACAGCTACGTTTAGATTATCAATATTTGCGTGACCGGGAATATATGGAATTTGTTGAAGTCACCGACAAACTGTGCCAAACGTCCCTCAAGCATTTGAACTTCTAGCCACCGTGGGAAAATACCCCAAATATCAAATTATTAGACATACCATCATAATGGTAAAAATCAAAAGCAACCTGTCAAACAGTATCACTTTAGATAGACTAGTACTACACTTCATGATGTGAATCCCACCATCAATCTTAGGGTAGAAGTCTATTGTCCATCTGTGAACCTAAACTACCCTCATTTGGGAAAAACAAAAAAAAACAAAAACGAGATGACTAGGAAGGGAGAAACAAAAGACAATTTCTAATAAAATTACATATCACATATAAAATATTCCTTCTGTGTTTTGAATTGGTAACAAAATCATTGATGGAATTACCAATAAAAACATTTGTTTGAAAATATATTATTCATGATTTTTATTTTATCGGTCAATTTGTCGGTAATATAATTACCAATAGATTTATATATGGAATTATCATGCCAAACAAATAAAAAATACACACATTAATTCTGTTAGTAAATCTATTATGGCATATTACCAATTTAATAACCGTTGGTAAATACATTGGTGATTATTGCATATTACTGACATAATTAATTCTTAATAAAATTACGTAATTGAATATCAAAATCACCACCATTGAACTTCTCTCTTAAAACCTAACCCATCAACACCAAAATAGTTGATCTTTCGTTAAGAGCATTTTACTATACTTCACTTGGTATACTAAGATATGAAAATCATTAGCGCATCTCATTCTTCATCACATTGCAGCTTGGACCACTTTTATCATAGGAATAGATACGAAATAGTAATTTTCAAATGCCATTGAAAATATTATGACTTTTTTTTTTCAATTGAACCTGGATCTTGGAATCTCACAGCAATTAGGTATAGTTACCATCATTACATCTGTTATTATTCATTTTTGGGTCGCACGTAAAAAAATGAGAAAATACAAAAAAAGTCAAAAATATATTCGGAAGAAAATAACAAAAAATAATAGCAATGAGAAAAAGATTCCATAGAGTTCGGAAATTGGTTGAGGAAGTTCAAAAATATAAAGATTGAAATTTGACAGTATATCGTTGACTGATGAGAGCCCTATTAACAAAAAAAATTAAATTTGAAAAAGAAAAGTCTAAAATCAAATGTTTATGGACTCAATTAAATTTTATTGAAGGTTTAATTGAGTTTATGGAGGGTTTGTTAGCAAGAAAAAATGATTTTAAAGTCAATTTAGGTTTTAATTGGATGAAATTAAAGTTTTTGGATCAAGTTACAATCTTTGAGAGTTGATTTGGTCAAATCAGAGGCTTAATTGCATAAATATTGAAGTTTGATGGCCAATTAGAAACTTGATTGAAGAAATTCAAAACTAATGACCAAAATGAAAAAAAGCAAGCAAATTGAGGACTGATTCAAAAATTGACACATTTTAGCACCTTTTCTTTTAAATGAAACGACGAGTTTTGGGCAAAACGACACCGTTTCATGCACTGAAACAAAGACACAAAACAGTAGTGTTTTGGACAGCATTGTGCTTCTTTTTCCCGTGGACATGCAGAGACAGGGGAAGAAGAAGTTTCTCTCCCCTGCAACGCCACCATCTCCCTTCCCATTTGCATAAATCATGACACAGCTCACGCCCCTTATCTGCCAACATGATAAAGATTAGAAAGGGGGGCCCTACGGATAGCTAAGGCAACTGCATAGATGTCACTTGAGACACCCTACCCTGTCTCTAGGATTGGACAAAGGCAGGGTAGCTTCTGCTTCACCTATCCTATAAATGCTCCGTTAAACCAGGAGGAACAAGGGGGGGAAGAAAAAAAACAAGGGAAAGTATAGAGAGAAAAGACAAATAAAGAGGAAGGAACGAGTGGAGAGAAAGATTACAAAAAGGGGGGGATTGACAAGGAAGAGAGAGTTCGAGAGAGAAATGTTTTTTACAAAGAAGACTAAAACAAAAGAAAACTAAAGGGAAGGAAAACAGGGGAAAATAGAGGAAGAGAAGGGAAGAAGAATGAAAGAAAAAGAAAAAAAGACAAATGAGAAACGAAAGGGAAGAAAATAGGGCTTCCCGGTCGCCGCCACAGCAACACCACAGTCAACTCTAGTACCACCGAGGCCACCACTAGGTTAGCCACCTCCCATCATCTTCTTCTTCTGCTTCATTCCCTCTCCCCTCGCCATATCCACTATTCGCTTAATGAACAATGGAGAGTTAATTATAATTCACTCTTCACTGTTCACGTAGCATGTGAACAGTGGAGAAATTTAACTTATGCATTGGGCCAGACAACGCCAGCCTAGACCAAAAATGGTTGGGCCAGGTCTGGCCCAATTTGAAAATAGAATAAACTTTTGGGTCGATGTAAAAGTGATATTAAAATACCCAGTTTCATCAAAATGTTGCAAAAATACAAAAAAAAGTTAGAAAAACAAAACGGGTTTGTTTTCTGTGCATACGATCAAGTCAAAAAAATATCATATTGTATTTTTATACAATAAAATTTTTTAACATGCATTATGGCTTAATAACCAGTTTATTAAAGTCATGAGAACTAGACCAACATTTCAAAAAAAAATTATTTTGTTTTCTTTTAATATCTAGGATTACGAACTTATACGTAAGACATACTCATCACATAGAACGGTTAAATTTTACTCGATAAGATAAGGATCTCCTTACTGAGGAGAACTTTTCTTAAATCGTAAATACACCAATAACTAGAAAACTCAATAAGACCTTAGCTACATCAGATAATTAAACAACGCAAACTACCTTAGGCAGGGTGTAGTTGGGGTGCTAATATATTTTCTTTACACAACCAGTCCTCATACCCAATCTATAAGATGAGTTAGGGTTCCTAGCAACCAAAACACTAAGTGGTGACTCTCATTCACTTTTCCAATGATAAAAGACAAGAATCTCTTGTCTCCTCATATTTGCCAGATATACAACTTACTTGAGAGTGGATGATCGCCGCGACACCACACACGTGCAACAATATCCTTTTATTTTTAAAGGCTTGAAGCTCATTCCCCTTAATGAACTATACAGAAGCCCTCTTGATGAACTTTTGGTTAGCAGATCAGTAATAATTTCCTTTGACTTTATATAATCAATGGAAATGATTCTTTTTTAGAGCAAGTGTTTGTTTAATGATATTATGTCTAAAACTTATATGTCTAAACTTATCGTTATACATACTACTTTGTACTCTTCTAGTTATAGACTGACAATTACAATGGGCATAAATTGTCAGCGTTAGTTTTGGCCAATGTGAAATATCCTTTAAGAAATTTCAAAGTCACTCAGCTTCCTCTCCACTTTATCAAGAAAAATAAATTATAATTTCATCATGTATCTTGCAATAAGCGTTTACTTAAGGGATTTTCATAACACATCTACTCCACTAAATATGAATATATATCCATTAGTGGATTTTGAATCTTTAAAGTTGGATATTCAATTGGCATCACTGTACTTTTATAGTATTGTCGAGTAACTAGTATAATATAACTTAAAGTTCAAGGAGTACCTTAAATATTTGAATACCTTTTCATTTTTATAATTATTATAGAATGTGTATATATATACTATATGATTACTCCAGTGTTATAGTTCCTACAATTACAATCGTGTGCTACCCTTATATATATAAATAGAAAAGGTTGGCTAAGAGATAAGTCAAGCCTTCTATTATTCTCAACTTGGTATCAAAGCCCTAAATAACTTACAACACTTTTTCTCCCTCTCCAATGGACTCTTCTCAAACATCATTTGTCTCTACTTCTACTACACCACTAGTGCAGTCAGTGGGTGTATCTTCCTTTGCCTTTATTCTGCCTCTGCCCTGCCTAATAATGTTGACCGAAATCATACCAACATTAATGTCACTCCTTTCTTGCAGCCTTCCTCTGTTGCTACCATCCATCATGCTTCGATGTACACCATTGTTTCCCTTTCCCACACTCGCCAAGTTATCTCTCTAAAATTAGCAAACACCAGTTACCTATATTGGCAAATGCAGATGAAGCTATATTTCCTAGGCCAATGAGTTTTTCAATTTGTTCATGGCTCACTCTTATGTCCTCCTCTACATGTGTTTGCTGCCGACGGTACTTCTCTTAAGATAAATTACTATTTTCTTCATTGCAAATAGGATGATCAACTCATTCTAAGTGCACTACTTTCCTCTCTCTCCATGGATGTTCTTCATCTTATTGTTGACTGGCAAACCTTGCACTCTCTTTGGTGCATGTTTGAGCAAGTTTTAGCCTCTCTGTCTAATTCTCGTATGCAACTGCATAGCTCCTTTCAAGATCTTTGACAAGGTGATGATTTGGTCACTAAGTTTATAAAAAAGCCAAGGCATTATTTGATGAGTTGGTCGCTGTTGGCTGGCTAGTTTCGCTAGAAGATTTTACTTTGTATATGTTTTGTGGTCTTCTGGGAGAATATAAAGACTTAGTAATGATCCTTGTGACCAAGGCAAAAACACCTAACATGAACTCCCCTCATCAAAATAAACAATTTGACACAAATATCGTTCATTTTGGTGGCCTAAATCAGTATTAATCACAATTTTTTTTTTTATCGTCAGAATCCGGCAGCCTATCTCTCTCCTCTCTCAACTAGGGACTACAAAATAACAAAAATTAACTTTCTTATCATAATTGAATTTGAAAAATATTGAGGTATTAAAATTGTATAATTTGCAAAATTTCTAAAGTTTGAGGATCAAAGTGTACTTGTTTCAAAACTTATGACTAGTCATCCATGTTTGGCTTTTTTTTCATTATGGTCTCTCTTTTTTCAACCACACCCTTCTTTAAAAATTCAAAATCAATTGATCTTCAATTAAGATGAAATAGTTGGGAAAAAAAAGCTTGAAGACTAAATTAAGAAAATAAAATCCACAACAACGTGAGATGATGAACAGTGCACATCAACACATTGAAAATCCCATGTCTTTTATAATTGTCTTTTAGATTATAGGTAACTAGGTTTGCTGATATTACGATGCTGCATCTGTAATTTAAACTCCAGAACAGAGCATCCTGTTACGAAAAGCAATATTATACAAAAACCTTTATAATTCTATGAGAAAAATCTGATATAGTATTTACAACAATGAGTTGAATGATTTACTGTTGAGTTTAGATTCATTTGGAAGGCAATGGAACATGCCTCTGATTCATGATTGAATGTAAAAGCATTAAAAGTAAGTTAAGCATGGTCAAGCCCTTGCTTCTTTCAAAAAAGTAAGTGCAAATCCGAAAGGAAGACATGATATTTTCCTAATTTATATTTATTAAAATATTTTTTATTTAATCAAACAATAATAAAAATAGATGAATATATTAAATTGATAAAAAAATATTACACAAGCTGTATATATTGTGGTGATAAAAAAATCAGGATTTAAACTCTTTTAACCTAAAAATCTATTTTGAACCTAAAACACTTTTGAAATTGTGATAATCTTATCCATGACTTAAAAAAAAAAAAAAAACTGCTTCAAAAAACAAAATCAACCTGAAATCAAAATTTAACTTGAACTCAAATATGCTTTTTTTACAAACTTTAAAGGTAAAAAAAATCTAATATGAACTTCCATCATCAAAATGAACAATTTGACGCAAATATCATCTATTTTGATGATATAAATCAATCTTAATGACATGTTTCTCTCTATACCATTGAAATTCAGTGACCTCTCTCTTCTCTTTAAATCAGGGATAAAAAAATAATAAAAATAAATTTTTATAGTAAAATTAAATTAAAAAAATATTAAGAGACTAAAATCATAAAATTTATATAATTTTTTAAATTTAACTAACAAAATATATCTTTTGCAATTAAAATAAGTTAAACATGGTCAAGCCCTTACTTCTAACCAGTTCTCAGTTTCAGCTGGCTCCTAAGTTATTTAATAGATGGACAGATAGGCCGGCAGAGAAATGAATGTCTGCTAGTTATTCATGATTGAATGAAAAAGCATTAAAAGTAAGTTAAACATGGTCAAGCAAGTGCAAATTTTATGTATATATATATAATTAAATAAACCCAAAACTACATGTATAAATAAATAAATAAATAAATATTAACAACACTTAAAAATAAAACTTGAAAAATCAGGAGATAATATAGATCAAGATATTTAATCTAGTAAGACAGTATATTTTCATGATCATGTTTGCTAATTTTTTTTTATTAAAATATTTTTTTATTCAATCAAACTATAATAAAAATAAATAAATATATTAAATGGATAAAAAAAAAATATTATGCAACCTGCCTGCATATATTATGGTGATAAAAAATCAAGGCTTCAGCTATTTTGACCTAAAAATCTATTTTTAACTCAAAACACTTTTAGAATTGTAATAATTTTATTCATGACTTTAAAAAACCTAAAACAATCACTTTAGAAAACAAAATCAACCTGAAATAAAAATTTAACCCGAACTCAAGTATGTTTTTTTTACAAACTTTAAAGGCAAAAAAACACATAATATGAACTCCATTAATTAAAATGAACAATTTGACATAAATTTCATTCATTTTGGTGGCCTAAATCAGTGTTAATGACATGTTTTTTCTATACCATTGAAATTCAATGACCTCTCTCTTTTCTCTCTAAACTAAGGATAAAAAAATAATAAAAATAAATTTTTATATCAAAATTAAATTGGAAAAACATTGAGGGACTAAAATCATAAAATTTACGTGATTTTTTAAGTTTAAGGATTAAAATGCTTTTTTTTTTTTGCAATTAAAAGTAAGCCAAACATGGTCGAGTCCTTACTTCTAAACAGTTCTCAACTCCAGCTGGCTCCTAGGTTATTTAATAATAGATGGACAGATAGGCCGGCAGAGAAATGAATGTCTGATTCATGATTGAATGTAAAAGCATTAAAAGTAAGTTAAACATCGTCAAGCCCTTACTTCTTTAAAAACTTTAAGTGCAAGACATGATTTTCCTCCACATGTCTGTTAATTTATGTTTATTAAAATGTTATTTAATTATATGATAATAAAAATAAAAAACATATTAAATTAATAAAAAAATGATTACGCTGGCTGCATGTACTGTAGTGATTAAAAAATCGAGATTTAAGTTTTTTTGACCTAAAAATTTATTTTTAACTCAAAACACTTTTGAAACTGTGGTTATCTTTTCTATGACTTTAAAAAACCCCAAAAAAAAACCGTTTCAAAAAAAACAAAATTAACCTGAAATCAAAATTTAACCCGAACTCAAATATGTTTTTTTTATAAATTTTAAAAGAAAAAAACATCTAACATGAACTTCTCTCATCAAAATAAATAATTTGACATAAATATCGTTTATTTTGGTGGTCTAAATCAGTGTCAATTACATATTTTTTTCTCTACCACTAAAATTCAGTGACCTCTCTCTCTTCTCCCTAAACTAGGGATAAAAGAATAACAAAAATAAATTTTTATATAAAAATTAAATTGGGAAAACATTGAGGGACTAAAATCATAAAATTTGCGTGGTTTTTTAAGTTTAAGGATCAAAGCTAGTGCATCTTTTGTGAAACTTATAGCACACCACTTATTTTTGTCGCGGTTTTCATTTTGGTCCCTCCTCTTTCAATCTCATCCTTCTATTATAATTTAAAATCAATTGCTCTTTAATTAGGACAAATTTGAGGACCAAACTAAAAAAATATAAAATTTTGCACAATTCATCTGCAATAATTTATGAGAATATGAAGCCATGCATAGTATAAAATCCCTTCCTTTTCGATTATAGGTAAAGTAATGGTTGACTTATAATATAAGATCGTGGAAATTGATACTCCCAAACAACAAACCTCTCATTATTGTTCTTGTATTGAACTTTTACCACATAGTTCCTTGAAATCTCTTTGGCATCCAGGTCATGAGTACTCCTCCTTCCAAAAATTCAAGCAAAGAGGCTCCCGAAGGCTCTCAACCACCGTCTCGACAGGTCGGAATTCTTTTTACTTCTTCGGTAATTCAGATAATCAGTTCGTAATGATCAGGGGAGCAAATGAAATGTTTTAATGATATGACAATTTGGAATTTTTCTTGTGTGGCATGTTTTAAAGGATCGTACATCAATATTCTCCAAGTTTAGAATTGGTGGAAGGTGAGAATATGGTTTTTTTTTTCCTCCTATTTGAAGCTTCTATGTGCATGCTTTTTGTTGCAGTGGTTGAAACATTGTTTACTAATCAGTTTATTTTTGGTATATGATCTGCACATAGAAAATGGAAAAAGGTCCTTTATTCTATTTTATGTCAATAGATCAGCCAGCCATCCAAAGGGCGATGCGAAAATTTATTATTAAGGTGATAAAAAGACAAGATTGATCTATTGAATAAAATCACATACTTTTTTAGGTGAATCGAGATCGCCAATATGTTGAGGTGTGATCGAAGAGCAAATAATACCTTACCACATCTTTATCTTCTATTTCTTCCTTGCATATGTCCTTTCCGATGCATTCTCCATGATTTCTTTATCCTCTCTACTAACAATCTTTTTCACAGGTCCTGACCTTGAAGATGGGTTTTGTATACATAACTCTCAATAGTAATAATTGGAGCCATTGAGCTTTTATATCCCAAATTGATTCAAAATACTATTGGAATCCATATTTAGTAACACAATTTTCTTTCACAAAAGTTCTTTTTTTACTCGATCACGATCAAGACTAAGGAAAACAACAACTTGGCTCCACTACAAGTTGAACCAATAAAAAGAAGAAAAAAACTTGCTATTGAATTACACTTTATGCTACAAGTCATCAACTTTCACTTTGTGAATCCATAGTGAAATATAAATGCTTTTTAATTGTAGTTTTTTTTAATTAATCTTTTTTTTTGTTTAATTTAGTTCTTTAATATTTATTTTTTTTATTTAATTATCACTCTCCTTACACGGATCTTAAGTTTGACCGGTTAACTTAGTTAATTCAGATTTTTTTTAATTAGTTTTTTTTTTAATTTCATCTTAATATATATTGTGATCACAAATTGGGTTTTGGGTCAAAGTGTTATGTTTGTATTAATGGATCAAAGATAATTTGACGAAGAATATTGTAAAAATACGAGTAGAGTCATTTGTTAAAAATATATGGTACTATTTTATATGTTAAAAAACAAACATAATTAACTTATAAAAAATCTTCCTATGATAAATATAATAACTTAAAATTTATAGTCATTTGTGATATTCATTGCAGAATAAGTATAAATTAAAGATTTCACATTATATCTAAATAATTTATGGGTCTCATAAAAATATATGGATTGAATATGATCACAAGGACTCTCTTAAAATTTTTTATAAATAATTTATATTGAAATATATTTTATACTGGTGGTGATGCTTTATCAAATGTATTATATTTAGTATAGTGTAGTATATATAATGATAAATTAAACATTATAGGTTAATTATGTAATTTATTTTAGACATGTCAAGCGCATTTACAATAAAATAAATATAAAGCCTAAGGGCATTTAAAAAAAAATATTCACAAATTTTTAAACTTTAATTTATTTTTCAATAGTTGTATATTGAATTTAGAGCTCCTTTCATTATGCGATATCATGAAAATTTTGACAAATATTAAGATTTCTATAAATTAAGGTGTAAGAAAGAGGGCTAATTATTTTGTCACTCTGTCAAGGTATGGAGTGGGATAAGTAATAATATCACCCTTCATTCAAAACCTTAATTTCTATTTTCTTATTCGGAAAATGATTTTCATAAAATTGTTTTTATACAAATTGACGTGCCAGTTGATTATCGATAAAATATGAGTCCTGCAAATGATAAATGGTTGATCTTCCATGAATCGAAATAATTTTTCAAGTGTTTTTATACAAATTGATGACACTGCTTATTTTCGGAGTTAATAGGAAGGGGAAGCCTGGAGAGTCAAAATCATCTACAGATGGGTCAAAGACGGATGAAGTCCCCTCAAAGGTCAGAATATTATTACTGCTTGAATGGTAATTAATTAATATAATTATGTAATGATTTAATAATGACAATTTGGAAATTATCTTGTTTGACATGTTTTACAGGGGCCTGATGGCAAAACCGTGTTTAAACCAAAGCATCTTACAATCTGCTGGAAGGAAGATAGTCAATTTTGGAGTATTCCTGAAGGGTGAGGATAACATACCTGTTTTCTTCTTGAATAGTTATATGCTGTTATGTTACAAATCTTGGTTAATTAATATTTTACAAATGTTATGTTACAAATGTTTTGTTAATTAATATTCTTGCATGTATTCATTATAAAAAATTAATACATAATTTACAAATATATAAAGTTTTAAGAGGATCAATATCATAGAAATTTAAGTTGTTTAAGTTGTAATTATCAAAATTTAATAATAGATATGAAAAATAAAAATAATTATATCTGGTCCTTTTAGAATTGAACCAATTTAATTTTTTTATAAAGATTCTTTATCCTTTTCATGCATAACTCTTCTATATACAGAAAGTATTGATAGTTATAATTTGAATACCATAAAAAGTATTTTCATGAATACCATAAAATGTTTACGAAAATCTTTTAAATTCATAAAAAGTATTTTATATATAGATTGTTTTTTTTTTAAAAAAATAAAACCCTTGCTGGATCGGTTCACACCTAGTTTTTTTTTTCTCTCTCTCTTTTAGATACCAATCTCCCCAAATTTCTCCTTCTATCTTCTTCTTCTCTAGCATTCAATCCATTAACTACCCCAACAATAACCCAAACAGTCATCATCATAATCAAGCTTTCTTTCTCTTCCAAACCCAGCTAGAAATCATTTATTGTGTTGATGAATTTGTATGGATTGATTCATTCATAGAAGTTGTTTGTTTGCGTGTGCAGACAGTATAGTTATTTAGTAAAATTTCTAACATCTCTGGATCATGCAAAGTAATTTGCTTTGGCCTGATATTGTTTCCAGGTGCATTCATCATCACGACCTTCAAACTTGTCAATATTCTAGATTTAAACATGTAAAAGTAATTCTACCCTAGGAAGGGTTAATTATCCTTATTTTCATGGTCTGAGTAAGGCGTTGTTGTGGTGTTTCGATGCCTTTGTTCTATAAATTTTAAGTTGATTCCCAATTCTATCTCATCTTTATTTTTTTCTTTTACTAAAAATTAAATAACATCTGAAAATTGTATGTTAATTCTGTAATCAAAGTTGACTGTTGATTTTTAAAAAAATTCCTAACTTACCTTTTTGAAAGACTTAATTTTGTATATAGTAGATAAGAATGGAAATTTTGATTTTAGATAAGAATATTGTTGGTAAAAAACCAACAACAGGACCAATTAATTTAAAACAAAGGGATTAACTAATTATTTTATTGAAAACATAGGGATCCGGTAATAATTTACTCTATTTAATTTGATACTTTAATTTATTCATACAAGTTTTCTCTTGATCCACGTTTTTGTTTTAGGGTAAATTACCAAAAACTTTTCAGAGGTGTTATAAAATTATACGAATCATTTTGACAAAAATCTTCAAATTGTTAAGTAAAGATTACAAATATCCCAAGGCCAAATTGTTACATTCTTAAACGTGGAAAGTTAAGGTTTAGGAATCAGTATATGGTGCAGTTCCGGCCACACTTTTAGTTATTGTTTCTTTCTGTTGTTTCCTTTCATTTTTGGCGGAGACCATAAAACAAAGTTTATTTATTTATTTCTTTACATGACAGGATTGAATTTTAGGGGTGAGTATATTAAACTAAAGACCAATGGTTTATCATCATGATGGAACTGTATAACTACCTTTTGTGAATCTGCAGATTTTGAATAGTGGTGCTATAGTAATGTAGAGTCTATTTTGTTTATGTCAATTTGAATCTATTTGCTCTTTGCAAAATATAGGGATGATGGTTTTGCAGAGCTGCTGGAGGTGTGTTGGCTTGATGTAAGTGGTGAAATGCCTGTAACCAAAGGGAAGGCGTATGAAGTTAGCTTTATGTTATCCATGAACACAGAGAATTCCTTTGGCTGGGACGATCCTGTTACGGTGATGGCTAGGATAGGAAAGGGGAGAGAGTATACGCGCCAAGAAATAAAACTATCAGACTTAAGCGGGGAAGTAGAGGAACGTCCTCAGGATAAGTGTCGGGTTGAGTTTGAAAGTAAAAGTGATGAAAAATCTGAAATTAAAGAGGAACCTCGTGAGAAGAAGAGACAGACTAATAAAAAAGGTGATGAAAACGCTAAAAATGACGAGGAGACGCTCTATTTTGGCTTGTATGAAGTGTGGACTAACAAATGGAAGGGTGGTCTACGGATTCATGAGGCCATAGTTCAGGAAATACCAGCTGGGAATAATGCTTCTCCATCTAATACCCGTTCCAACGAGCTCAGAGGGAAGGAAATAGAAGCTCATGACGATTAATTCTATTTCAACATCTGAAAACCTCCGATTGAGTCCGAAGTTCAAGGAGTAGAAGCTGATTTAGAGCCTTGTAACGTGGGAATGTTTTTTCAGGGATTTGATCAGCGGACCAGATTGCATCTCCTAGTTATCTATTATTTCTATTTTCGTCAGTGTCATATTTCAAGTTATTTTGATTTTCTTAGTTAGCCCAACTATGGCAAACTTATAATATGCATTGCTAGAACTCTAGTTATTTAGCTATGGTTTGAATAAAAACTATAGACTTGAGACTCTTTCTCCAGAGCTTTTCTGTTTATCTTATGATATGCTACGTCAACATCCTAAAATTAATCCTCCGGGCATGATATATATTGTTAATTTCAATACATAAGCTGCTCATGCATGTGCGTTCATTTTTGAAGATTTTAAAGTTTAGGGTAGATAAAAATTAACCATCTTTTTTTATTATTAAAACAAATTAATGGATTTTTAAAGACAGGTCGAAAAGATGTGGTACAAAGGGAGAAAACGAGGATACAGAAATGACACTTCCTTAATTTCCGAATGGTACTCGTGTCATCTTGGATGGGTCTCTAAATTTTCTGCATTTGATGTGCAAAATTTGATGTAGATTCTACAGATGCATATTCAGGATAAAAGGCAGTAAAATAGATGAAAGAAATATCAAATAAAATATTAGAGTTTCAATATAATTCTTGTAAATTAAAAGATCTAAATAGAAACAAAATAGTTGAATTTTTAGGATAGAAAAATCTAATAAACTACAAAATAGTTGAATTCCTGGACAGTGATCCGGACCTGCTGGGCAAATCAACAGGCGTACGTGAAATATTCATGCACGTGTGCGACAGTAAGGAGTTTTTTTTTTGGTTAAAATCGGGGCTAAAACGCCCAATTAAATTAAACGCGACAGAGTTGATCCAATAAGATCATAATACAAAATACAATAAAGACCCGCAGGAGGATCATTAAAGTAAATACAAAATCTATCCAAAAAACTCCTGGTTAAACCGTAGTTGGCTAGCCAATCTGCCACTGAATTTGCTTCTCTATAGACATGGAGCACCTGAATATCCCATTCTTTTGCTAATAATTCTCTAGCCTGCATGATTAGATTATAATTTTTGTCAATGATAATTTTATTTTTAGTGATTAAATCAACCGCTAATGACGAATCAGATTCCAAAATAATTTTTTGGAATCCTTTTGACCAAGCTAATTTCAAACCATTAGTAATTGCCCACAATTCAGCACTCACTGATGTGCAAATCCTGATATTAAGAGCGAAACCAACAATTCATCTACCCATAGCATCCCTAATGACTCCACCAGCTCTAGCCACCCCTGGGTTTCCTTGCTGCAACCATCAACATTAATCTTCACCCAATCAATTAGAGGATATCTCCACCCTATGCAAACCCTCTGTTTGGTATTATCTTTGAATCCAGATTCACCAACCATAGAATGAATAATATCACCCATAAGTCTCCTAATCACTTGAACAGTGTTGGTGTAAGGGGATGTAGAAGAACTAAAAATTCGATGGTTTCTCTCCTTCCATATTTGCCACAGCGCAATGCCAAATTCAATACCCCAGAACTTTCTCTTAGAGCTTGGATGGTTAACTCGAAGGTTATTCAGTAGCCAAGTATACCAGTTAAGGGAGTAAAAAGCCTCTCGATCTGCAACTTCAATAATTCTGTCCCAAACCCCACGTGCATTTGGGCAGTCACGGAGAGCATGGATGATTGTTTCTAACTCTGTCAAACAATGACTACAGCAGGGGTTAGAAGTGATTTTCCTTCTCCATCTAACTTCATTTGTCATGATGGCCCGTGAGCTACTGTCCAAAGGAATATCTTCACTCTTTCTAGACCCTTCCATTGCCAGATGATCTTTCACAAAGGGTCGTTTTGTTGATGAGTAGCTCTACTATCTTCCTGAATCCGATAAACTAAATTAATTGAGAATTGACCACCTGTACAATGTCTCTAGTATACTTTATCTTCCCCCAACTGAGGTGTAGGAGGATTATAACCTGCCAAGATCAAAATTACCTGAATTGGTAGGAAATGAGCAAAAGTTTCCCATTGCCATTGACCTTTGTCATCCACCATATCGGCCACTGAACAATTCAACATAACCTCAGTAATAATCTGGGAAGTGTGCATATGCAAAGGGCCATACCCTTCCAACCAGGAGTCTTTCCAAAATAGCACCTTGCTTCCACATCCCAGAGCCCAGTTTACACCTTGAGTGATAAATGGCCACACTTTGCAAATACCCTTCCACAAAACTGAATCTCTTTGTTTAACCTGAGGACTAGGAATTAGCTCCTGATCCTTAACATATTTAGATCGCAAGACCCGAACCCATAATCTCTCACTATTCTGAAAAAATCCCCAAGCTAGTTTCATAATGAAAGCCCTGTTCATATTGTGCGACAGTAAGGAGTTAATTATAAATGAAGATGCACAGTATCAAATGAATTATTTTGCAAAGCGGGAAGAGAAGAAGAAAGGTTTACCTGGTCTGCTGGAGCTGGTGGTCTGGAGCGACGACGTCTGGACAAGGCTTCTTCTTCCTTCTTTGTTCTTCTCTCTGTTATTTGTTTTCCCCTGTGTTGGGTTCTTTTCTGCTTTTTTGTTCCTCTGTTCTTTGTATCTCACCCCCTGTTCTCTGGGTTTGTTTCTTCGTTCGTGGTCTCTTGTGCCCCTCTGTTCTGTGCTTCTGTTTCCTTATGATTTTTCTCCTCAGTCTTTTTCATGTTCGTTTATATCCCCTGGAAAACCCTCTGTTCACTCTATATTTGCCCTTGTGTTTGTTCTCTGTTCTCCTTTCCTGGCCTCTTTCCCTGTTTGCCTTTCTTCTTCCCCAGTTTCCTTTGTTACCCCCTCTGGTTTTTCGTTTCTTCCCTCCCAGTCTTTCTCTGTTTGCATCTCTCTCCCCTCCTATCAATGGTCCTTCTCTGGCTTTTATGAAGCCAAAGAATGTATGATCGTGCACGATCTGCACGATGGGCGTCTTGCACGTTCGCCTTCATTTGAAGACTAGTCGGGTGCTAAAGGCCCTGTCACTGCAAGACAAATTCTGGCATTTAGAGAATATCGTGTGGGTGAGGAGATCGTGTCTGGCTGAAGCTGTGTTAGTGGTGTCTCAAATGGATTTCCTTTGCTTTTCCTAGAGAAGAGAATGAATAGTGTCTTGGAACTGCGTCGTTTGGCTATCTTCAATTTCCCCCCTAAACTTTTGACATTTAGCAATTGGGTCCTTAATCAAGGAAAATCTTTTTTTTCCCCTAGATCAAATTGCAATTGGACCCCTGGATTATAGCATCATTTCCAAAACAATCCTAGGTTTCTGAGTTTTTCAATTTGATCCTTAATTGACTCTTCAACTTTTAATTCTTTCAAGATTACCCCTGAAATAATCAATTAAACTCCTAAATGCCCTCATCATTTCACTTTGGTCCTTGGATTTTAATTTCTTGCAATTTTGCCTCTAATCAGCCCCAAACTTTGATACTACTTCAATTACACCCTTAATTTCATTAATTAAACTAATTTTCAGTTCAATGAAATCCCCAAACTTATTAATTCTTTCAATTTTTGACCAAATTGACTCCCAAATTTATAATTCAATCCTTATTAGTCCTTAAACTTTTGATTTGTGTTGTTTTAACCCAATTCTTAAATTATTTTTTTATTCATTCTTTTTTTTAAGAAATCAAAAATTGGGTTATAATAAAAGTAATTGAAATGGAAAAGAGAAAACATACAGGATTAAGGATTCTATACTATTGGACAGTAATTTAATCTTTTCTTTACTCTTGATAGAGACATGTTTTCCATTGGCAATAGACATTTAAGTTGGAGAAAAAAATCCTTCAAAATTATATAAGTTAGTCATTTTATTAGTTATATTATTAGCTGCACTTGAGTTAATGACCCAAGAATCATGCACAATACTAGTTACCAAGGCAATTTTAAATGTAATAAGAATACCACCATCGATCTGTGGTTTTTTACAGGATGTGAACCGAGTTTGCAAGCAAACTTACCAGGGAGTGCCATAGAATCAGAGACAGATATTGTCATGGCAATATCACCCTTTTTCCATAAGATAGGCAACAAAGTCATTGAGAAGGGCAGATGTAGAGAAATTCTTAACATTACTAGGAAGAGAACTAGTGAAGTGAGCAGTAACAACAATGTAAGCCTTATGATAATAGCCCCTTTGAGGTTTCTTCTTCTTTTTAAGATACAGCTTTAGCTCTGGATGAAAAATCCAACACCTCCTAGTGACCAATATTATGACAATGATGCCACTTTAAATCGGGTCGTTTTCCCTTGTAAGGTCCATCATTGTTCATTGATTTGTTAATAGCATAAGCACAAGTTTCTGATAAAGGGATTTTAGAGTCAAAATTCATAACCTTTATGCAAGTTTCTTCTCATTGAATAGTAGCGCACACACTAGTAAGGGATTGAAAATCAGGATTCATGAGGATCTTGATGTGAAGATCTTCATATTTTGAACTGAGACTAGCTAAGAGTTGGAAGATCTTGTCCTCCTCTTCATGTATCCTTAATTTTGCTGCATCAACCGTATAAGGACGATATAGTGCAAGTTCACTCGTCATACCTTCCAGGGTTTCGAGTAATTGAACATAAGTGTTTCCATCTTGCTGCAAATTGGCAAGATTTTTGTCGATATGAAAAATACAAGTTGAATTGTTTTGATTTCCATATATCTCTTTCACAGCTTTCCATAATGACGCAGCAGAAAACGGTAAATGAATACGACCAACGTCAATATTCCGTAAATGATTTACAACGAGAGAAACTCTAAGAAAACTCAAGGTTTGTTTATTCAAAAATCAATAGCTGCCCGGTCAGAGGCCTTACAATGGTATATAAAGCAAAACCCTAACCTAACCCATGACGGATAAGGAAACGACACAAAACATTAAATTTACCAAAAATGGCAAATTTGAGATAAATGCAGAATATGAAAGGCCTATGAATCCTGAGCAAACAGGAATTGACGAAAGTCAATTCGGACTCGGGAATCAAGAGTTATGGCTAAAACAAAACTTTCCAAAAATGGAAAACATAACGATTTCGGAGCCGAAACGATGGAATTTGGCCAAAAACTGGTGGACATCAGGGGCATAGCCACTGACTTCCTCCGCAAATAGCGAAACGCATTGACTCAGTGAATTTCGCGGCATTCCAGCTTCGACGCCCCGGCTGCCAAAATTCAGTTGCCTTTGAATTTCGGGTGATCCCTCTTAAGCATGTATGCTTCCGCTACTTGTTCTACATCAGACTCCTCCACTTGTAAAGAACTCGACCTCGAGTTAGGTTCTGGATCGGGATCATGATACAAGTGTTCCTCTGCATAATACTGAAACAAATCTGCAACGTTGAAAGTCTTGGAAATGCCCATGGTTTCGGGAAGATCAATTACATAGGCATTATCGTTGATCTACTTCAAACCTTGATATGGACCATATTTCTTAGGCTTCAGCTTGTTGTAAGTGCCTACAGGAAACCTTTCTTTGCGCAAGAAAACCATCACGGAATCTCCCTCTTCAAACACCTGGCGACGTCGATGCCTATCTGCTGCAGCCTTGTACTTGGCATTTGTTGCTTCCAACCTCTGCTTCACTTCCTCCTGCACGGTCTGGCCTTGTGTCGCCATGGTCTCAGCGGCCATACTAAATCCTGGGCCTCCTTTAGGTAGACGAACTAAGTCCACTGTATGTCTCGGTGGTGTCACATATATCATAGCAAAAGGAGTCTTCCCCATTGCGCTATGAACAGCACTATTGTAAGCAAACTCAGCCTGTGGCAATGCATGATCCCACTGTTTTGGTTTATCTCCACAAATGCTACGAACCAGATTTCCCAAAGTTCTGTTTGTCACCTCTGTCTGCCCATCAGTTTGCGGGTGCGCGGTTGTGCTTCAGTTCAGCGAAGTCTGAAACATCTTCCATAAAGTCACCCAAAAGTGGCTAAGGAATTTCGTGTTGCGATCGGAAGTAATGGACTGCGGCACGCCGTGAAGTCGGACCACCTCCCTGAAAAATAACCGGGCTATATGCGAAGCATCTGAGGTCTTTCGGCAAGGGATGAAGTGAGCCATTTTTGAAAACCTGTCAACCACCACAAAAACAGAATCCACCCCTCGCTGGGTGCGAGGCAACCCCAGCATAAAATCCATAGACAAATCTTCCCAAATATTGTTAGGAATAGGTAAAGGTGTGTAAAGACCAGTATTTTGCGACTGACCTTTAGATACCTGACAAATATAGCACCTCTGTACAAAATCGCCGACGTCTCTCTTCAGTTGTGGCCAGAAATATCATTCCTCTAAGCTAGCCACTGTTTTGTCCCTGCCCAAGTGTCCACTCAATCCACCCCCATGAAGGTCACGGATCAACTTCTCTCGCAGCGACATCCGGGGTATACACAGATGATTTCCGCGGAACAGATAACCTTCGCTCTCATGAAAATCGCTGACGGGGTGTTTCTCAAGGCACTTCGCCCAGATTTCTTTGAAATCCTCATCCTCCTGATATAAATCCTTTAGGCACTCAAACCCCACTATCTCATGCGCCAATGTCACCAGCAGATTGGCACGACGGCTCAACGCATCAGCAACCCGATTCAAAGCACCAGACTTGTGTCGAATAGCAAAAGGGAACTTTTGAAGGAAAGTTGCCCATCTGACATGCATGTTATCCAAGTGCTTTTGGCTATTAATAAATTTCAGAGCTTGGTGATCAGTGTACAAAACAAACTCCCACTGTACTAGATAGTGTTCCCAATGTTTCAAAGCTCGGACCACCGCGTAAAACTCTTGGTTATACGTGCTCCACTTCTGACGAGTCTCACTCAACTTCTCACTGAAGAAGGCTACTGGTCTTTTCTCCTGGGATAGCACAGCCCCAATTCCCACTCTACTTGCATCACATTCAACTTCGAAAATCTTCTCAAAACTGGGTAGGGCCAATACTGGTGCAGTGCATAGCTTCTCCTTTATCAACGCAAAGCTCGTTTCTGCCTCTTCCCCCCACTAAAATTTGCCTTTCTTCATGCACTCGGTTATCAGTGCCATGACAGTACTGAAGTTCCGAATAAATCGGCGGTAGAAAGTGGCTAATCCGTGGAAACTCCGAACTTCACCCACGGTCTTCGGTGCAGGCCATTCTCTAATTGCTCGGACCTTCTCTCCATCCACATGAATCCCCTCTGAACTCACCACATAACCCAGAAACAACAAGCTATCCGTCATAAAGCTGCACTTTTTCAGATTAAGGAATAGCTGGTTCTCTTATAGCACTCCCAACACATCCCGTAACTGCTCCACATGCTCATCCGCGGTTTTACTATAGATAAGGATATCGTCGAAGTAAACGACAACAAATTTTCCCACAAAAGGCTTCAATACCTGATTCATCACGCGCATAAAAGTGCTGGGCGCGTTGGATAACCCAAACAGCATAACCAGCCACTCATATAACCCGTCTTTGCTTTTGAATGTTGTCTTCCATTCGTCCCCTGGTCTGACCCGAATCTGGTGATATCAACTGCGGAGGTCAATTTTTTAGAATAACTTCGAGCCTTCAAGCTGATCCAACATGTCATCTAGGCGAGGAATTGGGAAGCGATACTTGACAGTTATCTTGTTGATAGCTCGGCTGTCCACACACATACGCCAACTCCCATCTTTCTTTGGCGTTAACAACGCAGGAACTGCACACAGACTCATGCTCTCACGGATAAAACCCTTCTACAACAAGTCTTTAATTTTCTCCCTCAAGACCTCGTTCTCTTTCGGACTCATCCGATAATGAGGTAGATTTGGCAGGCTGGCCCCTGGTATGAGGTCTATATGGTGCTGGACATCCCTCAAAGGCGGTAAATTATTCGGCAACTCTTCCAAAGTGATATCCCTGAACTGATTTATCAATGGTTTCAGCCTGTTAGGGACTGTCACCGAAGCCTCAACTTCCCCTTCCACCACGAGGGCTTTCACTACGAGTGCATAAAACTCTGGCGCGCCCTTGATGTCTGCCACAAACTCTGTATCCGAACTGGACACTGTAAAAAACGACTGCTTCCCCACTTCAAAAGCCTTACCGGACAGTGCCTTCCTTTTGTAAGGAGCTATAGCAATCTTATGTGATCCCCACGTGAACAAATAAGTATTATCCCGACCCTTGTAGGTAATATCAACATCATACTGCCACGGCCGACCCAACAACACATGACTAGCATCCATATCAATCACATCGCAAACTACTTCATCTTTATATATTTTTCCAATGGAAATAGGAACGCGACAGATTTCAGTTACCTTCACCGTGGGTCCTTTCTTGATCCAGCCGATAGTGTATGGAGTCGGGTGCTTCTCGGTTGGTAGCTTTAAGTGTTCAACTAGGCCCCTTGCAACGAAGTTCTCGCAACTCCCGCTATCCACAATTAAGTCACACACCTTCTGGCTCACGGTGCAGTATGAGCGGAAGATGTTATTCCGCTGTCCTGCATCCTCTTGCCGTGGAGTGTATAATATCCGCTGCACTACACAGTTGATTCTTTCTCCATCCTCCTCAGCGAACTCTGCCCCCTCATAACAGTCATCCTCCCCTGCATCATCCCCAGTAGTCTCTGGATCCCCTTCTTCCCCTTCGATCCAGTTGACAGGTCTACGACGATCCGGGCAAGTGTTAGAGAGATGACCAGGTTTCCGACAGCGATAACAGACTCCAGGTGCAGGTCTGGCGTAAGGGTTGGGATTCAAGTTCGTGTTCATGTTATGATTTGGATTTCTGGGCATATTCCTGTTGCCGCCTTGGGCTGCTTGGCTGCTGCTGCTGCCTCCTTCTTTGTTCTGATTCATCACGCCTGTTTGGCTACTGTTGCCACCCTTGTCTCTAGTATTAAACGAAGATTCTGGGTTGTTTCGACGAAACCCTGAGACTCCTCCTCTTCGTTCCATCAGTTCAGCCTTCAATGCCAGATTATGAGCTTCCTCCACAGTCCAAACCACCTGTAACCCAATCTTATCTCGCAATGATGATTTCAATCCATTCATATACCTGGCTACGTGCTGCCCCTCCGTCTCGTTAAGATTGTTTCGCTCCAAGAGTCTAGAGAACTCCGCAGTATAATCGAACACAGACCTGGATCCTTGTGAGCAGTCTTGAAGTAATTGAAACAGATATTGTTCATAATCTGGTGGCAGAAACCTTCCTATCATCAGTTGCTTCATCCTACGCCAAGTTCTTACAAGAGCCTTCCCTTGTCGCTGCCGATTCTTCTGTAATTGATCCCACCATACTGCAGCCCCTCCCTTCAATCGAAAGGCTACAAACCTCACCATCTTTTCTTCTGGTATCTCCATCATCTCAAAGAATCGTTCCACTTCAGTAACCCAATCAAGAAAATCTTCAATTCGCAGATTCCCATTAAAACTGGGCAGATCTGCTTTCAGGCAATAATCATCATGTTCCCTCGGACGCCTCGCAGGTGGAGGTAAACCGTATCCCATGTCATCTTCTTCATCAGAATCATCCTCGCTGTCAGGTTGGATGCGAGGTGCTGGGTTGCGTCTTCTATCAACAGGTTGGCCCCTGGCAATTCCTTCAACGCGAGCCCTGTTAACTGGTGGCCTGTTATTGGCGTTGAGGTTAACCCCGGCAGCAAGCATCTCGCGAATCTGCGCTACTTGTTGCCGCATTTCCTCCACTGCCGCCCACAAGGCCTTTACTCCATGGTCTCTGCCAATAGAGTTTTCATCTCCTGCTTCGTTATTCGCCATCGAGTTTGGCAAATCCGTGCTCTGATACCAATTGACGCAGTAGAAAACGGTAAATGAATACGACCAACGTCAATATTCCGTAAATGATTTACAACGAGAGAAACTCTAAGAAAACTCAAGGTTTGTTTATTCAAAAATCAATAGCTGCCCGGTCAGAGGCCTTACAAT
>Ga0325404_1001089_pt1 | contig 28488 bp, 12 predicted proteins | sample PopdelMetagenome_18_FD_205664 | JGI IMG/M metagenome (GOLD analysis project Ga0325404, IMG submission 205664) | Populus deltoides microbial communities from Bellville, Georgia, United States - Xylem-Control-R1 | ecosystem: Host-associated > Plants > Phyllosphere > Stem > Wood/Secondary xylem...
TGCTTTCAAGCCATTGAATTCACCTCGCATGTTACTAGCTCCATCATATCCCTGACCACGCAATCTTGATATGCTTAGCCCATGTTTAGAAAACAAAGCTTCAATAGCTGCCTTGAGTGAACTAGCAATTGTATCTCGTATATGTTGAATGCCAAGAAAATGTTCAATTATATGTCCAATGTTGTCTACATATCGTAGAACAACAGCCATTTGTTCCTTGATTAATATGTCACGTGACTCATCAATTAAAATTAAAAATAATGGGTCACCTAGATCTTTGATAATGATATTTGTAATCTCCTCTGCAGCAGCTTGAGTAATGTCTTTTTGAATATTTGGAAAAGTCAATTTGTTATGACTAGGAGCTTCGCTGAAAGTAACTCTTTTAATAGCTTCATTATTTCTGGAAAGAAAATGCAAGAGCTCTAGATAATTTCCTTGGTTGCTTGAACATTCACATTCATCATGGCCACGAAATGGAAGTCCTTGGTGCAACAAAAACAAGCACACTCTATTGAAGCATTCAATCGAGTTCGATAATCACTTTGACTCTTTACTATCTGCTTAGATAACAAAGTCATGATACTTTGTTTTTCATTCATCAAATTCTCACATTTTATCTGAGCTACATTGTGACGACTATTAGACTTTCCAATGTGAAGATCAAATCTTTCCTTTTTTTTTCTAATTTGAATACCCTTCACCCACAAATGAATCAATACCCCCTTTTGACTTGAAGAGATAACAATACACGCAAAAGACAACATCTTTAGCTATGTTGTACTCTAACCATGTTGGGTATGCACCAAACCAAGCCAGATTAAAGTGTTGTAGTGTTGATATATTTCCAAATTGTTTTTGAGGAAAATCACAGTGTGAAGGTTGACAAGGATCTTTTTGTAGATAAACTCTTCGGATTGCATCCCTATCATTTATATGGTATTCATAAATTGGTTTTCTTAAGCCAGGGTCAGCAAGGAGAGTGTCGGGGTTGATTTCAATATGACTTTTCTTTGAACTTGATTGAATTACATGACTTGAAGCTTTGATTGACTCTTCATCCTCAAGGGATTTACGTTTGAAATACTTGTCTAGTGACATGTTAATTTAATATAAACCTGCTGGATTTTTTTATCATCATTAATGTCTACATAATAATTAACACAACTACATAATAATTCACTGTTAAATAAAAATCAGTTGAGTTACACAATAATTCTAAATCTTTCATATGAAATTCATAACAAAATACACATAAATTCATCAAAATCAAAACCTATTTCAATTCATATCTATATGCATATAATAAGAATGTTGATTAAATTATACTTAATCATTTCTAGATATTTAATCGAGGAGCAATGCCTCATGTATGTGTAAGAGGAACAATTCTTGAAAAACATGATTTCTACTTGATATTTTACTTACAAACAAGTCATGTGAAAATATTAAATTTCAATAAACTACTCTACCAATCCAAGAGATGTCAATAATAGTGGTTTTGCATAAATATTAATTTATTCCTTTATAATAAGAAAAGAAACATTTAATTGATTAAATTAGTAGATTTAAACATTTATTTTAAACATATTGGAACATATTCATATCAAAACCCCTAAATTATCATAAACCCTAATATTTTTAATAACTAATTATAAAAGAATAAAATTAAAATTAAACAATGAAATAAAATTTTTTTACCTAAAATATAAAGCAAAAAAAAAATTAATTACTTAGCTATACTTTATGAGAAATTTGCATACTAGAGAGGCAGAGAACAACAGCTCATGAAAAGAATAAAGCAACACAGCAGCTCATGAAAAGAAAGGCAAGAACAAAAAATACTCTGTTAGTCAGGGATTCCATATTTTTAAGCTGGTACTAATGATTTAATATAAAAACGAAAAGGAAAAAGGAAAAAAAATTGTGCAATGAACTGTGTATATATATTATATTATATTATATTAATATATAAGTCAATAATTATAAATAATATCAACTTTTCTTTTTTTTTCCTTGCAGTAACAATTTCCTAAACTAATATATTAATATTTTAATATAAAAAAAATTAAGGGACAAATTGTCCCCTTTTATCTCTCCATGGCTCCGTCATTAGGTTTGGTTTTAAGAAAATAGAAATAATTTACAATTTATTGACTCTCCTTTGACACTTATCCAACTATAATAACGGTAATTGCAGCATAAAAAATAATATGTTTCATTTTGAATTTTTTTAATCTTATTCTTCTATAGATCAGGTTTTGTTTTTCTACTTTTAGAGGATCACATTGTTTTACTTTCTCATGTTGTAACTATATCGCTGCAACTTTCTGTACTTTTTTTTTTCATTTTGAAAAGACAAGAGTTAATACGTGATAATATTTTTATTTAAAAAAAAGAAATATATTGTATAATTTGTTAAAGACTCATAAATGCAGTATATATTTTTTATTAATTTTTTAAAAGATTATTTTATCTTTTAAATGAAATAATGAAATACTTAGCTTTTCATCTAATAAAAATAATTAAATCTAATAAATCTTAAAAGAATCACCTTCCAGTTTCAAAAGTTAAGGGTCATTTGGTACCATTTCCTCTCTTTTTTTCTAATTTTTTAAAAAAACAAAAAATATTTCTTGTTTATTGTTTATAGGTTTCTGAAAATCATTTTTTTTTTATAGATTTTATTAAGTTATGAAAAAAAATTAAATTATTATTAGTTAAAATATGAAAAATTATAACATTATATAGTTAATTAATAAGATAAAATGAATGGATTGAAGTGACAACACGATGGTAGTGGTGGCAATAATAATAGTAGTTATTATAACCTAATTTTTATCCCTTTAAACACAAAAGGATTTGCATTAGTATATTTTATAGGAAAATTTGATAGATTTTGAGGAAAAACTAGATGGAAAGTAATCAAAATATATATAAAAAAAACATAAAAAAATTATAAAAAAGAAAATTAAATATAAAATCAAATAAATAATGAATTTTCAAAAGGCAAGGACTAGGCTACAACAATCACAAGAAAGGTTAAAATTGCATGTAATTAAAGACAATTGAATTATCTCCTATCCAAGGTTGATAAGCAAATTAGAGAAAAAAGTTGAAATTTGTCACAATTGAAAGATCAAGAATCAAAATAGAAAAGATGATAGGGTTTAGAAATCCAATTCATTCAATTAGGGGTTTAATTAAAGTTGGAATTTAAGGAAAAATTGCATAAATTTGGTGGCTAAGGACCAAAATGAAAGAAGCAATTAAAGTTAAGGATGAAAATTAGAGAAGATTAGGGATGAAATTAAAAGGAATTCAAAGTTAAAAGAGAAATTGGAAACCAAATCGAGAATTTTTAAAACCAAGGATTATAACTAAAAACGCACCGAGATTCAAGGACCTAGATGAAAATTACCTTGGAACAATATCATTCCAATTAAAATAAAAGATCCATAATTTATCTAAAGGGTTGAATGAAGTGTTGTTTGGTTTGTTCTTCAAGACCATTTTTCTACAAATGGAATACAAGCCTACATGATGAGGAACTTTAGTGCCTTCTTCTCCCTCTTGTTTGATCTGTTGAAACAAAAAGAAAATGCTCCTCCTTCATCTTTGATCTTGTAATTCTCATTCAACCCATTCCCTACTCATCTTTAGCTTTGAAACACTCTGCCAAACCATGTCGAAACCCTCTACCTAACCAATCTCCTTTATCATAGTACATTTTAAGTTATCTATGGTGGTTTTCGGAGAATTGAATGGTTCTGAAAAGAGGTTTTAGAATGTTCCAAGGAGCTTATATAAACCTCCAACCAAGAAGAACGATGACAATAACAATTATAAGAACAATCATAAAAAAAAAACCAAGAAGGGAGAGGTGAAAAGAGAGAACAAGATAGAGTAGTGAAGAAAATAGATGGAATAAAATAGAGAGAAGAAAAAAAAGGTAGAAGGAGAGAGTAGAGATTTTGAGAAGACGATTGATGAGGAGAGTATATAGAAGAGTCTTTTTTGTTAAAAAAAAATAGAGACAAAAACTAAAAATAAGGATATAATGGATATATCTTAACAATAATAATAATAAATAAATAAATAAAAAGAAAATTTTTATTACATGATATGCAAATTCTTAGATTAAATAATATAAAAACTCAAATGAAACAAAAATAAATTGTTATAGAAAAAATACCTATGATCAAATATTTAACAAAAATAACTAGTGGGACTTAAACGAGTGGTACATTTGTAAATAAAAAGAAAAAAAAATCCCCCTTTTCCTCTTAAATCTAGACGATGGTAAAGGGAGAGGGAAGTAGGAAAATTTGGTTCTTTCTCTCCTAAAATCCTTCTATTTCCTCTTAATTATGGGAAGGGTGTAGTTAAATGAAATCTTATAAAGAAAACTCAAACAAGTAAAGAATTAGAGAGAGAGAGAGAGAGATTTAGGAGTTAAGGGATAGAGAGAGAAATTAATCAAATTGGAAGAAAAGGAAGGCATGTTTGGAATTAATTTCAAAAATCTTCCTAGATTGGATTAACTAGTTATGGTAAGGGGTTTTTCTTCATTAAATGCAATTTTACTCTTGATTATTTTGGTCGATTGAAATCCCTAAATTGTAAAAATTAGAGTTTATGCATTTTGTGAATGAAATTGTGAGATTGTGTTAATTATTAGTTGATTTTAGGTTAAATGACATGAATAACGAACTAATTGAAGAAATTGAAACTATATTGGGGAAAATTTAAGACTTTAGGGATGAACATGATTGGGAATGTTGGAAGTTTTAGAAATTTAATTTAAATTGAGTTTATTGATGATGTTTTAATGATGTAGTGATTGTTATCGCCGCGATAAGAAAAAAATAGTTTAGTTTGAAGTGAAAAAGTGGATATGTGTCCATATTTCTACTTAAAGGGATTGAATTGATCATCAACCATTAGATTATAGAAAAAAGAGGGATGGTTGACTTTATACCTTACCAAGGGGAACTAAGCTCATAGTATATGCAAGTCTACGGGGAGAAAATCAATATCTTGGCCCAAAATAGCATGAGCAATGGTTGTAAGTTAACATTTGTTGGCCTATCTATTTGAAAAAAAAAAAACTTGCGACTTACTTATAAGATGCATATATATTTAAGACTTGTTGAAAATACCGTAATGTGTATTGCTAAAGAGTAGTTATTGTTTTATGTATGGAAATAAAGAAAATGAGAAATTGGATTGAATTGCATTGATTGTTGATGTTATGAATGTTTGAGATGTATTAGAACATTACAATGTGAAATGTTTTGCTTGACAAGTGGTAAAATAGAAATTGTGAAAAATATCTAGGCTGGATATATAATGATAATTAAGAATGTGAAGTTTTATTCTGAACACAATGTGGAAATATAGGAAAAGATGAAATTGTAATTGAAATACAATAAGTGGTATGAAAAGAATAATGTTACATTTTATTAAGTGTGATAAATAGCTTAAAATGATTTGGGGTACTAATAAGGATGTTTTCCTTAAAAATCAAGAGGGGCATCCGAGGTTAGACTCGCAATCGACGAAGCACATACAACTGAAGTGTTAGGTAGGTGCTTGTCACCTCATTTGTTTATTTAAAAATACATTTTTTTAGGATTCTATATCCTTGTGAAATGTTTTTGGAGAGGATTACAAAAATAAAGAATTTGATAAAAAAAAAAAGTCAGTCATTTGGACGGAGACTAGTTATTTATGAGCTAAAGTCGGTCGTTTGGACAAAGACTAAATTATTATGTATTAAAGTCAGCTGTTTGGACGAAAACTAATTATTCATATATATAAAAATTAGATGTTTGGACAAATACTAATCATTTAGATATATAAAAGTCAATTGTATGGATGGATCCTAGATATAAATGTGTATCTCAGTAGCCCGTGGAGACTAATGGTGAAATTGGTTAAAATGATGGAGTTTATAGTAAAAGAGAAACAAAAGAAAAGCAATTTATATAAAGTGAACTATTATAGTTGTGTTTGTAATTGAGGTTTAATATAAGACATTGTGTTTAAGGTATATTACATGCTTATATTTATTATTTAAACTATTATGTATTCCATGTCCATTATATCTACCACTATAGTAGTGATTTCATTGTTGAGGCTCTTATCAATTTTGTATTAGGTAGAATTTAGTAGATTATTATCTTATAATATGTATATAAACTAATATGTATGTAAATCCTTTATTTTGAGATTGTAAACAAGCAATAAGATAGGTTATTAATCATTTTGGATTAATTGCATATATATATATGTTTGTAAGATTGCATATTTTTCATAAAATAAAACGAACTCTATTTGTGTATTCAAGTGGTGAATAATTATAATTGATAAATTGTTGGGTGGTTTGCTTAAGGATGCCTATAAGCATTGGTTGTGTGACCAAATATGGTTTTGATTGCATTCATGTTCGAGCATATATAAATTGCAAAATAAAATTTTATATAGGGCTTTTTATAGGGGAGATTTTGCTGTGATTTTGTCAAATTATATAAGATCCTTGATTTAAATGGAAAACCCTTAGCATGTTTAATATTTATACATATAATAAAACAAATGTTCTGATATGTCAATTGGGATGGCCTTTGTATAGGAAGACTTCACCTTTATGAAAAGAAAAAAATGACTCTATTTTTCATGTACATGATTATCTTAAAAAACTAATTTATATTAAAAAGGCTTGAGGTATTACAGTTAGTATTAGAGCTTATGGTTATGATTTAATAGACTTTATAAACTTGAATGGTATTACTAATCAATAATGTGTATTACATGATGGTTAAAATAAGAAAAAGAACTAAAAAAATCCAACTATAAATTTGAGGAGGGATAAGTTCACTGATGTTAAGAGCAATAAACAGAAGACCTCTTAGAAGACATTGTATATTTTTCACCAGTTTCGAATGATAAAAGGAACTCAGACAAATGCACCTCCTAATTTAAGGAGGGGATAAGTTTGCTGATATTAGAAAGGAACATATAAAAAACCCTTTAAAGAACATTTCATCTCATTAACCAACTATGCCATCATAGTCAGCCTAGAAGGAGGTATCACAACTTAAAGGTGTTTCCTCATTAATTCTAATGGCAATGCCATAATCAATTTTATTTGATATTATAAGACAATCTAGTAGACCCTGTCTATGGTGCCACCAATAGCATCGATTCCATAACAAGATCCAACATTCTTAGCAGAAATTTTAAGCGTGATGGTGTCCTATTTAATAAGGGTAAAGTGGTGTAGACAAAGATAACACCCCCACCTTAGTGCATTGGATGAATAATATGAGGGAGATGAGGTGCTCTCCATCTCTAGGGGAAGAATATATCGAAGTAGTCAAGCATTGGCTTTGGAATGATTCAGGTTCCTATGCCAAAACTGTACAAGTAAATTATATGACACAATTACTTTCATATAGCGCACACTCTTGGTGGGTGACTATCAGGTAGAGAAAAGCTATAAAAATACTATCCTGGATTAGTTTCTAAATAGAATTTTGAGAATAAATATCACTCCTGATAATAAATGAGGAGTAAGGAGTAGGAATTCCTTGCTTTTAAGTAAAAATAATATGATGGTACTAGAGTACGAGTACTACCCTTAGTATCTTTCTATCTTTTTCTTTATTCTAATGCCTACAAAACAACATCTGATAAAAAGGATAAGGGATGGTTTTAGATAGGAGATCAGAAATGGATTGGACACTTTTAGACTAGTAACAGTTATAAAGCTAGTAGAGGTTGCTTACTATGTAGAAGTAGTGCTGGAAAAGGAATAACAAGAAGTAGTGGATCACGAACAACAAATGGTGTGAAAAAAAAAAAGTTAGCATTACATGTGGGTAAATTGGTTCAATCTAAGGGCAAGTCAAATAGTGAGTTCAGCAAGGACTGTATCCCATGGGATGTCTTTTTTCCCATAGTGTAACTTCTACAACCAGCCATCCTGGTGATTATATAGTGATGACTATGACGTGTTTCATTTGTAGATATGAGAGGCACTATTGAAGAGATTGCAAACACCTGGAGAGTGAATGTCATATATGTGGAGAACAAGGGCACCTTAAAAGAGATTGTCTAAATTATATCATGTCCAAGACTTAATAGTAGTCAGTATTAATCATGAAAGGGGCCAAGAAAACTCGCTCAATTAAGAGCGAGGGTTAGTAGAGGTTGGTCTTGAGTGCAAGCCTAGAGGACCCAAAAAAGATCTATAATATTAATTAGGGGATGTTAAGACCTTTTTAGATATGGTGGCAGGTATGATAACAATTAATTCTCAAGATGTGCATGTCTTATTAGATCCGGTAGCTAACATTCCTTTGTATAATATAAATTTGCTAGTAAACTGAATATGCCAAAATACAAATCAATTAAAGGGCTAATGATTAGTAAACTTTTAGAAGAAATAATAGATATTAATGATGTATATGAGGAGTGTGTTATACTTATAGGGGTTATGGTATGAAAATGGATTTAATACCTTTAGAGATACATGATTTTGATGTTATATTAGGGATGGATTGTTTTACAAAGACAATAACTTTTAAGGCACTTACAAGAAAAGAAGTTGAATTTAGGGTGAAAGACGAGTAGTACCGAATTTCATCATTTCAACGATGACTGTAAGGAGATTAATGAGGAAGGGATGTGATGCCTATTTGGCGCGTGAAACCCTATAGTTCTCAACATTGTAATGATGGTTTAAGCTTTGAACTTAATGAAATATAGGGTCAATGTTTTTAAAACACTTAGCATCAATAAATCTTATTGATGTTTTATCCATATGGTTATATTCTTACCATATTATTTAACACATTTCTAGTCATTATTCCAATCATACAATTATGATTTATGTTTTTTAATTTCTAATAGAATTTCAATAGAGACTCCTCTGTTCGAGTCCCAAAAATAATTCTTCTCTTCATAAAGAACACTTGTTTATCAACCAATGGATATACGAATCCAACAACGCATTAATCTCATTCTCAATATTATTCCCTATGCCTCTCAAGCAACCAAATCACTTTGGCATCAAATACATGGTAATATTCATAAAATCTGCCAAATCATAACACATGATTTAGATTAAAGGTTAATTATGCAAATATAGAATTTATAAGTTCATATTCAACTAATTCTTTTAAGTCCTTTTATTATTGTCACAACTCATTTTTGAGTTATTCCCCAAATTCATCTTCTTTCTTTTCAAAATAAAAAATAAAATAAAATAAAATAAAGACTGATATTTTGGCAAAAGCCCAAGATTTCAAATGTAGAAAAAATCAAGCTATAATTTTATGGAATTGGAAGTATAATTGTACCTCATTTTACCCAAAACTAGAGAGACAATATAGATTCAAGGTCAAGTTACATGATTATCGAATGAATCTGCATAAAAATTAAGTTCAAGGATATAATTAGATTTTTAATAGGCCAATTTGATTTAATCATAGGCCAAAATAAAGTTTAATTATATTTAATAATTAATTTGGGTTCAATTAAAGGATTTAATTAGGTGTAAGGACTTAATTATACTTTAAATGGGCCAAATTAATTTTATTAGGGGCTTAATTGGTGAAAACATAAGTTTGGGAGCCCAATTTGGACTTAATTAAGAAGATTGAAATTTTAGGAGACCAAATTTAATTTTAACCAAGTCAATTGATTGAAATTAGATGTAAAATTGCAAGAAAATCAAAATTTTGGGGAAAATTAAGAGCTAAAATAAAGAAATTCACAACTAAGGACCATTTTTAGAAAAGACGTAGAACTCTATAGACCCAATTAGCTTAAATCAGGGGTGAAATTGAAGAGATTTGAAAGTTTAATGGTCATTTAGAGGTTAAATTGGAGAAATCCAAACTAAGGACTAAAATGAAAAAGATATTGAGATCCAGGGCTGAAATTGAAGTTCGTTAGGGTTAAAATTAAACAAAATTAAAAGTTTGAAGCCAATCAAGGGTGTAATTGAGAGAAATTAGAAACCGAAGGACTGGAACGAACTTTACCAAAAAAAAGAGTTCAGTGCTCCAGTCCTGACGTCACTCCGCAACAGGATGACGACTCCACTAGGGAACATCTTGTCTGGTTAGACTAAGCTTTGCTTATTTGATTGTTTGACTATTTGTTTTGTTTTGTTCAATTTTGGCATGTATTTTTACTACTTTAGCATTTTTACTTTTTGTTCATGCATAAATACATCGGGTATGGAGTAATGCCCTTACACATTTTAATTTCACAAATAAACTCAATTCTAGGTTAGGTAGGGAGTAGCGGTTTGCCTCATAAATTTTAGTCAGGGTTTAAATTTGTGAAACATCCAACTATGAATTTAATGTTTACTTGGTAATGATGGCCACACTATGCCCCAACCATTTCTTGTAAACCCTTTACTACCTTCATGTAAGGTAGTCACTAAACAGTTTATAGACCTTTTGAGACCAGATATAAAGCCTACCACATATAATGACCTAAAACATTTCCTTAGGGTATAGACTACCTAAAAATTCATTTTGTCATGACCTTCCTAAAAAAAGAGTTTGAGATGATCAGACTATGAGTTTTTTCCATCCATACCCGATGTTCATATACACACATTTGCATCCATATACATACACTCATTCATTGTAAATGACATGCATAAATGTATTAAGTTGAAATATAGGTTCCCAAATAGTCTACAATACCCGACTCCAACTAAGAAACATGGAAGATGAAGAGAGTGCTCACCGTAATGCTCATTTCTAAAAAGAATTGGAGTTTCTAAAAGTTAGCGTAACTCGCCTCACTAGCTTACTCGAGCAAGCACATAGAAATGTCTCTGGTGAAGGTCCTTTCAAATGACCCACCACCTTTGTTCAAACCCCGATAACAGCTCAGCCCGAAAAAAGAATGGGTGAGCATGGTCAGGAGCCCTAATATAATCCAGCATTTGTGTAGTCAGCAGCACTGACGCCAGCCCTTATAGTTATAGATGAATTTGCCAACGAGTCCCACAAGACCAAGTCATTTGATGACATTGATCAAGATAAGATGACAGCATTGGAAGCCAAAATCAAGTCTATTGAAGGGGTAGATTTGTATAACCCAGTATAGGCTGTGGAAATATGTTCGGTCTTGAATATGGTTATACCGAAAACGTTTTGTGTTCCTAAATTTATCAAATACACTGGAACACAATGCCCCATAACTCATCTCAAGTCCTATTGCAATAATATGGTAGAAGTAGTACACGGTGAGAAACTACTGATGCATTTTTTTTAGGATAGGTTAAGTGGGGCAGCATTGGGCTAGTACATAAGATTAGACAACACCAAGATCTGTAGATAGAAAGATTTGGTGAATGCATTTATGAAGCAGTACAAGCACAATATGGATATTGCTCCTGACAGAACTAACTTGTCCAATCTAAACAAATAGGACAAAGAAAGCATATGGGAATATGCCTAGAGATGGAGAGATCTAGTTGCTTAAGGTGTCGTACTACGAACATGTGATGGGTAGTTTGGCACAGCAATTCACTGACATTGCGGCAGTAGCTGAACGCATAGAGCAAGGAGTCAAGAGTGGTAGAATTTCTACGGCCACTGAGAAAAAAGGCTTCAAAGGTAAAAGGAGGGAAGTCGACCATGTTGAAGGTGACTATAGGGGTAGGAAATACCAATTTCAAAATTACCACACTTTACCTCAAATTGCCAACATAAATTTCAATCCCTCATTTCCTACTAGAAAACCTGAGCCTCAAATCAAAAACCAAACAAGAGTTTTTAAAGAGTCCTGGAACAGCTACCCTCATTACCGCTACCCTTAAATGGGATATACCAGAAGCTGTTAAGAATCGGGCATGTAGCTCCAAATTTGCAACTACCTTACCCTAATTGGTACAAACCTGACCTCACTTGCAAGTATGATACTAGTGCTGCAGGACATAACATTCATACTTGTAGTACCTTCAAGAAGAAGCTCATGTAATTGATTAAAGTTAGGTGGATAATGTTCGAAGAAACTCTAAATGTAAGTATGAACCCTCTACCCAATCATGGTTCAGGTAGTGTATTAGTAAATGCAAGTAGAATGCCTAGGAAAACTAAAAGTACCAATGGTAAGATCAAGGTGCGAAGAAAGCAGCATGAATTCTTAAGGGACTCGAATTTAAAGGGGTGTTCGCGGTTTTCTATCCACATCATTGATGAAATGCCTGCAAGAGCTTTTGTAAGGAGGCTGGCCGAAGGGAAAGTGTACTAAAGCTGGAAAATGGAGCCTGCTTTTATTGTGTCCAAAATAATTACCTTTGTCTAAACATGCTTGTAGAATTATTTTGATTTTGTCATGTTTCAACCTATTTTAGTCTTGTCAGCAACTTTGTTCATAATGCCACAAGACTTTCTTTGTTAAATAAGCCATTTCTTTTTAATAAGATCATCTGTGTTTTTTATGTTCATGATGTGCCTTCATTTTTGTTGTTATTTCACTCAAATAACACACCTAAATTAGCATACCCTTTTCTCATGAAACTATTGCACCAAGAATTATTTGGTGTGTTTTTTTTTCCCTCCAAAAACTGTACATGATCCCATGTTTTCACAAGGATTTTTGGAAAATCAAGGTTTGAGTACAAAAACTATTATGAAAATGAAGCTATTAATTTAGGTGGGAGAAGATTTGATTTGAGTTCACCAAGAATTATTTGGTGTGTTTTTTTAACACACCAATTTGATTTGAGTTTTAGCTGAATTAATAATGAGAAACCATATTGCATATTCGCATGAAAGAAAGCAAAGCTTACCGATTCTAAATGCATGCATTTTAAATAAGAAAAGACCATGTTTGATAGTCCATTCACAATACTAAAAAAAAAAATCCTTTGCAGTCCTCTTTTTTAGCCTAATGCATTTTTCTTGAAAAATAACCTTAGCTAGGATCATACCCCACACTAAGAGACAAGTGCGAGAGATATACAAAAAAAAATCATCAATGATTAAAAGTTTCAAAACAAAGCTAAGTGATATGAAATAATCCAAAGGATTAAAAAGATTTGAACATACCAAAAAAATTAACTAATATGATAATGCTCAAAATCAAATGAAGAAAAAACAAAGAGAAAAAGCCCATGCCCGATACTAGGGGGCACGATCGACCATTTTGCAAGGTCTAGAAATAAACAGAACAATAAAGGTCGAGAAACAAGCATTAGTGATCCTTAGTCTTGAAATCCCTTAACACCGTTTGAGCATACAAATATCCTTTTTTTTCTTCATAATCAAGAGTCAAAGCCGACGTTATGTGCCCAATCAAACCCTTTCTGATCAAAGGCATGCAATTTGGATCGGCACATAATGCTTTCTAATGAGCAATAAGCTCCATTATTCATAGAAATAAAATGAATGCTTTGTAGAATGGTTCTCTAAAACCCTCAAATTAAAGTTTGAACCCCTTTGACCAATAAAATATCATTTCATATTTTCACCAAAAGCAAAACAAAAATTTTCAACACATATGAATATTTGTCCATAGGAATCACTTAAATTTCTTTAGAACAAATTTGTTTTAAACCAGCATCAAAATGGTTTTCATGTTTGGAATAGCTTTGAAATTCAAAAAATTCTCCATGAAAACAACTCCTTATAAATAACCAAATCTTCTTTCACACGGCCTCATCCCCAAAGAAAACTCGAATGACACATTTAGAGGTATGATCAAGCTGGGGGGCAATCCAAAAAACATATAATAGGGTTGGCTCCATAATTTCCTTTCTATGAAACATAGAAAATGTAGGGCAGAGCTTGCAACCTTTGAGATAAAGGTACATCGCAGTTTTCACCACTCGAAAAATCTTCGCATTTTTCTCTTGATAGATTGGCCATTACAATAAGACCACTTTGAAAAATCATTCACTTTTTTTACCACTTTGGAAAATCTTCGTAGTCTTTACCGTTTTGAAAAATCTTTGCATTTTCCTCTTGGGCAGGTTGCCCATTACAATAAAACCACTTTGAAAAACCTTCGCATTTTTCATCACTTTGAAAATCTTTCATTTTTCATTTGGGCAAGTCGCCTATTACAATAAGACCACTTTAAAAAAAATTTGTATTTTTAATCACTCAAACAAATCTTTGCATTCTTCCACCTTGGTAAGTCACCCATTACAATGAGACCATTTTGAAAAAACCTTTGTATTTTTCATCTAGGCGAATCATGCATGGCAATTTAACCATTTTAAAATCTTTGAATTTCACCAATAGATAGGTTGTCTGATACAACCATACCACTTCAAAAAGTATTTCATAAAGATTATCTTTTTTCTTTCAAACTCTATCTCATTTTCCTTCGAGTGCACTTTCTAGCTCTATCTATTTTTCCTCTGAGTGCGCTTTTTAGCCCTCAATTCAAATATTTTCAGAAGGATTGATCATTTCTTGATCTGACGAATCTGTTATCACCATTCCTTTTTCTTCTTTACAAAGTTTACTATCTAAAGTCTATTACAAGACTTTCTATCGCAAGCATTATAAAGACTGATATTTTGGCAAAAGTAAGCTAGGAAGATTTCAAATGTAGAAAAAATTAAGTTGTGCTTTTGGATGGAATCGGGAGCATAATTGTGCCCTATTTTACTCAAAACTAAAGAGACAATATAGATTCAAGGTCAAGTTATATGATTATTAGACGAATATGCATAAAAATTAAGTCCAAAACATAATTAGATTTTTAATAGGCTAATTTAATTTAATCATGGGCCAAATTAAAGGATTTAATTATACTTTAAATGAGTCAAATTAATTATATTAGGGGCTTAATTGATGAAAAATTAAGTTTGAGACCCTAATTTGGGCTTAATTAAGAAAATTAGAATTTTATTAGACCAAATTTAATTTTGAGCAAGTCAATTGATTGAAATCGAGAGTAAAATTACAAGAAAATCAAATTTTTTGGGTCAATTAAAGATGAAATTGAAGAATGTGTAGCCAAGGATTATTTTGGAACAGGCATTAAACTCTAGAAACCTAATTGGCTGAAATCAGTGGTGAAATTGAAGAGATTTGAAAGTTTAATGGCCAATAAGGGGTTAAATTGGAGAAATCCAAAACCAATGACCAAAATGAAAAAGACATTGAAATCCAGGGCTAAAAATGAAGTTTGTTAAGGGGGAAAGTGAACAAAATTGAAAGTTTGAAGCCAATTAAGGGTCTAATCGAGAGAAATAAGAAATTAAAGGATTAAAATGAACTTTACCAAAACAACATTGTTTTAGGGTTGATTGTTCATGTTCTCTAGAGAAGCTCCTTGAGTGACCTCCTTCCCAAGACATTTAATGCTTCATCTCTCCATCAAATTTGACAAAACTTGCACGAAAACAACAACCTGACTACTCATCAGTGTGATCCGTTCTTGAATATATGACACAATAATGGCTATGGCACCGCCCTACAGTGGCCAACTCGACCATCCCTTTCCTGCAACAAATCTGACAGCCCATGATAGCCACTTTCAACCAGTGGTTGGGATCCTTTGGGGTCGAATCAATGACTAAGATTTGGCATCATAAAAAACATCATGTCCAGCCCACCTAAAAAAAGGAGAGCTTGTTGGGCTGCCAATCGACCCAACCCGACTGAGTTAGGCTGGATTTGTTTCGGCCCAGCCTGGATGGTTAGGCCGGGTCCAACCCAATAACAAGAAAAAGAAAAAAGAGGGCCAAGTTTGATGGGCTGCTTGTCAGCCTAACTAGACCCGGCTAAGTTCAACCTAGTTGATTGGGTCAGGCCCAACCTATATAATTAATAATATAATAATAATATTATATATTATATATTATAAAAAAATCAAAATAATTTTAAAAGTCCTTTCAAAAAATTTATGATTTTCTTACATGTTTTTCTATCAATTATACATAATATTGAGTTTTATATTTACACTGTAAGATACTGATGTTGCATTAAATACACGGTTTTCTCCAAAATGTTTCTAAGAAAAATTTCAAAAAAATTCAAAAAATCTCAAAAAAAATTCAAAAAATCTCAAAAAAAATTTCTAAATTAATTTCCTTCCTTAAAAAAAATATATTTTTCTTTCATGCATACAGCCAAATTCTAAAAGTTTTTAAGGTATATTTTCATAAAAAAAAAAACAAGAATTGTATCTTTTTCATGTTTTAAAAATGCAAATAAAATTGATATCATAACTAGTTTATGATTATCCGTTAGGATTTGTCCAAAATATCAAAAGTCATTTACCAATCATTTTGTTCATTTCATATTATGGTAGATGTAGATTTTAATATTTAGGGGTGTAAAACTACAAAATAGAGTATATTTTTAGGTATTAAATATACAAAGTGTAAAATAAATGCCATGCTAAATTTTGGATTTTAGAATGCTTAGGATTAAACCCGGTAAGGTAGCAATTTTCTCACGAAGGGAGACCTGTCTTAAATCTTAGAAAAAGACCAACGAATAAAAACTTGATCTAGAAAAATAATCAAACAACAATGTGTCATCCCCTTGCACAAGTAGTCCCTTACTCGGACTCTCATAGACCATAAGGTTTCCTAGTAACCTTAATACTAGGTAGCGACTCCTAAATCTTATAGTTATAATTTTATGATTATATCCAAAACTCTTTCCTTTCCCAACAACATCTCTTAGGAGGCACATTTCAATGCAACAGTCCCGACGTTGCCCCGCGACAATTATAATACAATTTAATCATAAAAATTTGTCTATTACAACTATTTTAGTACAATATCCCTTCTAAGTACTAGCTATGTGGTTGGCCTATCTATCAACTTGTGAGAGTGCATAAAGACCCCTGTAAAAAATAATATTTATATTAAATCTTCCATTTTATGAATCAACGAAGTTCATGTCATAGACTTCACAAGTAAAACGAGTTAATTACTAATATTATAAATCATACATCACATATGGTAACCCATACACCTACCAATATAATTTTTTTAATTTTCATTTCAAGCCTTTATAGGCATTTAATTCGTTATAACCCTCACCCATGGTCTCATATACTATATATTTTTCATCTTATATCATAAGGTAGACGCATAACTTATATAGAGGCATCATTATATACGAGAATCCACCCTAGAAACTTATCTTTCTAAGCCCCCACTCACCAGTTTATCTCTTGGCTACTTAGTTTCATAGCACTATCCCTTATGGATCTTCGGAGGTAAAATTGAGTCTTTACTTGAAACTTTTGCCATTCATCCTGCTATTGTGTAGGGATTATGTCGTTTACCTTTATACCATCTCAACAACCACTTTTCTTGCACATTCATATTGACAAAACAATTTCTAATTACATGCCAACACATTATCATAACCACCATGAATTGCGCACCAGCACGTTGTCAAAATAGCCACCAATCATATATCAACACCTTCTATCAAACAATCCCTAATTACATTGCATACATGTTATAAAAAAGAATGGGTCGGGTCCCAAGCTACTTTTGACTAAGGGTGTATTTGGCAATATCTAGCCAAACGAACTCCTTTTGGATATCAAAAAATCCAACAATATTTGGAGATCTTCATTGATTTATTTATAGTTCCCTCGTGTGTTGTTTATTATTATTTTTTCTTGGCGTATTGTTTTTCTATGTTGCATGTTCAATCTACAGACCATTACTATTAAATGTGAATCTTTTATGCAATGTATTTTTTTTCCTTTTTGTCTAAAAAAGTAAATAAAAAAGGTAAACAAAAAGAGAAAGGCATCAAAAAAATTGTTTCTTCTTCAATTAATTGTTTCTTCTTCAATTAAAAATCCAAATCATGCGAACTTATTAACTGGTGCTAGAGTCAGGAACATCACACTTTTTAACTTTGTGCAATATTTATCAACGCCAGAGTTGAAAATATTTATTGGTAAATGTTCATTAACGCTAGAGTCTGGAACATTATAGGAAGAACAAAAAGAGAAAAACAAACTTTTAGCAATTTAAGACAAGACCAACAATACAACCTGCCTTAGGTTGGACGCTTAAGGAGTGATAGCACCTTTCCTTTCGCTCGCGAAACTAGTTTTGTACAATAGAATCTCTATTAACCAGTTAAGGTTTGTAGTGACTATAATACTAGGTGGCGACTCTTTGAACATAGACCTTTTTTTCCCCAAAGAACAACATGTCAGATATCCATTCTTTGTCCTATAATTTACAAGATTATTTTTAATCGATCGTCGTGATGTTCGGGTGTGACAGAATGGTGACTCCACTAGGGACTTTTAGGACTAAGCTCTGTTGTTTGTCTTTTTATTACTATCTCATTTTTTATGCTTGTTCGATTTATTTGATTGTCTTTACTGCTTTAAAATGTATCCCTGTTTATATTGTCATGTATCACTTCAAGAGCACACACCTTGAAATTTAGGATACGTGGAGTAATAACGATACCCCAATGATTTTAGTCTAGGTAAGATTCGTGAAACTATCCAACTCTTGTTTGATTGTTTACTCGATGGTGGTTGATATGTCAATCTGATAATATTCAGGACCTTTATCTTCACACTACTTGTAAGCCTCATATTGACCTTTCGAGGACGATCACTAAGCATCCGAGTGACCTTATGAGGCTAGATAGTAACCTACCCTCATGATGCATTTAACGACTAAAACCAACTTGTTAGGTTATACCTTGTGTAATCTCATTATGGCTTGCCCAACATGCGAAATCTTGAATTCCAAGACCATTGGGTGGAAAATGGTCATCACATAGGATACAAGAGCCTGAGTTATTACAGTTAACAAAAAACGGACCGACTTAAATTAAAAGTTGGAAGGTTTATCAATAGCTCAAACTTAAGCAAGACTATACAAGGATCCCCTTGTTGGCATGATGACAGCTCAAGTCCCTAAAATCCATGAATAAACGACCATTACCACCCCGTGAAGGGCGAGTCCACATTGAATCCGCATTTTCCTTTTTAATAGCATCATCACTTGCGCATAATTGCATAATTTTCATTTACCAGACTGAAATATAGGTTCCCTATTGAAATGCACCTATAACACTCGACTGTGAAAAAGAAAAATGGATAACGAAGAAAGAGCTCAGTTGAAAGTTCAACACTGAAAGGAGTTGGAAAGTCTTAGAGCAGAAGTCACAAGGCTTACTAGTCTACTTGAGCAGTTCTTGAGATCTAAATCTGGAGAAGCAAAAATTATAGCTCAGTCTGAAACTTTGCTCGTAAACCCATAGAATCTAGAGGCAAATGAAGGGTTATTTAAATCTTAACTGGCTAAATATTCCCAAATTGCTCAACCAGCATATCCTAAAAAAATATCATCTATCATTGATCTTAGAATGAAGGAATCTCAAAAGAACAAGATGGTAAGAGAAGATGACCTTGACAAATTGGCTGCCTTAGAGTAAAAGATAAGGGCATTCAAGGTAACTAGCCTACATGACCATATAAAGGCCACAAAAATGTATTTGGTGCCCAACGTGATCATTCCCAAAAATTTTAGAATGTCTAAATTCATCAAATATACAGGAACTCAATGCCCTATAACTCATGTCAAAGCATATTGTACTAAAATGGTTAAGGTGGTCAATGATTAGAAACTGCTGATTCATTTTTTTTAAGACATCTTGAGTGACGCTGCCCTTACTTGGTATATACAGTTGGAAAATATCAAGGTAAAAAAGTGGAAGGACTTAGTTGATGCCTTCATTAGGCAATATAAGTTCAATATGGATATGGGCCTTAATAGGTCAAGCTTTCAAATAATGGAAAAGGACAACAAGGATTCTATAAGATAATACACCTAAAGATGGCGTGAGACAGTCGCACAGGTTAATCCTCCTTTGTTGGAAAAAGAGATGATCAATTTATTTGCCAATATTTTCAAGGCCTCATACTTTGAATACCTAGTTGGAGTTTTGCACAACATTTTTTCTAACATGGTTGTTATAGCTGAGAGGATTAAACAAGCCATCCGATTGGGAAGGATTGTTGACTCGACTGAGGAGAAAAGTTTCACTAGAAAAAGAAAAGAAACTGAGGTTCACAATATCAAAAGTGGTTACAAAGGCAAGAGAAAGAACTACAAAAATAAAAACACTTAGAGATCAATCGTCCAGAAGATGAAGCCATAATGTCATTAGGCCAAGATTGGTCTATGTGTAACCTCAATTAACTACTGGAAAGGTGTCCTTATTACCATTTTCTCTGCAAGACTAGCAATACCTTCAATACCACAGAACTCATCATCACCACGTAGATCAATAATATACGTATCAGGTTGGTCACCAAGTACCATAAGGTCCACTATAGAGAATTTACTAGGATAAAAAAAAAGAGCAAGGCGAAGAAGCTTTTCTTTGTTGAAAGCAGAGAAAGAGTCACTTGGGTTTAAACATGCCACACAAAGAAGTAATTTTGTACTCGTCTCAGTAAAACGATCATCCAACTCAGTAAGTTGCATGTTAATGATATTGTTAAACAATTCATAACGGAAATGGTGTAAGTTTGTAATCCCTTGAGATTTTCGCCTTGAACGCCCACGAAATTGTACTCATCATCCATGTTTAGAATATCAATATCATGTTTGATGCAAAAAGATGACACTTCTTCTAGTAAAGATTCCCAATCATTCTCTCTCATCATTTTGAATCGTTTATTTGATGTTTTCAATAAACTCATAGCATTTTCTATGTCTTGATCTTTTCTTTGTAATGCTTGTGAGAACTCATTAGTAACTGCTAGGATCCTTCTCAAACAATGAAGCATGAATACAAAATTAAATGATTCCATAATATCTGTTAAAACGACTGCTTCTGTTCTCTATTGTGAGTTCATCCCATCCTCCCTTATAATCGCAAGCACATCAAGAACTGATGAAAACATTGCAAGTAAACGAATAATTGTAACATAGTGGGAGCCCTAACAAGTATCACCATACCTTCTAAGAGAAGTTTCTTGATTCAAGCCTCGTCCACTAGAAATTTCTCCATTTTCAAGTTCTTCAATAATTCTAGCATATTGTTTTTCTCTAATCATCTCCATCCTTTTGCATGATGCTCCAACTATGTTTATAATGCTAGAAATAAAATTGAAGACATCTCCAACTTCATTATGCTTCTTTGTAACAGCCACAAGAGTCAATTGAAGTCTGTGAGCAAAACAATGTACATAATATGCACTTGGATTGCTATTTAGAATAAGTGCTTTCAAGCCATTGAATTCACCTCGCATGTTACTAGCTCCATCATATCCCTGACCACGCAATCTTGATATGCTTAGCCCATGTTTAGAAAACAAAGCTTCAATAGCTGCCTTAAGTGAACTAGCACTTGTATCTCACACATGTTGAATGCCAAAAAAACGTTCAATTATATATCCATTGTTGTCTACATATCGTAGAACAACAGCCATTTGTTCCTTGATTGATATGTCACGTGACTCATCAATTAAAATTGAAAATAATGGTCACCTAGATCTTTGATAATGACATTTGTAATCTCCTCTGCAGCAGCTTGAGTAATGTCTTTTTGAATATCTGGAGAAGTCAATTTGTTATGTCTAGGAGCTTCGCTGAAAGTAACTCTTTTAATAGCTTCATTATTTCTGGAAAGAAAATGCAAGAGCTCTAGATAATTTTCTTAGTTGCTTGAACATTCACATTCATCATGGTCATAAAATGGAAGTCCTTGGTGCAACAAAAAACGAGCACACTCTATTGAAGCATTCAATCGAGTTCGATAATCACTTTGACTCTTTACTGTCTGCTCAGATAACAAAGTAATGATACTTTGTTTTTCATTCATCAAATTCTCACATTTTATCCGAGCTGCATTGTTATAACTACTAGACTGTCCAATATGAAGATCAAATCTTTCCTCTTTTTTTTTCCAATTTGAAAACCCTTCACCCACAAATGAATCAACACCCCCTTTTGACTTGAAGAGATAACAATACAAGCAAAAGACAGCATCTTTTGCTATGCTGTACTCTAACCATATTGGGTATGCACCAAACCAAGCCGGATTAAAGCGTCGTAGTGTTGAAATATTCCCAAATTGTTTTTGAGGAAAATCACAGTGTGAAGATTGACAAGGACCTTTTTGTAGATAAGCTCTTCGAATTGCATCCCTATCATTTATATGGTATTCATAAATTGGTCCTCTTAAGCCAGGGTCAGTAAGGAGAGTGTTGGGGTTGATTTCAATATGACTTTTCTTTGAGCTTGATTGAGTTACATGACTTGAAGCTTTGATTGACTCTTCATCCTCAAGGGATTTACACTTGAAATACTTGTCTAGTGACATGTTAATTTAATATAAACCTGCTGGATTTTTTTATCATCATTAGTGTCTGTATAATAATTAACACAACTACACAATAATTCACTGTTAAATAAAAACCAGTTGAGTTACACAATAATTCTAAATCTTCTATATGAAATTCATAGCAAAATACACATCAATTCATCAAAATCAAAACCTATTTCAATTCATATCTATATGCATATAATAAGTATGTTGATTAAATTATACTTAATCATTTCTAGATATTTAATTGAGGAGCAATGCCTCGTGTATGTGTAAGAGGAACAATTCTTGAAAAACATGTTTTCTACTTGATATTTTACTTACATACAAGTCATGTGAAAATATTAAATTTCAATAAACTACTCTACCAATCCAAGAGATGTCAATAATAGTGGTTTTGCATGAATATTAATTTATTCCTTCATAATAAGAAAAGAAACATTTAATTGATTAAATTAGTAGATTTAAACATTTATTTTGAACATATTAGAATATATTCATATCAAAACCCCTAAATTATCATAAACCCTAATACTTTTAATAACTAATTATAAAAGAATAAAATTAAAATTAAATAATGAAATAAAAAAATAAAGAAAATTTACCTAAAATATAAAGCAAAAAACAAAAAAAATAATTACTTAACTATACTTTATGAGAAATTTACATACCAGAGAGGCAGAGAACAACAACTCATGAAAAGAAAGGCAGGAACAAAAAATACTCTGTTAGTCAGGGATTCCATATTTTTAAGCCGGTACTAATGATTTAATATAGAAACAAAAGGGGAAAAGGAAAAAAATTTATGGAATAAGCTGTGTATATATATTATATTATATTATATTATATTATAAGTCAACAATTATAAACAATATCAACTTTCCTTTTTCCTTCCCTGCAACAATAATTCCCTAAACTAATATATTAATATTTTAATATAAAAAAAGTTAAGGGGGCAATTGCCCCCTTTTGTCCCTCTGTGGCTCCGCCACTACTGATCGAGGTGCTCGAGGAGAGGGATGATTGGAAGATTCCATAAATTCCAATCAATGGTTGCTAAGTGTTTAGCCATTTTATATATCATAGCTCAAGATATTAGCATACGATCTTTGTTATTAAGCCTCTTTTCTATGAAATAATGAGTTTGTCCTTCAATTACGTACTTTCTTTTGATTTATAGCTAAATATCCTGAAAGGTGTTCCCTCTAAGAACTCACAAACACGCTTTTGAAGCTTCACGTGATCTCATAGACGCGATTCATTTCTTTTACCAAAATCTTTTCCCCTAGTGGAATTTTGAAAAATTAAACTTGCATTTTGATTTTAAAAATGATTTGATGTTTATTTAAAATGATATTTTTAACATTCTACTTGAAGAATGACTCATGCATCAAGCAACTCATGAATCAAGCAACTCTTTCATTGAGGTGATTAAACTCTGAACACGAATAGAAAAATAAATCATCACCCTCACTTCATGACTCTTGAACCAGATATTTTAAATATATGAATAATGGTATGTAGTGAACTCGTTGCTCATAAACTAATGAAATGCATTTCTTTGCAAAAGTCTAAACCATCATACTAGACGAGGTCAAAGTTTATTGATCTTAATTGTTTGTGTTTGAAATGAGAAAAAGTCATCTTTGTTATTCCTTTTACATTCTAAAATAAGTATTTTCCTTGCAGTCCCCTTTTGAGCCTTAATAATTATTCTTTCATGAAAAATCCCGACTAGAATCACATCTCACACTAGGAGGCAAGTGAAAATTTTAAATAAAAAAAAAAGATGGAAAGCCATGAGAAAGCCAAAAAGGAAAGGAGCCCAAGAAACTTAAATGTTAGGGGGCATGCCTAAATCACAAGAAAAAGTGATAGCTAAAATAAAGTAAGTATGCCTCGGCCAAAATAATGAAAAAAGGCAAACCAAAGAAGAGTGGCAAAGAAAAGATGAAAAACACAAAGAGTCAAACTACTAATAGTGATCTTTAGTCTTTGAAACCTTGAAACAATTTTTGAACCTTATGAATCCTTTTCTTTCATAGCTAAAAACCATAGCCAACATTACGTACTTGTAGAAGAGTACTTTTTCATAAGAGTCATGACATTGAGAATAAACTACTCATTATTATTCATATTGATAAAATGAGTGTTTAAAAAGAGACAAATTCTTATCAAACAAAACCTCGAGCTTTTTCTCAAGCCCTTCACTTTGAAACCCATAAAAATAGAAGGTCACCTCATGATGTACTTTCACCAATGACAATATCGCCAAACACTAAGAGCAAACAATCTTTTTTCCAATAAAAAATAACTAGGGAGTTACAAGATTTCGAAAGCAAATTATTTTTAACTCACATCGAAACAATTTTTATTTTCAAAATGCAAGATCAAGATTTCAATATTCATTTTAGACACATATTCCTTTACCAAAATAAAAATGAGAGAAATGAGAGAATGGTTACTCGAAACCATTATTTGTCTGAGTCACTGACAAAGCACACTTAGAGTTATTGACCAGTATAAGGGGGTAACATTATGTTTAGAAGGAGAATTGATCCTTTCTAAATAACCATAAAAAATGGAACATTTCCTACAATGAGACAAGGGAGCATTTTGGTTTACAAAGGATAGCTTGGTCTTTTAACAAGTGACATCGAATGTTTTTAGCAGTGAGACAAGGGAGTAATGAATGATCCTCCTAAATTATTCAATGAGACAGAAAATTTCTAGCAAGCAAATAGATCACAATGGGCACCATGAAGGCTGAGTTGTGTAAACAAATATGGGAAAAGACTTATATGGGCCAACTTGAGTGGGCCAGAAGCCAAACAATGAAGATAACCCAAATCAAAGATAGTAAGTCCTCATCAAATGGGGGTCTATATTTCAAATCAGGTAAAGATGCATGTATATCATCTAAACTTTGAGACATTAAATAATGAGTTTTGCAAATTTCACAAGAGAAATCCCTAATGGAATCCATCAAAGGAAAGCCACCTCGAAATGGCTAGAAATTGAAAATGCTTTTGAAAATTTCACTTTTAAGAATTTTGTGACCTGGGCAGGCCGCCCATGAGAATTAGGTCACCTGAAAAAAATCCTTGTATTTTTCCATATGAGTATGTCACCCATTACAATGAGACCCTTTTTCTGAAAAATCTCTATATTTTTTCCACTTAATGAGACCCTTTCTGAAAAATCTCTGTATTTTTCCCCTTACGCGGGTCACTCATTACAATGAGACCCCTTCTGAAAAATCTCTGTATTTTTTACTTAGATAGGTCACCTATTATAATAAGACTCTTTCTTTGTATTTTTCCCCCGTGAGCAGGTTTCTCATTACAATGAGACTCCTTCTTTGTATTTTTCCCCTGTGAGCAGGTTACCTATTATAATGAGACTTTTTTCTAAAAAATCTTTGTATTTTCCCTTCTGGGTAGGTCACCCATTACAATAAGACTCCTCCTGAAAAATCTTCATATTTTTCCACTTGAGTAGGTCACCCATTAAAATGAGACCCTTTCTTTGTATTTTTCCTTCTTGGGCAGGTCACCTATTACAATAAGACCCCTTTTGAAAAATTGCTTAGAACAATTTGACCATTTTTTTCAAAAAAAATCAAAAGAAAAGAAGAGGAAGGGCTTTTACACTTATTTTCTTTACAAACTTACTATGCAAAGCCAAATGAAATAAATTTTTCAATGTCTTTGCACCGTAAGTATTGTAAAGAAGGGACAACTGTTATAACCCAATTTTGACCCACTTATTTTTAATTTAATTTTCAAGGGGTTAGGTTTTGAAATTAAAAGATCAGGGGCTTGAATTTAAAGTTTTGAAACTTCAAGGACCAAATTGAAAATGGGCATTTCAAGGACCAAAACGACGTCATTTTCACAACGCGTTGTTTCTTCTTCTTCTTCTTCTTCTTCTTCTTTTTCTTCCTCTGAAGCTGGAAGCACCATCTGCAACAAAAAGGAAAAAGGGAGAAATGAAGGAGTCCCCATCCTACCCAACAACACAGTCAAGCTACTTCACGTTTTTGGTTTTCTTTCGTCCCACAAAACTCCATTAAAGCCCTAAGGAAACCGCCACCAACAGTCCGGCATGGACGCGACTGTTGGTGTCCCGATCCAACAAGAACACAAAGACCCAAAGTCCTTATCTCCACACAAGGATCAGTATCCTGGGGAGATAAGGATAAAATCCACAGCAGAAACGCCTATAAAAAGCTAAAAAGGATTAAAAAGGGGGGTGAAAAACAGAAAACAAAAAAGAAGAAAAGGAGGAAAATAGAGAAAAAATCAGAGAGGGTGACAGAGACAGAGAGAAATAAATGAACAACAACAAACAGAGAAGCGAGATAGAAGGAGAGGAAGGTCATCACAGGGGCGCCACCCGCCAGCCTCCATTGCCATCTGCTTTGTTCCCAGCAGTAGCTCGCCAGGTATGTTTGTTTTCCCCCTCCCTACATTTTAATTACCATGTTCTTGTAGCAGGCGTGCATGAACAGTGCACGCACGCCTACAGGTAAAAAAAAAAAGAAATAAAAAGAAAAGGAGGGAAATCGGGTAACCGTGTTTGAGCCTGGGTCTAGCCCAACTTGTATGATTGGACTGGACCGAGCCCAGTAAACAGAAAAAGAGTTGGCCGGGTCTGGGCCTCAAGCCCAACCGGCCCAAGCTACTTTTGGCTAAGGATGTGTTTGGCAAAACGAGCTCCATTTGGATATCAAAAAAATCCAAAAATATTCGGGGATCTTCGTTGATTTATTTATGGTCTCCTCACGTGTTGTTTTATTTTATTTTATTTTCTTTGCATATTGTTTTTCTGTGTTGCATGTTCAATCTACATACCATTACAGTTAAACGTGAATCTTTTATGCAATGTATTTTTTCCTTCTTGTCTAAAAAGAGTAAATAAAAGAAGGTAAACAAAAAGAGAAAGGCAAAAAAAAATTGTTTCTTCTTCAATTAAAAATCTAAATCTTGCAAACTTATTCACTGGTGCTAGAGTCAGGAATATCACACTTTCTGGGTTTGTGCAATATTTTTCAACGCTGAAGTTGAAAATATTCGTAAGTAAATGTTCACTAATGCTAGAGTCAGGAACATTATAGGAATAACAAAAAAAAGAGAGAAAAACAAACTTTTAGCAATTTAAGACAAGACCAGCAATGCAGTCTGTCTTAGGTAAAACGCTTAAGGGATGATATCACCTTCCCTTTTGCCTAACCAGTCTCGTACCATAGAATCTTTGTTGACTAGTTATGGTTCCTAGTGACTATAATACTAGATGGTGACTCCTTGAACATAAACCTTTTTTTTTTCAAAGAACAAGATGTCAGATATCCGTTTTTTATCCAATAATTTAAAAGATTATATCGGTCACCGTGATATTCGCCTGTGACATGTCTTTACATTTTTAATTGTATCTATGATGTCATTGTATAGTATTTAATTCTCAAATTACCCTTTAATTATGTTTTCCACCAAATTGATAAAATTATATTTTTTATTCCAAAAAGTTTCTTGATATACATAAGTATATAATATAAAATCATTGTTTTTAATAAATGACACAATCTATTCTTATATAATTGATAATATTTTCAATATATCTCATATGTTTTTAATTATGTATGTTATGTTAGTAAATAATATTAAATTCTCTATTATTATCATTTAATCAAGTTTTTATATTCAAAAAGACACGATGATAATTTTTATTTTGAAAATACCCCTAAGTTATACATGTATAATTTTATTTTATTTCTTATCAAAAAAAAATTATTTCAGGTAAACATGCCATCCTTGGATATAATTGACAATTTGTTAATTTTTTCATTCAAATTAAAATAATACATTACTTAATATTATATAAAGAATGACAATATCAATAAAGTAGTAGATCACAGACAGAAAAAGAAAGAAGAGAAAAGGGAGATTATATGACAATATTAATATTAAAATAATATTGAAATTATATTTTTAACATCATCCTATCAAAAAAATAAAAAAATATTTTTTTAAAAAAATACTGTTTGGAACAATTTTAAATCATGTACAAACTGAGCTATATTTTCGCAAAGATATTAGTAGCACTTGATGTGAGGGTGATTAATTGGAATATATTCAGCCAACTGTTTCTT
>Ga0325404_1001090_pt1 | contig 28483 bp, 14 predicted proteins | sample PopdelMetagenome_18_FD_205664 | JGI IMG/M metagenome (GOLD analysis project Ga0325404, IMG submission 205664) | Populus deltoides microbial communities from Bellville, Georgia, United States - Xylem-Control-R1 | ecosystem: Host-associated > Plants > Phyllosphere > Stem > Wood/Secondary xylem...
AACAAATATCTTCTCAAAATTATACGATTACTCCAAAACACAGAACAAATTTGCAGAAACTGAACACAAATACCAAATTGCAGAAGCTGAAGGGAAGACGAAATACCAAAATAATTGCAGAAACTGATGAAATATCAAATTTTGCAGAAGCGGAAGACAAAATCTCAGTCCAAAAAATTTATCAAAGTTGGATCCGCGAAGCTGTGTTCGGGATTAAGCCTCGTTCCATAAAACCAGCTCTGATACCATGTTGAAATAATTAAGCTCAAACACAAAAAGGAGGCTAGAATTCTGAATAATATTTATATTATGAGTGCTTAGTCTTAACCTAAATACAAACAAAGTATATATAGGTTAAATTGAAAGTACTATTCTACCTTTAATAAATAAGACTACATAAATATTATTTAACAGTGTTAAGGTCTTACCTTAACACGATATATCAAAATAGTGTTTAGAAGTTTGTGAGATTAGTCGAGGTATGTGCAAGCTGATCTGAACACCTACGTTAATAAAAAAAAAATTTAGAAGAAGAAAAGCGAATAATTGAGAGAGAAAGGACTAAATTGAAAATTTCTTTTGTTATTACCTGATTATATCCATTTATACAGACTTCGTTTCCCTCCAGCTGTTTCTAATAACCTTCCAAATTGCTAATTACGTGCTAACTATTTAACCATTGTAACTGCTAGCCTTCACTCCTCTGAACTATTTAATGCTCTTGCACTAGTAATCGTAACAATACCCCTATCTTGAGAGGATTATTGTCCTCAAGAATTAAAAAAAAAAAACTCTAAAAACCACATCTGAATCTTGTCTAGTTCTTTCCATATAGCATTTTCAGGAAATGAATTGGATCACTGAATTAATCAAGTTGCTACTGCTCTAATTCTTTTTTTTTTCATGGTCTTTCTCTCCAAGATTGCTACTTGCTTGACCATAACTCGTCCATTCTCATCAACCTTTCTTTCTTAAGATTCTTTCATATTCAAGAACCTATTCTCTTTCACTCCTTCTATCATTTGTATTTCCTTCATGCTACATTGATTGTCTGGACTCTACTTCTCACCACATTTATAACACTGCACAAGCCTTCTTCTTTGCTCATACAATGTTTTAGAGGGTTGCTTAGGGTTATGAAATGTATTATTCTTGATTTGATTGTAGGGCTTCGTTGCTCTGCCCATTTACTTATACCAACTAGAATAATAATCTTACTAGCCATTCCATTTTGTTTTTAATCATGACTAGATTTGATTTTTTTTGCCACTTAGCTTGTTTAAATACCCATATCAAAGTGAATGGCTTTAAAATCTTCAGAATTGGTTTTACATCATCCCCTTGAGCCCGCTAACGAAATTTGATATGTAATATGATTCAAGTAGGTTAGGGTTCATCGCAGTCATAAGGGATTTAAGTTCTTTCAAACTTTTCTATATAGTCCTTCATTCCTCTTTCTTGAATCAACTTATTAAATTCTCCCATCATATCCTCTCCACTTCCAAACCTCGTACATATTCTTTATGTGAACTCATCCCAATTGGCCACCTCTTTATTACTCAAAACGAATCATTCAGGTTTGTATGGGGAATGGTTGCATGAAGAATTTAATAAGTTGATTCAGGTTTGAAAGGTTACGTGACATTGTTGTATGGGAAATTTATGACTTGTACTGCTGTGATTTTCAAGCTTGTAGGGTTCTGTCATGGAGAGATTGCGATTATGGTGAGGGGAAAAGATTGAGAGAGCTGCTTTGTTCATCAGAGATGAACGAGGGCGGGAGAAGGAGCTGTTGTTAGCGCATGTGTCCTAGGTTGTTGAGTTTTAGTAGTGAGAAGGGGGACAAGATAATTGGCAGCTGTTAGCTAAGGAGAATGAGATTGTGTTTTCTGGGGTTTTTTTTTAAGAGAGAGTTTCTTTGTTTTCCTGTGTGTTTTTGTCTTTTGTTTTTTTTTTTCCCATCATCTTTTTTTTTAATCTCTTGCTAGTGTCTTTTTAGTCTTTTTAATGATCTCTTTTAATTTATATTGTCTACTTCCTATCAAAATAAAAGAAACCCTAAAAGTAAAAAATAAAAAAAATTACATCTTTACATTACTTCTTTCTTGAACTAGAATATCTTCATAATTTTTCGAGTTTTGATTGATTAGAATGCGCAACAAGAGGGGAGAGCTATAATAGCATCCTTCTATTTATTTATTTATTTATTTTTATTTATATGATCTTCCTTTATAACATTTAATCCTCTACTATTTTGATATTTTTTTTTTGTTCATCAATTCTCATCTTAATTTTTTTTTTATTTTTATTATAAAAACTTATATGAAATAAAAAAAATATCACAAATCATGAAATGATTGTAAATTGACTATATCGCATCAAAAGACATTTTTTTTGCAAATATTTTTAAAAATACATTAAAAAATAGAAGGTAAGAAATGGGTTATGATAATAATGATTGTGAGTTTGATAGATTAACATAAGTTGACTTGGGTTGATTTAAAACGTTATCGTTTGAATTTTGTTTTTAAAAATTGAGATATGCTTTATTGATTTTTTTAAATAAATCAAATCAAATTTTAACCAGGTTAGCCGGGTTAAGTTTGGACCCATCATATTGACCATGTCACATCATGTCATCTCCAACCCTATTTAATTTAAAACATGGACTAAGAAAAGGGCCGAGACAGGGGTCTCCGAGTTGAATTGATGTGTTGGACATGGTTTGATAACACAACCACAATGTTCCCCACATCAACAGAGTTGTGTATTATTCTTATATTTTTTTAAATACATTCGGGTCAAAATTATCAAAAGATTTTTTTATATATAATTTAAACTTGTTTTTATGATTATAATAAGGGGTTGTTTGAAAAACAAAATGTCTAGTTAAAAAATGTTGGAAAAGAAGGAAGCCTTCTTCAAAAGTTTATTTTATATTTTTTTTTACAATTGTTGTTTTATTTTTATTTGATAAATAACATAGAATAAAGAAGTTATATTTTTTTTGGTTAAAAAAGCCAAATAAAAAAAAAGATTGTACTAACAAATTATTTTGTTTCAATGAAATCAAAATTATTACTTTTTTAAAAACAATATTAATGTATAATTAAATAAAAAGATTGAATGACTAACTGCATTGTGAAATCAACATTATTTTTTAATTTTTAAATTTAATATTTGGTTATTGTTAATAGCTATTTTTAATATTTATTAGTGTATAATTAGCGATTTATTTTATTGAACATATCTATCAAATTTTAAATTCAAAATTAGGATTTTTTTGTGTTAAAAAAATGTTGATCTCTTTTTTTTTTCTCATTAAAAAATAACTTTTGATCTAAATCATAAGAAAGCATGGTAAGTTAGGCTAGTTTTTGCTAATGCAGTTATATTGGAATAAAACAAATCCAGCAAATCATTTTATGGATACATAACCTTTTCAATTATATGTTTTCCATAAAAATATACCAAGATTACAAAACTTGATGTGCATATTATTGCGCAATATTTTTGAAAAGAATTGCTAATATTACCATAAAAGTCTCTAATATTATTTAAAAAATATGATATAATTGGATAATATCTTAAATATTATTATAATTATTTATAAAAATAAAAATTTATTTTAAGATATATAAAATAATTAAAAAAAATCAATTCTTTTCATAAGCATGTTTGGGCTTGTAAGCCTAGCCACACATTTGAGCTTTAAAGATAACAGCCAAACAAGTTTAGATTTTTAAGCCTAGGCTTTAAAAATAACAATTAAACATGTTTGGACCTTCAAGCCTAGCTCTTGCTTCTAGACTTTTAAGAAAAGGCTAGGTTTGAATGTCTTTTATATATATATAAAAAAAGACATTGAACGATGCTTCGTCTACCTGTAACACGACATGTCACCCATTGTAATAGTTTTTTTACCACTTTTGGTAGCTGAAAAATTAGGACTGGAGTTTCTGGGCTATCAAAACTTAAATTTCAACCTATTTTTACTTAAAAATACAAAAATAATATACTCTATAAATCTCTAAAGCCCCATTCTCTAGCATAAAACACATTTTAATTAGCTTAAAACTCAAAATCAAATCAAACAAAATAAAATTCTCAAGTTTTGATCTAGTTTTTACATCATCATTAAATAATGAAACCATATACATTGAGCTCTCATCTTAGAGGTGAACCTATAAACACCCAAATTAGAGTTATTGATTGTCAGAAACTAACCAAGTGAAAGCTTTCTCTCTCCTTTCCCTTTTCAACAACTCTATCTCTCATCTCTCAACTATTAGAGACCAAAATATAAAAGAAATAGATCTTATGAATTAAATGTAAACTTTGGTAAAACAAGGATCAAATTGTAGAAAAACACGCCTCTCGAATGGTATAAATGAAAAAAATAGCTTTTTTTTTATATTTCAGTCCATGTTCTCTTTTTAGTTGAACCCTATAATATTTTGTAATAAAAACCTGCAATGTAATTTAGAAATAATTTGTGACACAGAGCATGCAAAATGAAACAAACTTAGAACATAAAATCATGTAAGCATTATAAGGTTGAAAAACAAAGAAAGAAGGTTATATCAAAAAGAAAAAAAAGAAGTTATGAATAATGATGTGAGTAATGAAATAAGTGCTAGTGAAAAATGCAGTTACAATCAATCACCTAATTATTTTAGTCAATAATATTAATATTAAACATTTCAAAAGGTTTTATAAATTATAGCGAAAAATATTTTAGATTTCATAAATATTAATACGTAATGCTCAAGTTATTTTTTAGTTGAGATAACAATGTATTAACTACATTAAACTACAAAAATATTTTTAATTAAATATGAGAACAATACTTTGGCAATGAGAATTTTATTGATATTTGGGTCACATATTAATATGTTATGTATTTTGATGATAACAATTAAATAAAAATAGAATAATGATATGCTTAGATGAGATTAAGTTTAAATAGGTTAATATGAAGATCATCAATAAGCATGAAGAATTAAATGAAGAAATCAATCAACAAGTTTAAGATGCAAAACAAGTGAAGACTTAGTTCTTAAGGATTCATTTTAGTGCAAATTATGTAAATCTTTATATATAACTTGATAACACAAATTAAAATGAATTCACACACACTTCACATTGCATGCATTATAGGATTGATATGCATTTAATCGATTCAAAATTTACTAGGCTTAAAACTGCTAAAATTGGATTTTAAGCTTAACTAGTGAACCACTTGGCCATACCAAGTGAATTGGTCGACCGCTTGTTCATCTAAGATGAACAACAAGAAATTTGCAGGAACCAGTCGACCTATAGGCTTGACCAATTTGAACAGGTCGACTATTTTATTTGTTATAGGAACAATAACGATTATAAAACAACTAGTTTTTGTTAAGAACATAAATATAAGTTGTCAAATTACAGAATTACATACATAAATTGAATATATATCATATACAAGTTATTTTAAGAGCAAAAAATAACTTCAAATCATCAATTATAAATCACACTTATATTTGTGCATTAAAACCTTTATATTCTTGCATAAGAGTATAAATTCTCACACTCACTGCACTTAAACACCTTTATAATTCTAAGTGCTATTGAGTGAGCTATATAGATATAAACTTCGATTGTATTATCTATTTTTTGAGAGAATGTTGTTATATTTCAAACAAATTGTAATCCTTTAAGAGTTTAAGTGAAAAACTCTCAGTCATTAGTGAGGTACATCACCTAGGTAAAAAAATCTTGAATAAGGTATTTATTCAAGTGGTGAAAAAAAGGCTCGTTGAGGATTCATCAAGGACATTGTAATTTTTTATTTGGATTAGTAAAAAAATACAATACTCAAGATTGGTTTGGTGCTTGAGGTGTAGATGTACGCTTGCCAAACCATTTTAAAAATCGAGTTTACAATTTCTATCTCTATACAATTTATTTTAAGCACTTTAATTATATTGTTGGTTAATTATGTTTAATTGAGTTAATTGTAATATTTATTATTATTAGTGAAACACCTAATTCACCCTCCTTAGATGTTATTGTTGCCTTAATCTTAAAGCAACAATTGATATCACAGTCTAGTTCTCAATTTTATAAGTTTACTTAGACTTTGAGTAGTATGACAACCACTGGTTTTAATGTTGGAAATAAAGGATCATTAACCTCTAGGCCATCTTTTTCTATGGTAATGATTATGCCTATTAGAAAGTTAGGATGACTAGATATATTCAATCTATTGATTATGATTTATTGCTATCTATTAAAAATGGACCTCACAAGCCTATTAAGATTGAAAATAAAATAACGATTCCTAAATCTAGAAGTGAGAATACCGATGGTGATAAAAAGTTGTCATGTATGGACACTAAAACTATGAATACTTTGTATTGTGCATTGAGTAGAAGTTAGTTCAATAGGATCACATCATGCAAAAATGCTAGAGATATATGACATGCATTAGAGATAACTCTCACTAATAATCTAGATGCTCTTGGTGGGACTTATACTAATGCTGATATTGTGAGTGAAATTCTTAGGTCCTTGTCAAAGACTTAGGAAGCAAAGGTGGCGACATTCTAAGAAGTTAAGGATCTCACTAACTTTTATTGGAAGAACATATCGAATCACCTATGACTCATGAAATCACCATGGAAAAGCAAGAACTAGAAGAGAAGCCAAAGACAAATTTGGTGTTCAAAATCAACACCATGTTGATAGTAATAATGATGTAATGGAGGAGGACATTTCACTTATCATAAGATAATTCTGAAATTTCCTAAGAAAGAAGCAAGAGAATAAAAAGTTCTCAATTATGTCAAAAGCCCATTTTTAAATTATTTTATCATGGAAGAGGTATATGTTGAACAACCTTAAGGTTTTGAAAAATTTCATTTTCTCAATTATGTCTTCAAACTCATAAAGGCTTTAAATGGTTTAAAACAAGCTCCTAGAGCTTGGTATGATAGATTAAAATCTTTTCTCATTGAAAATGATTTCATCATTGGCAAAATTGACACCATCATCTTCACAAAAAGTAAAACTAAAGATACCTTGATTATGCAAATATATGTTGTGATGCAAACCTCATGATTACGTGGTCATGCAACCTACAATCAAGATTGAGATCTGATCCCAAAAAGTTGAAATAGGTCTGATAGGAGTGTGACACAATGGAAACCTGCCCCAAGGCTCCAACATTATTGGAATGAGTAAAATGACGCCATGAAGCCAGTTAATTTTTGATAAGTCAAATTCAGTTTGTTCAAGAACTGAAGAATGCAAGAATCACTCTCACACGTTAAAATTGAAAAAATCAGAAGTAATAATCATCAAAAGCTGCTAAAATTTAGGTTACATGTGTTTAAATAGTTCTTAAAAGTAACCCTAATGAATCTACCCTTGTGAGCTGAATTGACCCTAAAACTCTAAACTAAAAAGCCTATAACCTAATCCAAATAAGCCTTGGATCCTAGCTCAAAACAAAGTTTTAATTAAGCCCAAATATGAAAGAGAATAATAAAAATAACTAATTTGTCATTAAATACCACTTGCTTTTCTTTCATTGTGTAACTAGGATGAATAGGAATCCTTATAAGAAAAGGATTCTAAAACATTAATGAATCCTTGCCACACTTTTGATTATATTGTAGCTCATTAAAGATCCTTCTAGAACTAGAAAATTCCCAAAACCAGCGGCCACATCCTTGTAGAAAATGAATCCTAACCAAATAGGAAGTCCACAAGTCTAAAGGAAGTAAATAACAAAATTCATACAGCCTCAGTTGACTAGTATTGTGGTGCCTTCCCAAACTTCGATTGACCTGAAATTGTAATCCAAAGGAGGACAACATGTCTGGAGATTTTGGCATAAAATGTTAGCTTGATCCAACTGTCGGATTGAGAATTATGATTGCTTCCGTGAACCTGGATTGTTGCGCATTTTATGCCAAAATCTGAATCTGACCTTAATTGAGTTGTATCACAAGGCTGAACCGTATCATGTTGATGATATTATATTTTGTGTTACTAACGAATCTCTTTATAAGAAATTTACAAGGTGTATGCAAAATGAGTTTGTAATGAGCATGATGGAGGAATTAAATTTATTCATTGGATTGCAAATCAAACAGACAAGAGATGACATCTTTATGAACCAAAGTGATCACATCAAGGATCTACTAAAAAGATTTGGGATGGAACAAGTCAAAGAAGCCGACACACCCATGGGGACATCAATAAAGATTGATATGGATGAAAATAGTAAGAATGTAGACATCATCAAATATCGAGCTATGATTGGTTCATTGTTATATTTGATTGCAAGTAGACTCGATATTATGTTTAGTGTTTGTCTATATGCATGTTTTTAAGAATGTCCTAAGGAATCCCATATTAGTGTTGTAAAACAAATTTTTAAAATTTTCATAGTATAATTAATTTAGGGTTGTGGTATTTGAAAGTAAGTGAGTTGAATTTGATTAGCTATTTGAATGATGATTTTATTATGTGTAAAGTTGATAGAAAAAGTATTAGGGGAACATGTCATTTTCTAGGATCATCACTAATATTTTGGGCTAGCAAGAAATAAAACTCAGTAGCCCTATCAACAACTGAAATGAAATATATTGTAATGGGTAGTTGTTGTGCTCATATTTTATAGATAAAACAACCCTTAGTAGACTTTGGACTAACTTTTGATCATGTTCCTATTATGTGTAATAACACAAGTGCTATAAGTCTATCTAAAAATCTTATATAACACTCACATAAAAAACATATTGAAGTGAGACATCACTTCCTAAGAGATCACATGTTCAAATGAGACATTGTACTTGAGTTTGTTAGCACAAAACATTAACTTGCAAATATTTTTACAAAGCCTTTAAAAAATGATCACTTTTGAGAAATACAAAAAAAATTATGCTTTATACATGTTAATGATATTTAAGGTCTTATGTTTATGTGTATACATTATTGAAAAATAAATTGGACATGTTTAAGTAATAAAATGCATAGTTTTGAAATTTAGCCTGACCCCACAGGTTAACCTGGGACTCGGCTGACCCAAGGTTGGAACTAGGCCAGATTTAAGAAAAAATAAGAGAAGGCAAAAATCCAGCTGACCCGACGGGTTGACCCTGCGACTCGGTCTAAAACTTGTTCCAACCCGTTGACAATTTTTTAACCAAAAAAATGTCGTTTTGATTTATAAAAAAATAGAGTTGACCCAGGTGACGTGGTCAAAAACCGACGACCCGAGCAAAACCCGTGACCCGAGCCTTGGGCCAAATCGACCACCGGGCCGGTTTAAAAACCTGATAAAATGGATACCCCCTTTAACATGAAAAATTTGTTTTGCATAAAAATTCATTAATAAGGTAACCTAGGATTAACCGGCTGATTGGTTCATCATACCATTTCAATTAGCCGACCGGTTAAAACAGAAAAATAGAGGTTTTGTTACTAGATGAATAATAACTTTTTAAGGTTTCAGTTGGGTTTAGGTTTTGAGACAACAAGTTGGATAAAATAGTACATGTTAGTCTCATAAGACATTTGATTTGATCAAAACTAGTAAAATATAGTTTTTATGTGAATCAGTCGACTACTTCATACATCTAAAATAATCGGCCAACCATTTGAGACAAAGGACAAAACCCTTCACCACAACCTAAATTTTCAATGTTTGATCTCCTGATATCTTTGAGTTTTTAACAAAAATTTTGCATCTAAGAGATCATTTTCAAGTGTATAAGAAGGATCAAGAGAGAAATTTTAAAAGATCAAGAGAGAAATTTTAGAAATTTCAGAAATTTCAATGTTTAAGTTAAATTGGTCGACCAATTTAACTAATTCAAGACAACCGGTCGACTAGTTTCTCGACAATATAAAAGGGGCTGTCATTTTCCAGCATAATGCAAAAAAAGCCCCAGATTAAGAACCCTAACCCTTAATCGAAAACCCACTTTCAAATCACTCGAATTCCACCATATTAAGCTCAATTGGAGTTACTTTCTTCAAGATTAATGCAACATAGCGCCTAAGACACATTTTAGAGATGTGGAATCAAGGAGAAAAATGTTAAATGATCTTAATATCCGTCTAAGTGATAATGTAGAGAAGTTTGTAAATTCTTTTGCTAATTGATCTATTGTTGTTGAAAGAGGTTTAAGAAGCATGGTAAGGGATTTTAAGATAGATATAATATTTGATTATATGGGTTGGCAAAATCTTTTTCATTTGAAGAATCCCACTTATCTTAAGCTTATTAGAATGTTTGTTTTTTGCAAATATGCAAATCAATATGGAGCATAGAATAGCAAGTCATTTGCAAAATATACGAATTGAACTTAATTGTGATACTCTTGAAAATATTTTGGGCATAAGCAGTGAAGGTCATATGGTTTATGAAGTTAATATCATACCAATCATTGGAGATTTTGTGTATGATGAGGTTGTAACATAACATACTAGTTGATTGGATTTCACACCAGGTGCTAAGATTAAGAGCCAGGATTTGCTCTTACGTCTTAGGATTCTTCATCGCATAATAGCACATAATATTTTACCTAAAAAAAGGCACTATGATAAGGTCATTTTTATGGATATCTGCTTGATAGACTATATAATTAGAGGACATTGCATTAATCTTCCTTATATTATGATGAAGAATATCATTATGGCTTATGATTAGAAATAAAAATCTTTACCATATGATCAATGTTTAAATACTGTTTTTGAGTATTTTAATATCCTTCTCACCGATACAGAATTGAATATGTACTCAAAGACATGGAAATAAACACCAGGACACTTAATAAGATGGGGTATATCTTGACTAATGACAATACTTGGATGTCTTAAGACCAGATTGATGCTCATGATGAAGAAGAGCATGATAAGGGAGAATAACAAAATGTCGGTGGTGATGCTGAGTTTGGTAATATGTTTGGGACGCCACCTATAACTTCTTCTTCAGAAGATGTTGGTACAAGCTCTTGGCGATTAAGTATGAAAAGTTGACTAGAGCATATTAAGGATGAGGTGCTTCACATTCAAGAGGATGTGCGCTATATCAAGGATATGATAAGTAGTTTGCTCTCTTGCTATCCAACACCCTAAATGATTGTACCACAATCATTTAGTGTTTTCAAATTTTTATTTTATGTATTTAATATTTTTCACATTGTAATGAATATTATTTTTTGGACATTATGCAATGGTTTTATGTCTTATTTCTCTATAATTATTATACTTTCCTATTTGCTTTTTATTGATGACAAAAGGGGAGAGAATTGAAGAATAGATACAAAACATGATTACATAATTAAAGGGGGAGAAATATATATATATATATATATATATATATATATATTGCTTTTAATTAAAGACTCCAAAGGACTATATTGCAAAATATAAGGGGAGATTAATACACACACATTAATTGTCATCAAAAAAAAAAAAGAGATTGTTGACCTTTGGGTCATATATTAATAGGTTATGTATTTTGATGATAACAATTAAATAAAAATAGAATAATGATATGCTTGGATGAGATTAAGTCTAAATAAGTTAATATGAAGATCATCAACAAGCATGGAGAATTAAATAAAGAACTCAATCAACAAATCCAAGATGCAAAGCAAGTGAAGACTTAATTTTTAGGGATTCATTTTAGTGCAAATTATGTAAATCTTTATATCTAACTTCTTTATATCTAACTTGATCACATAAATTAAAATGAATTCACACATTTCACATTTCATGCATTATAAGATTGTATGCATTTAGCCTGTTCAAGATTCACTAAGCTTAAAACTGTTAAAACTAGATTTTAAATTTAACCGGTTGACCGTTTGGCCATATCATATGAACCGGTCGATTGCTTGTTCATCCAGTAAGTCAATTAATTGGTCAGTTCCTAGGTGTTCATCCAGGATGAACACCTAGGAATATGTAAGAACTGACCAATTGATTGACATGACCAATTTGAAACGGTCAACCGTTTCAACCATCAAAGAAATAGTAACGACTATCAAACAACTAATTTTTGCTAGAAATATGTGTTGTATATATATACATACATATATAATTACGTGCAAAAATTGAATATATATAATAATCAAGTTATTTTAAAAGCAAAAACAACTTCAAATCATCAATCCTAAATCACATCATATTTGTGCATTAAAACCTTCATATTCTTGCACAAGAGTATAAATTCTCACACTCATTACACTTAAATATCTTCATACATTATAAGTGTTATTATATGAACTATAGAGATATAAGCTTCAATTGTATTATCTACTCTTTGAGAGAGTGTTCTTATATTTCAAACAAATTATAATCCTTTAAGAGTTTAAGTGAAAAACTCTTGGTTATTGGTGAGGTATATCATCAAGGTGAAAAATCTTGAAAAGAGTATTTCTTCAAGTGGTGAAAAATGGCTCGGTGAAGATTCATCAAGGACATTGTAATCTTTGACTTGAATTGGTAAAAAAATACAATAATCAAGATCAATTTAGTGTTTAAGGTGTGGATATAGGCTTGTCAAACCATGTTAAAAATCGAGTTTGTAATTTCTATCTCTATAATATTTATTTTAAGCATTTTAATTTTATTATTGGTTAATTATGTTAATTGTGTTTAATTGAGTTAATTGGAATATTTATTATTATTAGTGAAGCACCAATTCACCTCTCTTAGGTAGTATTGTTGTCTTAATCCTAGAACAATAGATTTCATCATCACCTTATGTGGTATATGGTGGAAAACCTAAGAAGCTCAATGGTATGAATTCTAAAAGGTGGTAACTAAAGATGTTATTCTTGAACTTGATAAAAGTTTTGACTAAAATGCATAAAAAATGTCAAATAAAGAATATGATCTTTATGCATGGATGGATAACGATTTTATTTGTAGGAATAACATTTTAAATGGTTTCCAAACCACACTATATGATGTGCATATTTCAATTAATAGTGTAAAGACATTATAAAACGCTTTGGATAAAATAATACAAAGCTGAAGATACTAATTTGAAAAAAGTTTATAGTAAAAAAATTTCTGGATTTCAAGATGATCAATTCAAGGATTATAATAAGCCAAGTTTAAAAGTTACAATTCATATTGAATGACATTTATATTGAATGGGTAATTCTAAGTGAATCCTTCTAAATGTCTGCACTTATTGATAAATTACCATCATCTTGAAAAAACTTCAAGCTCTACTTTAAGTATAAGCGTAAAAAGATGAGAGTTGAAGACCTCATTCTAAAGTTGAGGATCAAAAATGGATAATAAGTTGTCTAAAGGGAGAGACAATAATTTCTCTATGACCTCGAAGATAAATATAGTTGAAAAATGTTGAAGAACCACAATAAAAACCAAAATAAGAAGCTTGTTGTGAAGGAAAACGACATTGCTAAAAACATTAATAGCAAGTGCTCTATCTGTAATAAGACTGGACATCAATCTATGGATTGCGGGAATACAGTTTAACAAGCAACTTTAAGATAAGAAGTAATACTCAATCCAATGTACCGGGGTTGATAACTTATCAAATGAAGTGTTAGAGATGAGTTTGTCTGCAATTGTCTATAAAGTCAACCTAATCAAGAATCTTGAGTAGTGGTTGGTTGGTACTAGTGTAACTAGACATGCATACACCGATAAAAGGATATTCTTAATTCATAGAGAAATAGATAGTGAACAACTATATATAGGGAATTCATCAATCTTAAAATTACCAGGCAATAAGAGGGTTATTCCAAAGCTGATTTATGAAAAGTTTTTCACCCTTAACAATGTGCTTTATATTTATAATATGGAAAAAAAAGTGTTTGGCTTGTTGTTGAGCAAACACGGTTTCAAAATGGTCTTTGATGAGTTATAAATTTGTACTTAACAAAGAGTGAGATGTTCATAGATAAGGGGCATATATGTTATAGCCTTTTTAAGATGAACATGATGACCATTATAACTAGGAGTGAGAATATTAATAAAATTATCTCTTTTTTTTTTGTTTTAACCTATGACATGTGGCATAACAAATTCAGACTTGTGAATTATATCTCAATGCAAAGATTGGTTAAACTTGAGTTCTTATCAACTATGATTTTTGAAAAAAATTATAAGTATAAAATTTATGTAGAATAAAAAAAATTCATAAAAAACTTCATTTCAAATAGTTGAAAGAAGTAGTGAATCTCTAGGTTTAATTCACTATGATATTGGTGATTTAGAATTTATTCAAACTAGATGTGGATAAGAATATTACATTATTTTTATAGATAATTGTATAAGATATTGTTATACATATTTGCTAATAAGCAAAGATGAAGCTCTTAAAATGTTTAGGTATTATAAGAATGAAGTTGAGAATCAACTCAATAAAAAGACAAAGACAATAAAAAAGATATAGATGGAGAATACAAGGTATTTGTTGGTGAATTTTGTTTTTAAAATGATATTATCCACCAAACTACCACTCCTTATTCACATTAACAAAATAACATTGTAGAACATAAAAATTGAACTCTAAAACAATGATGAATGCCATGTTAATAAGTTCGGGAGGACTTTATAAGTAGTAGGAGGAAATTTCAACTACCAACTATACACCTAGAAAAGTACCTTACAGGAAGTTAGAAAAGGCAACATATATCTTGTAGAAAGGTAAAAGATCTTCTTGCAAAAAAGTCAATACTTGATCCTAAAAATATCAAAATAGGACCTAAAGTTCTGGATAATGTATTTATTGGATATGTATATAATAATAGTACATATTGATTTCTCATACACAAGTTTAAGTATTGAGGGTATTCATCTCATGTAACACCCCAATTTTTAAAACATGTTGTGTTCGAATATTATGTTTATATGCAACATTAGGGTCATTTTTTTTTATTTGTTGTGAATTCTGCTGAAATTCCAACAGAATTTCCCCTATATTTGGAGGATATCAAGTTATTGACATCTTCAATCACAACCCAAATAACACCATAAACATGATTCAATCCTCTTGGACCTTATCCCACATCAACACAACTTAAGATTGGCATACAATAATTTTTCTTCCATAAAATATGAATAATAAAGCTTAAAAAAATAAAAAAGACAAGAATATAAAATATGTAACAAGAAAAGTATATGCATGGAACTATATTTAAAAAGTTTACAAAATTATTAATTTGTATAATAAAGTTAAGGATTCTATTAATTTTACATAAGAAGTGTGTGAGTACAAAATATACCTAATACAACAAAATCTACCCCTAATATATCAACCATGCCCTGCAATATGCGGTGATCTTATATATGACAATAATAAAATAACAAACAATTTAATAATGATATTCACAAGCGCACACCAACATTTAAATAAATTTTGATAAGTCTCGACACATTAATTATCCTTTCCTTAATATAACATCTTTTCCCTTCCAATAAAATTTTTTCATTTCTTTATAAGCATAACCTCATCTTCATCCCAAAAGTCATATTCAATATTCACAAACACTTCATCTTATTGATTTCCTTCTAACAATGGAGATGACATATTATTGACTTTCATTCAACCATGAAAGCAACAGTTAATGAGCTTCCTCTCAATGATGAAAACTACAAACATTGGCTTTTATCCAGGTATAAAAGCAACATAACAATGGCTCTCATTCATTAATGGAAGCAACAAATATAACATTGGCTTTCATTCAACTTACAAACATTGGCTTTCATCTAGGTATGAAAGCAACATAACAATGGCCCCCATTCATCAATGAAAGCAACAAACATAACATTGACATCCATTCAACGATGGAAGCTACAAACATTGGCTTTCATCCAAGTATGAAAGCAAGATAACAATGACTTCTATTCATCAATGAAAGAAACAAACATAACATTGGCTTTTATTTAATGGTGGAAGCTACAAACATTGGTTTTCTGTAAATCCTTTGTCAAGATATGTTTGTCACCTATACCAAGGTTTATCAAGTGTAAGAAATTGCAAGAATAATATACAAAATTAAAAAGACTAAGGTGCAAAAGACTTACCTAGTGTTTGACCTCTAAATGTGATACCCTGCTATTGTCCCACTAGTGCAACCTCTGATTAGTACTTAAAAGTGTATTTTTATCAAGGTTTTATATTATCATTTTTGCACTTGAAGTATCAATAACTCCTTAACTAAAGCATGTTTTATAATAACAAGTCTGATACCATAAGATACCTTTAATTAATGGTAAATGTTAATCTTAAATGCAGGCCTATCATATAAATAAAAGGATTGATTGATGAGTTTAAGTACGGAAATTGAAAGGACAACGAGAGGGCCAAACTTAGAAAAGAGATGGTGGTTCAGTCCAAACTGGAACACTGTTCGGTCATTAGGTCATATCTGGAACTATAGATCTTGGATTTAGGTCTGTCTTATATGGATGGAAAACTAAGACATAAGCCTGAAACTTTCATGGGAGTCCAAGATTTAAAAAGGCTGTTTTTAAGTCCAAATTATAGCAACAACGGAGAAGTCCGAATCTGTCCTGCAGCCCAGACACTGTTCAGTGTTCAGCCTATATCTTGAGTTCAAGAAGTCCAAATGACCTCAACCTTTTTTCTCTGGAAAGCTGAGATAATTTCCTAGAACTTTCATGATTTAAGTCTGTTCAAATTATGACGTTATCAATTATGTTTTTGGCAGACAAGAAGATAAGGATTGTTACCAAGTCAAGATGTGGCCACCCACTCAACAATTAGTCAACAAATCAATAGTTCTGAATTTTGGCCTATAAAAAGAGGCATTTGCCATGTATTTAGGCATCTAGGTTTTCATATCAAGATCATGCTCTTACTCTCTCTTTATATTTTATAATGTTAAGTTTTGCTTATATTAATCTCTTGCTTATGTTTTTCTTTCATTTCTTTGTTTATTTATGTTTCTCTCTTTCATTATGTTTAGCTAAGTTTATCATGTCAAAGTGAAAATGTTACACTAATGGTGTAAGAATAAGTATAATATAAACTCAACATAGACCTTAATGTTTGATACTAACATGTTTTATATTTGTTATCTTGTTCACTTTTAATACTTTGCTTGTTAAATGGTTAATCTAGATTTCTGTTGTATAACCCTTGGTATAACAAATACTTGGCAGTTTCATAGCCCAACTGTATGGTATAACCGACACCTGTGCTATGAAAGGAACTTGATTTGTTGTTAACATAAGTTATAATCATGAATGCGTGACAATATTTACAAGTATTAGCATTATTCGAATAAGATAACTAATGTAATCATGTTAACAATTTATAATCTGATTGGAACCTTCTTTGTGTGGTTTCCAGTTGAGTAATAAAAAGAGTTTATACTATACTTGTTTGAAATAACATTAGTGGATTCTCTAACCTTGACAATTATTTTATCCTTGTTTAATCCTTATATCAATATCATATCTCAAAGCTCTCTTTATTATTATTACTGTTGTTGTTGTTGTTATTTATAATTTATACAATTAATCTCTCTGTGGTTCGACATCGGTCTTGTTGGGTTATTTATTACCTCGACACTCTTGTACTTGGGAGAAGACATCAATCTTTTGGTCGTGTCAACCTCTTTTATACCAATAAAGACAATCATTACCGATAAGTTCCACAATCAACAAAAGTTTCATTTCAATTCTCATCCAAATCCAAATTTTAACTTACTAAGTAGGAAAAAACCTTAAAGTTTCATAAATGTACATAATGTTTTATACGTCATAATTTTTATAGTGCTGAATTCCAAGCAAAGGTTGGCAATTATATATTTTTGTCATTCAGCCTAAACCTCTTAGAACATTGTTTAGTCTACAACTTTTATAAAGGGTTGGCAATTAATCAATCATAACTGAAGTTGTAAGACACAGTTTTAAGTGCGGTTTATTTCGTTAGAAAGATAAGACATAAGGCTACAACTTTTATGAAGGGTGATGAACCCAATTATGCCATTTAGATATCAAAAAGTACTCATGATAATAACATGTAGGGTTGTCCAGTAGATTCCATGTTAGACCTTTCATCAGTGTTTTACTTATATCTGGAGTTTCGTAGTTCCAAATGATGCAAAACAAGTTGCATTTGAAATGTGACATCCATACCTATAATGTTTATGAAGATAGGTAATCAAATTTTATCATTGTCAAAGTCACATTATAGTTGGAAGTCTAGTGATAAATTTGTCATGTTTTTAACTTGTCACTTTAACAAGCAATTAAGTGTTTTAATGTATCTCTTATCATTCAAAACACTCATTTCCTTTCAATATATTTTCTAATACCATTAAACATGAATCTTACATAAATTAAACTAATAAAATCTACCATCTATAGATAAAAACTCTCTTAATCAAACCATGATTAAATGACTACTCATAGTAAACAATATCATTCCACCATAATAACATCAAAACACACAACTAAGGTTCATTTTTAATAATTCTATCACTTTTAACTCGTCAAATACACTATTAGTTTTGTAAAAGGAATTCTCACCTTCAAATCACAATAATCAAGAAGAATTTGTATAAGGGACAAGCTTTTATCCACTTCTCTTTCTTTCTCTTTTCCTTCCCTTGCTTGCCATGACCCCTCCTCTCTCTCTCTCTCTCTCTCAAATATACTTCTTCTCACTTCCCTCACTCTATTTCTCTCAATTTAGTGTTTAAGAGGTTTATCTCTCATAAATTTACAAGGTTTTCGTTTAATTTTCTTCCTTTTGCTTGATTTTCTAAACTCTCTCAAGCTTCTCTCTGTTTTTTTTCTTTTCCTCTTGAATGGTCGGCCATAGGCCATGTATTTATACCCATCAATTTCAAAAATTCTCATTACATCCCTCTTTAATACCTTTCAATTTTTCATGTAAATTTCTCCTGGTTTCCAACATCTGTTTAACTCAAATAAATCTGAGCAAAGTCAAATTTCATTAAATTACATTGTACCATATTTCTTTTATTTTTTCTTCTTTCATTTGGTTTTTATTCTCATTTGAGTCTTTTTTATTTTCCAAGTATTTTTTAGGTTTCCATTTTCTAAGATTAGTACATAAACTTTTTTTTCCAAATTTCTTGATTCGATATCATTCCCTTAAAGTAAAGATAAATTTTACATACTCAATATAAAATTTAATTCACTATCCTTGTAGGTTTACAATGATATCTAAATATTTACTCTAGAGGTTTACATATCATCTACATATCATCTTCCCCAAGCGGTAAATTTTCTTGTATTCATTTAATATATTAGGTTTCTTATTATTTGTGTATATTCTATCTAGGGGTTGACATCCTAAAACAATAATGAATTCAAGAAATTCCCTATTATTTGAGTATATGTTTCCATTTTAGGTAGTATAAGAAATTTATTCACCTAAGAGGATGAATGAAGTTAGCTTAAGTAGTCATCATGGTTTAGACCATGATGAAGTTGAGCCAAGAAGGAGCAGTATGACAAAATTATCAAAACATTTAATTTTAATTTTTCAACATACTTTTTAGAAAATAAAACTCAAATCTTCTTCGAGATTATGTCATATCCTAAAGCTTCCTATTAGAAAAAAAAAGTAATTAATAGTGAAATTAAATCCATTATGCATAATCATACATGGAAACTAGTGAATCTCTCACCCTGAAAGTAAGTTATTAGATCATAAATGGATTTTCAAGAGGAAGATGAAAGCTAATGAAATTATTGATAAATATAAGTAAGACTTATTACGAAAGGACTCAAATTATATGTAGCTGTGAAATATTTTAACATATATTCATTTTTGTTAAGAATTAATTTCATATAAATGTTAATAGTCATCTTAGCTATTAACAAACATGAAATATAATAGATGTGAAAACAATTTTTTCAAACGGTGACCTTTCACAAAAAAAAAAAAAGGTCAACATGGTACAACCCAAAGGATTTATTGTTAAAAGGTAAGAAATGAAAGTCTATAAGCTTGATAAGTCATTAGATGGTTTTAACAATGACCTAAATAATGGCATAAAAAATATAAGACGATTATGTTTTCAAATGAGTAAATCTATAAAGTTGATAAATTTATTTGTATAAAAAACACAGATAAAGGTAATGTCATTGTATGTCTTCATGTGGATGACATGCTAATTTTGGACAACAATGACTACATGAACAAGTCCACCATGAAAATATTAACTAACAAGTTTAACATGAAAGACTTGGGTGTTATAGATATCATTATAAGAATAAAAAATTCTAAGTCATCTGATGGATTGTTACTATTCCAATCTCTTAATGTTAAGAAAATCCTTAATAAGTTGTTTTATAGGTGATAATGACATGGTCAAAATACCAGTAGATCATTGAAAAATCATAAATAAGGTAATTAAATATTTGAGATGCACTTTCAAGTATGAGTTACATTATTCTAGATATCTGGTGGTACTAAAAGAGTATAATGATGTGAATTGAATATCTAATACTAAGGATTCAAAATTCCTTAGAGGATTATGTTGGCTAAATACAATGTCAACAATTTGTATCAATTGCGATAATCAATCAACAATTAAAATGACACTAAATATTATAATGATAAGTCTAGACATATAAGTTATCGATATAATACTATTAAATACTTGTTCTTGAATTGGGTTATTTCTATTAGCTATGTAAAGTTAAAAGAAAATACTATGAATTCATTGCTAAAAGCTTAATGAGAGAGCTTGTGTATAGTTTATTGAAGAGAATATGTTTAAAGCCTTTAAATATGAAAAAGTGTCATGATAGAAACTTTACCTAGTTGACTGAAGATTTCAAGAACTAGGTTCAAAAGGAAATTTAAGTCATGACATTCTCAATAGCACTTATAAATAATTATTTATGCATATTCTTATGTTGAAAAGGGTGTTAGTTGTAACGTGATAAGTATCAATCGTGCTTTTATTATTTTCATATCAAGCTGAATTCTCTATTGCACTCATGAAATCAGAAGTTGCGTAGGGCTAAAATAAACACAATCGTGAGAACTTAAAAAAAAAAACTCTAGGTAGAGAACTATGTGAGTGCTATTATCTTCGTTTATGTAAAAAGATTAAATAGTTCAAGACATCATATTCATTAATTAACTAAATAAATCCAATAGTACTTTACTAGGGAAGACTCAAAGTCTAAAGTTACCTATCCTGATGTGATGACCTACCAATTCACTTTCTCTCTATAATTTTGTGTGTATGTGTGCATATCGGTTAATTTCCATTTACACTTTATATATCAGTTAGTTAATTTCCATTCATGTGGGAAATTGTTAGAAAAGTTGGTTTTTAGACATGTTTGTACGCATATTTGATGAATAATTAAAAGTGAAATCCATCTATTTTTTTTGTTAAAACTTTGTTGAAAAATGTTCTCCAACATGAATACTTAAACATGAAATATTATAATGTCTAAAACCAAATATAAGTGAATAAGAAATTAATCTCAAAGAATCCTTGATAGAGTTGACAAAACACCAAAACTTAACAATAAAACTTTGTCCCATATTGGAAAAATAAAAATTCTTCTTTGCATCCAAAGACTATTTTGTGTGTGTGTGTGTGTGTGTGTGTGTGTGTGTGTGTTTATGGTCTTTATCGCATGTTGAAAAAATAAAAATTCTTTCTCTCTTCCAATGCACACACATATGTGTGTGTGTCGTTTGTCCCACATTGAAAAAAAAAAGAAACTTTTCTTCTCTTTCAAACTCTATATATAGAGGATTCTTGTAGGTTTATGATAAATAAATAAAAATGATTCCTTTTGAATTATCTTCCTCTATTTTCATCTTCTTTGGTTTTTTCCAGAAAAAAGTGAGTTATTTTTCTTAAGTTCACTTAGGCTTTATATTAAAGCGTTATAACACTAAGAAGATGTTTGTTTTTTAGGTAGATTGTGCATTATGATCGGACCATAATTTTATTTTGCTTGGTAAAGATGAAACCACAGGTTTAACAATATAGGACCCATATATTTTTGTGGTCCAACCATAGGTTCAACAAAAAGCAACCCATATTTGCCTTTTGTCATTCTTATACACAACCAAGACCGTTCAATTTTATTTACCAAAATACCCAATCCATGTCTTCTCCTTCCTGCTCTCTTGAAAATCGGTGAAATGACTATTCTCAGTATCCACATCTTCATCTTTTTATCGACCTCTTCCTTTCTTGAAGAAGAACCTCTGTTTACAAACGTCGTTCTTTTTTTTTGTAGCCACAAACGATTACAAAACCCACAAACTAACTTCAAATCTATACAAACCATCATCCACAACTAGATCTATAAAAACAACTACCAAATTTATTTTCTTTAAGTCCTATAAGCCCTTTTTTGTGTACAAGTGTTTTTTTGTAGAAAAATCTAGGTAAATTTTGATTTCATTGTATCTTTAATTTCTCATTTATGCATGTTCTTATAAATATTGAATCTAACCAGATCTTATTCATTGTCAAAATTGTATCCCTATTTATTATTGTAGGAACCGTTGATTTGCTCTTTACAATTCTGGTAAGCTCTTATGGTTCTAATCTTTTTCTTTCTTAGTTGTATTATTTAAGAGATTCCTAATTTTGTTGCTTCTGATTTTTCATTGAGTTAATGAATAAAGGTTTAAAGTGTAACAACGATTATTTTGAGTTAAAAAATATATAAATAGATGAAATGATGTAGAAATTCAAGATGTCGTAAATGATGTAGAGAGGACAAGACAAAAACAAAAAAAAAACTTACTCACAAAAATTACATTAGCCAGGTTGTGAATACTAAAACGTAAGAACCAAAATGAATTGAACAGAAAACAAGTACTTTAACCAGGTTTTGGATGCTATAACATAGGAACCAAACTAGATACATAGTTTAAACATTATGGTTTTTGATTGATTTTCTAATTATGATGCATTCATGTCTTTTTATTTATGATACATAGTTTAAATATGTTACTGTAGTCTTTTTATGATGTAGAGATTTCACTAACTTAAAAATAGATGATAAAGCTGCAGACATAACACTGTAAACAATCATTTGACCTATTAAGATAATTAATTGATGTTTGCATGATGTATAATAATGATGTATTATAACTACTATTTAATAGCAAATTCATTAAACATAGTCATACCATATTGTTCTCAACCTTTTTCCTTTCATCACCTTTTTTTCATCAATATGTTTTGCTAATGATAATATATTACATTACAAATACATAATGTAGTACTACTCATAAAACACAAAACTTCATTACAAGGTTCCTTTTAATGTAAATGCTTAAAACATAGAGCATTGAAAACTAGACAGAATTCCATAGAGAGCATTAACTATAATTTGTTAACACTACAATATCGTTATTAATATATAACATTATCAAAATTAATTGCGTAATTCTATGTTAGAAAACTTATTTAAAGCTTAGAACGTGGAAGAGTCTTAATCTCAAGATAAGGTATGTTAGACTAGAGAGATGCTACACGCATTTTGTGACATTTATATAAAGGTAATTGAAAAGGTAATGAGACCCAACACTCATTTTGACAAGGCTAGTTGGAAATATGTCACTACTACCTTTAAAGAGCAAATTGGTCATGGATTCACTAAAGCACAACTAAAAAATAAGTGGGACAAGATGAAAGGGATTGGAGGATACGAAAAAAGTTGATTTCTGAAACAAGAGTGGGCTAGAGTTCAGAGTTGGGAAGTATTTTTGCCACTAAAAAGTGGTGGAAATCTTAAACTCAGATCTAATGTTATTGAAACAATGTCTAAATTTTATTACAGTTCTCTAATTTTTTTCTTTACAATCCTCTATATTTATTTGATGTAATGTTTTCTTTTATTTATAGAAAATATATGGACCTAAAAAATTCAAGCATTTTGGTATTGAGCTAGCTCTTTATGGTAAAAATGATATTATGTTTATAAATATTATAGCTTCCGGTAAGTCTGCTTGGGCACCTTTTCAAGAAATGATTTCGGGTGATATTGGGGTGGATGATGGGACCAAAAATACATCGAATGAAGATGTTAACTTAGAGGAGGGTAGTGGAGATTTCAAGAAAGATAGTATACCAAACTTTGTTGATGATGTCAACAACATGGTTGCTGGTGTCAACGTTAGTGTTAGTACTAGTAACCGTAGTAGTAGTGGTAAGAGAAAAGCCACTCAAAATTATTCCGGTAAGAGTTTTAAAACTAGAAAAGGTTTTGGGATGGGAGCACAACTTTTTTCACACTTAGATAAATTGATTGATAGTGTCTCTACAAGAAGTGACTGCACATCTGGTTCTATGGATAGGAAAAGGTATAGCATTGAAGAAGTGATTGCAGAGTTTCAGTCCATAGATGAAGTTTTTTTTTGAAGTGGATTTTATTGTTTCGCTACTGAATATTTCATGGTTAGAAGTAAGAGGGAAATGTGAGCAACATTGGGAACTATAAAAGAAAACTTCAATAGTTGAAACTAATGTTTCAGAGAAGATCAAACCTCAAACCATAAGGTATGTCTCAATCTTTAAATGACACTTCAATTATCGATAACTTCATATTAATTTCAGATGCATTGTATATCAAGACCTAACATTTTATTACTTTTGAGAAAAATCTATGAAACTAATGTTCAATATGTGAACCTTTGTTTTTGCAATATGGTTGTTTTATGTTTTTGTAGAATGCCTGTGAGAGACAGATTGACACATAACTTTTATTGCAGATGTTGAATTTTTTGTTCTGGTGTCTTTTATGTTGCCTTTAGATTGTTAAGGTGTTGCTGATGTGGAGCTTTGTCTATGCTGCTTGCTGCTAGTTTTTTATTGTTGTCTTCGAGAGGACATACCATGTCTTTTTCATATATTCTATATGTTTGTTGTGTTGCTCGTAAAGACTTGTAGTTGTGTACTTAATAACCAACTTTGTCTTTATTTTGTTAGCAACTATTGAGTATGCCTTTATGTTGTTATTCATTAAAGGTTGTTGACCATAAGACTGTTAGGAGAAACAATTAGGTTTGAATGTCTGGTAGAGTGTGCTTGTATTGTGTAGTTAACAGATCACTCTTTTTCACCATATATAATTCACCATTTCAATAAAGTTGAAAACATCACTTTCAAAAACATTTATGGAATGACTAAGGGATTTTCATTAAAGTATATCATCTTGCATCTTATAAAGTAGTAAGTTTTCTTTCTTTCATTGTATATTCATACTTTAAGTTAGACCCAATTTGTTAATGACATTGTTGTTGCTTTCAATATAAACAATGTATGTATTAATATAACTAAGACATAATAATTGTATAGTATATTTTGAGATGAGATGAAATTTATTGTAAACAAAAGAATATGATAAATTAATAAAATTGAATGGAATAATGTATTGTGGATTGTTTTTTGAATAAAAGAAAATTAAAGGGATTAATAGGATAATAAAAGTTTATTTTCTATAAAAGTAATGTGATTTATTGAGATTTGCACATAAAGCTTGCAACACATCTACAATAATAAAATAATTAATATGTTGTTCCTAGCTTATAATTATTTAATTAAAATTGTAGATATTGATGCAAATTGGTTTAGTGACCTTTTTAAAGGAGAGTAAGAAAATGTCATGAACAATGTCGCTCAATATGTTTCGCATGGCTATGCTGGTAGGGATAATGGTAGTCATATCGGTTATAGTGGTGGTTCTACTGATGATAGCAATGCAGATGATGATAGTGAAAATGACAATAGTAACAAAGATGATGATGATGCAGGCGATTCATTTTGGCATATAGAATTTGATCGTCATAAACTAGTATTGTGCATAGCAGGCACACTTGCATTGTATTTTAATAACTACATCTATAAGCAACCTTGTATGATTTCGTACAACACAGGAATGTAGTGATTGAATGAAATTTTAAATGGGAATTGGATACGTTGTGTAAATATGTTTAAGATGGATGCAACGGCGTTTCAGAATCTTTGTTTTGATTTAGAAACACAGTTGGACTGAAACATCGAGGATTAGTGTTATAGAGAAAGTTGGCATGTTTCTTTATACTTTAGTGTTGGGTGCTTCTAATAGGGAGATCTATGAGAGATTCCAACATTCTAGTGAAACAATGAGTAGGTATTTCAACAAGGTTCTAAAGGTTGTGTTTGTTATCAGTTGACGTAATAAAACCAGTTGATCCAGACTTTTTGACAACACCACGAGAAATTGCTATGAACATGAGATATATGTCATATTTTAAGGTAATATATAAGGTTATTAAAAACTGAATATATTTATCTTTCCACTTTCATTATATAATCCATTTGGTAATTCATTTACAATTAATGTTTTTTAAATTTTGTTTTTAGAATTGTGTAGGAACAATCGATAGAACATATGTGTGTACTTGTGTCCCAGGAAAATCAAATATCATTTATTGGAAGGAAAAGAGTATCAACACAGAATATTATAACGACATGTAGTTTTGACATGCAATTTATATTTGTTTGGGCTGGATAGAAAAGTAGCGCACATGACTCAAGAATTTTTCATGAGGCCATCTATAATTCAAATACCAACTTTCCAAAGGCACCAGAAGGTATTTTGGATAGAACAATAAGGCTTCTTTCAAAATTTTTATTTATTTAATTTTTGGTCGCATGGTATAAAATATTTGTTGTTTTAAATGTCTTCGGTGAATACAAGAAAGTTTTACATTCTTGACTTCGGTTATCCAAGTGAATATGGATTTCTAGGTTCATATAAAGGTGAAAGATATTATCTTTCAAAATTTCATCATCGAGACCAGCCAAGAAGTCGGGAGTTGTTCAACCGGATTCATTCCTCAGTTCAATGTGTAATTGAGCGAACTTTTGGGGTGTGGAAAAAAAGATGAAGAATTTTGCAGAACATGTCAGTGTTTCCATATAAAACACAGGTGTAGATTGTTGTTGCATCAACAGCTCTTCATAACTACATAAGAAGGAAGTTTGTACAAGATATTGCTTTTAATGAAGTTAAATGTCATCCTAATTTCGTGCCTCAAGATTTTTTACGTGATGTTATTCCACGATCATAAACATATGGAGGCAATAGGACTTCACATATGACTTTGCATATGGATTGTATTCGAGATGTAATTGCTTCAAGTTTGATGGGAGAACTGTAGGACTTTTAACCTTAGTAATAGTTAATCACAATTATGTATTAATTGTTCAATGTCATATATTAAAAAAAATTAATGTCTTACTTGGTCATTTCATGTCCAACCATAGTTTTTACTAAATACTAATAGCATGCTTTTAATGTAAAGCAATTTGAACCACAATTTGAACCAACACATAATTTATATAAAGCAATCACACAAAAAAGTAATTTTTTAAAAAAATTACCTTTTTAAAACTATAATCATGCTTTTTACCCTAAACACAAACATGCTCTACATAGTATAGTATAGTATAGTATAGTATAGTTGTTGAATCTTGAAAAGCAATTTACCTATACCACTTTTAATTGGCGGGCAAATTCTGATTTAAGGATAAAGAGATAACTCTTGCAAAAATCATATTTTGTTGTCGTATTGCTTCAACAAGTGTAATTTAATTCGTTAATAATTGAGATCTTAATATGATATTGTTTTATATATTGTTCTATTTGCATGCTCATTTTATTGTTTATAGTTTATAAATTGTTATTTGATCTACGATTTAGATTTGATTATTAATTAGCTAATAAATTTAATTTAATTTATATTTATTAAAACAGATTAAAATATCTTTGATTATTAATTCCAACAGACTTTTATTTACATTTGGAATAATATCCAACACGATATTCTAGAATTCTCTATGTTATATATATATGGCTTCCTCTTTCTAGAATTCTCTATGTTATGGTGACAAATCCCAACCAAACAAGCTTATACTTGTAACATTTTTTTTTTCGTTCTCATTTTTTTCCTTAGTTATACCTTTCCATGCCCAAATTAAAGTATAATTTGTAAATTTGAGGTAAATTAAAAATAAAGGATAAAAATTTAAATCACATAGAAATTTCATTATTAATCTAAATATTTATTCAAAATTCATTTTTATCCTCTTGCTTTCTCTTTCCAACTTTCATTGTCAAAACAAAATCAATTTTAATTGAAAAGTTTATCTTTTTTATATTTTAATACTTAAATATAACAGAGGAGAGAGAAAGTCGATAATTATCATCGATTTTATACACTTAAAAAATATCAATTTTGATATCAACAGATTTTATTTGACAAGAAGAGTTTGATGATGGTTGTTTTAAACTTCAAAATTGCAAGAAAAAATAGATCAAAGCCCCAAAAAAATATTTACTCCATTTGATTTTGTGTCATTTAACCTTTTGTTAGCTTAATAAATTAGTTTTTCCATGTTATAAGACTTTTACTTCGGTGTTTTTTGGCAAAAATAAGTTCAAAATAAGATTT
>Ga0325404_1001092_pt1 | contig 28462 bp, 17 predicted proteins | sample PopdelMetagenome_18_FD_205664 | JGI IMG/M metagenome (GOLD analysis project Ga0325404, IMG submission 205664) | Populus deltoides microbial communities from Bellville, Georgia, United States - Xylem-Control-R1 | ecosystem: Host-associated > Plants > Phyllosphere > Stem > Wood/Secondary xylem...
GTATGATTGTTTATCTTAATTGCTAGAGCGGACTCTAAGTTATTATTGTGAACAATCTATTGCTAAGTTTGATATCAAAACCGGAGTTGTGATATATAAACTTGTGAAGCAACTAAGCTTGGTAATTATAGCGGAACTATGTTATTAAACTTAGAGAGAACATTCGATCAAAGCAACACAAGCTGACAACTTGGTTGTTAAGATTAATGAATTTATCTAGATCTTAAGGCTGCCATTGGATTAAATCATTAGTGCGGACACTGTGATTATTTGTTGGTTAGGGTTAGTTATACGGCGGATCCGTTAATTAACCAATGTTAAGAAAAGATAAAAATTCAGAATATAAGCTGAAGTTTCGTTTCAAGGATCGGTTCTGATTTCTGTAGGTGGATGTGTGCTTGCAACCAAGGTTTGTTTTCTTGATATATTTTAGTTTTAATTGATTTTGTTTGTTAGTTTAATTTCTACCATAGTTTAAAGATCATTGCAAATCAAACCCCCTAATTACATAACGTATAGCATAAAAATATGAACTAAGCCTTCCTCGTGGGATCAACCCCTTACTTGCTCTATACTATCTTGTGTGTTTTAAGCTAGGGTAATTAATTTGTGCGACCGCGACATCGCAACAGTAGGTCTGGTAGAAGACTTATTTATAGCCTATAATACTGCCCAATAATCCTAGAAACTAAAAGAGAAGTTGTCGCCCTTTTGGTTTCCAAGTTAGAATAGGATTCTGATCTCAACCTTATATTTATCCTTCTTTTAGAAGGAAAATGATGTTGCCTTTAATGCTCCTCTTTTCTGCCTCTTGGTATCCTTTCAATACTAGGAAACACTATTAAGTTGTTGAATTATTTTCCTTGCCAATACCAATAAGAAAACTTTGTCGCCACAAGTGTTTCTTAAGTCAACTTGGATTTCTTTGTTTCCTTTTACTGTGTTTCCTCTTTACTTGGTAATGAAATAAAATAAAAATAATAAATTCTAATATTTAAAGGAAATAATTAATGTTCTCACACATAATAGAAAATCCAAAACTAGTTAGGAATCCATAAAACACATGGAAACATCACAAAACAAGGCTGACCAAAACTGATACAAAATTAACAACCTTGTTGTCGAAACTTTATGGCCAAAATAAAGGTAGATTGGGTACCTCTTGCACATGGATTAAATGTACTAAGGCCTCCTCTTGATGCTCCAAAAGATCTCCATGTTTAGCCTTAGCTGAAACTTGCACAACTAGTCCATTCAATGCTTCTTTCAATGCCTTTATTTTGGACCTTGTGATAGGCCTATTTAGAACATGTAATGGGTCCTTGGTGTTCATGGCATGATCCACATCATTCCCTCTCTCCTTAAAAGGATTCAACTTTAAAGTAAGATCAGTAACATTAAAGGTAGCATTAACACCATACTCACCTAGAAGAACTTTGTAGGCATTGTCATTGATCATCTCTAAAACTTGGAATGGACCATCATCACAAAACTGTAACTTTGATTTTCTATGGTCAGGTAACCATTCCTTATGTATGTGCACATAAAATCAATCACCAGGTTGGAAAACAACCTATTTACATCTTTTGTTCACTTTAGAAGCGTACAATCCATTCCTTTTCTTTATTTGCAGTCGAACTCTTTCATGGAGTTGTCTCACCATCTTTGCCTTTTTTTCACCATCTAAACTTACCCTTTCTTTTAAAGGTAAAGGAATTAATTCTATAGGAGTTAATGGATTAAACTTATAAATAATTTTAAAAGAAGAAAAATCAATAATCGAATGCACAATTCTATTATAAGCAAAATCAACAAAAGGCAAACATTCTTCCCAACTTTTTAGATTCTTTTGAATAACAACACGTAAACATTATGATAAAGTTCTATTCACTAGTTCAGTTTTGTCCATCTGTTTAATGATGACAAGTTATCAAAAATAAAAGTTTAGTTCTCAACTTCCCCCCATAAAGTCTTCTAAAAATAGTTATGGAACTTAACATCATGATCTAAAACTATACTCCTAAGAATGTCATGCAAACATACAATCTCTCTATAAAACAAGTCTGCGATGATGTAATGAAATACATCATCTTATAAAACTTATCAACTATAACAAAAATAAAGTCTCTACATTTCATTGACCAAGGTAATCCTAAAACAAAGTTCATAAAGATATTTACCCAAGGTTTAATAGGTACAAGCAATAGTGTATATAGTCTATGTGATTGTACTCTATATTTTACCTTTCTACATGCAATACATTGTTCACAGATTCATTGCATATCCCTTTTCATTTTTTACCAATAGAAATGTTCATGCAATACATCCAAGGTTTTTGCAACCCCAAAATGACCTATTTAACCATCTTCCTATGCTTTATGAACAAGTAATTCACACAAAAGAACTAGAAGGAACACATAATCGATTTTGTTTAAACAAGTAACTATCCATCAAATAAAACTTACCAGGAGCTGGATATCCACATGAATGATATATTTCGACAAAGTCAGAATCATTAGCATACAATGTCTTTATATATTCAAAGCCTAGCAATCTAGTACTCATAGTGTTTAGAAGAACATACCTGCGCAAAAGTGCGTCACCCACTATGTTCTTTTTGCATTGCTTATACTTGATTATATAAGGAAAAGTCTCAATTAATTCAACCCATCTTGCATGTCTCCTATTCAACTTACCTTGTCTTTTCAGATGTTTCAAGGATTCATGATCTGAATGGAATACAAACTCTTTTGGTCACAAGTAATGTTGTCATGTCTCAAGTGTTCTTACCAAAGCATACAATTCTTTCATAAATAAGATAGTTCAAAGTCGTTCAACTTAACTTTTCACTAAAATAAGAAATGGATCTTCGATCCTGTATTAACACAACTCCTATTTCTATTTTAGATGCATCACTTTCAATTTCAAATGCTTTCATAAAGTTAGGTAAAGTTAAAATAAAATAGGTGTAGAACATAATTTTTCTTTCAAAAAAGCAAAAGTTGATTCTTATACCTCCCCTAATTTAAACCCAACTGGCTTTTTAACAACTTCATTCAAGAGTGAAACTAATGTACTAAAATCTTTCACAAAACACATATAAAAACTAGTTAACTCATGAAAACTCCTTACCTCACTTACTGATTCTGGTGCAGGCCAATCCTGGATGACCTTAACTTTCTTCTCATCCATCTTGATACCCTATGTAGTTACAACATAACCAAGAAAAACAATTTTCTCCATGCAAAAAGTACACTTATATTAATATTAGCATATAATTTCTCACCATGCAACACACTAAGTGTAACAACTCGGCCCAACATGTTGTAAATTGTTCGCTTTGGGCCTTATCGCCCTCACGATTTTGTTCTTGGTGACACGAGCCCACTTTTGAGCTTAACGCCCTAAAACGCGTACAACATATTAGCAACCAACACTACTAATAAGGCCAACTACCAAACTCACCCATCGATGTGTGGATATTACACTAAGTACATTACTCAAATGATCAAGGTGCTCATTTAAGTTCTTACGATAGATCAAAATACACAACCGCAAACTTAACTATTAAAGCACGTAATACCTGATTCATTAAACACATATACATACCAGGTGCATTTGTAAGTTCAAACAACATGACTAACCATTTATACAAACCATACGTAGTCTTAAATGCAGTTTTTCACTTATCACTTTCTTTCATCCTAATTTGATGGTACCTACTTTTCAGATCAATTTTAGAGACAATACATGACCTATGTAACTGATCTAGCATGTCATTAAGTCTAGGAAAGAGATGTCTATACTTTACCATTATATTATTGATGGCTTGACAATCAATACATATTCTTCATGTTTCATCCTTCTTCGGCACAAGTAACACTACCACAACACACAAGCTCATAATCTCACGAATGTACCCCTTCTTCATTAGCTAATCAACTTGCCTTTGAAACTCCTTCATATCCTTAGGATTACTTCTATAGGATGGTCGATTAGGAATCGCAACCCCAGGAACAAGATTAATATGATGTTCTATTTCCTTTAAGGGTGATAATCTACTAGGTATATCCTCAAGAAACACATCTTCAAACTTATACAACTAAGAAACAACAACACTAGGCACATCATAATCAATATTGTTAGTGTTAAAGTAAGCCTCTTTGTACACAAGTAAAATCATTGACTTGTTAGTGAAAAATACAGACCTGACTTCACCCTTTTTAGCATAAAAATTGGATTTTTTTCTTGAGTTCTTCCATACAATCCTCATCACACTTGTTAACTTTCTTCATTCCTCTTATCTTACCTTCACTGTTGGCCAGATTTGGGTGTTTTTGAGTAGTGGCAAAATGTTTGTTTGTGTTTGGATAGGTGGTTGAATAAGTTGCAGTAGTGTTTTGGGTTTGATGGTCTTCTTCCCCCTTGTTCCTCGCCTTGATTTTCTCTTCCAATAGCCTCATGCTCACATTTTAGCTTTATTTGATCATTATACACCTGTTTGGGTGTAAGAAGTACAAGAGTAATGGTTTTATCATTTTTTTACAATGGTATACCTATTTTTAACCCCATCATGAATTTCTTTTCTATCATACTGCAATGGTCTCCCCAATAAGATGTGAATTACTCGTATTGGTATTACATAACACAGAACTTCATCAACATATTTCCTAAAAAAAAATGGAATGACAACTTGTTTAGTCATTTTCACTTCACCACTATCATTCAGTCATTGCAATCTATAAGGTCTAGTATGTTTAACAATACACAAATTTAGTTTACTAACAAGGGTAGTGCTAACCACATTAGCATAACTTTCACTATCTATAATTAAACTACACCTCTTGTTTTATACAATGAAAGATGTTTTCCCTTTACCGATTACAGTTATCTTCCTTGACCTGAACCTGAAGTGTGTTCCTTATAACCAATGATTCTGCAATAGGCAATCCCAATTCATCCTCAGTACAATCCTCCAATGGTGACATGTCTTCATAATATGATTTGTGACTCTCGGATTCCACATCACCATTGCCTCTCGTCACTACTATCCTTTTATTTGGACACTCTGAAGCGTAATGTTTAAGCCCTTGACACTTGAATCATTTAACATCATATGTACATTTAAGTTGAGTGTTATATTTACCTTTGAAACCCACAGAGGCTTCAACCTTAGCTTTTGGTGGTTCTACTTTGGTAGGAACAAAATGTTTTGGTTAGGCAGCCCCATCTCTCCTTAAATTCAGCTTTCAAAATGATGAAAAACCTGAATTGAATGTTGGCTAGACATGTCCTTTCCTTTTGAGTTGTCTCTCTACTTTAGTAGCCATATGAAACATGTTTTCTACCTCTACAAAGTGTCATAACTCAACAACATTAGCTATCTCTCTATTTAACCCATTAAGAAAACCTAGCCATAATAACTTCTCTATGTTTAACCATATTAGTCCTAATCATTGCAATCTTTATCTCCTTGTGGTAATCTTCCAAACTTTTCAAACCTTGATGTAAACTCTGAAATTTCTAAAAAAACTCTTTGTAATAAAAGTAAGGAGCAAATCATTTTCACATTATGGCTTTCATGCCATCTGACACGACCAAAGAGTCAATATCTTCTCCTAAGCGTAGGAGTGTCGAAGTAATAAATAACCTGGCAAGACCGGGGTCGAACTATAGGAAGGTTAACTGTATAAACTACAAATAAAGAAATAGACAATAACAGAAAAGGAGTTGAAGAGAGCTTTGAGATGTGATATTGATATAAGGATTAAACAAGGATAAAATAATTGTCAAGGTTAGAGGATCCACTAATGGTATTTCAAACAAGTATAGTATAAACTCTTTTTATTACTCAACTAGAAACCACATACAAAGGAGCTTCCAATCGGATTATAAATTGTTAACATGATTACATTAGTTATCTTATTCGAATAATGTTAATACTTGTAAATGTTGTCAGGTATTCATGATTATAACTTATGTTAACAACAAATCAAGTTCTTTTTATAGCACAGGTGTTGGTTATACCATATAGTTGGGCTATGAAAATGCCAAGTATTTGTTTTATCAAGGGTTGTACAATATAAATCTAGATTAACCATTTAACAACAAAAGTATTAAAAGTGAACAAGATAACAAATACAAAACATGTTAGTATCTAACATTAAAGTTCATGTTGAGTTTATACTATACTTATTCTTACACCATTAGTGTAACCTAACCTTAACATAATAAACTAAGCTGAACATTATGAATAATAGAAACATAGATAAACAAGAGGAGAACATGTTTATATAAGTATGTAAAGGAAATGAAAGGCATAAATAAGAGATTAATGAAAACAAAACTTAAGCATTACAAAAATATAAAGAAAGAGAGCAGGAACATGATCTTGATATAAAAACCAAGATGCCTAAATGCATGGCAAATGCCTCCTTTTATAGGCCAAAATTTAGAACTATTGATTTGATGACTAATTGTTGAGTGGGTGGCCACATCTTGACTTGGTTAAAATCCTTATCTTCTTGTCTGAATAAAAAGTTTGCCCCTCTCTTTGTCTTCTCAATTTTAGTAATTAAACTCATCAATCAATCATTTGATTTATATGATAGGCCTGCATTTAAGATGAACATTTATCATAAATTAAAGATATCTTATAGTATCAAACTTGTTATTATAAAACATGCTTTAGTTAAGAAGTTATTGATACTTCAAGTACAAAATGATGATATAAAACTTTGATAAAAATTCACTTTTAAGTACTAATCACCATCCTGTGACTTAATAGGCATTTCACCATTGTTTCTCCTACTCAAAACAAGTCGATCCCACCATATTAGTGCATAATATGTAAACTCAATGACAACAAGTTTTATCTTTTTATGTTATTTGTAGTGATGATAGTCAAAGATCCAATCAACACTTTTTTTCTATTCTAGATGTGCTTCCAGATCATTCTTTCTTTGAAAAATAGGTATTTTCAACTTAATGATACCTAACTCTCCACCTGAATCGTCACGATGCCTAAAATATCAAGAATTCTCTCTCTGATCAAAAACTTCACATGTCTGAAGCTTACATTCCTTTTTGCTCTATTTGATTCAAACCTATTTCCTTGGCCCACAGATATAAACACATAGCCATCATCACCCACATCTATCTTATCATCAACAAACTCATCAAAATTAGTTACAACCTTTTGAACATTACTTCTTCGGCAATCAGCCCCACTATTTTTTTGTTTCCTTGAGTCCATTTTATCCTCGGCTCTTTGGTCACCTTAGTCAAGAGTTTAATTTGTTGGCCCATAACTCGTATTTGGAAAGAGAATTTGGCGTTTGGTGTCGTTAATTTATTGTTTCAAACATCCTTTAAAATCTATAAAAATTTGGTGAGTAGTACAAAATATATCCTCACACCTCTCGTGTTTCACACAAAATCAAGGCTTTTCAACCTAATAAACTTTACATTCTTTATCTCATAACTTGCTTTCTTTCGGTTCTTTTGAAACTGAAAATCCAACCAATCAAAGTTAGAGGCTTTCACAATGCAATCCAATTATGAATATAGGCTCAAGAATCAATAAATATACCGAAAACAAGCAAAACAAAACTATAATCATGATTTTGCAAGTAGTAATGCAAATTCATACAAATTGTGATGAAACGAAGATGTGAAATAAAAAGAAGCAAAAATTAATGAAGACACTTATTTAACTCCTAAATAACCCAAATATAATAGAAGAAAACTGATTTAGTCAAAACAAATAGTAGACAAACACGTTTTGGAACTTAATGCAAATCCAATTGTTACATAATTTTAAAGCACCAGAATTGACACCCAAGCTTAAAATTCAATATGTAGCATCTTGATACCCAATAAAATATATATCTCAATTTATAGGTCATTCTCTTATGTCTAGGTATTGAAAATGGGTATGATCAGTTTGTGAAAAAATTAAACCTCGAATTGAAACCTTAAGAAAAAGATATCTAAATAATCCCAACTTTAATTTTATTTTATATATATATATATATATATATATTGTGATTTCACTCCTAGTAAGCAAGTATATGAAATTTCAATTAATTTTGAGGTGGTTTGCTTAAGGTTCTCTATCAGTTGTGTATTTGTGATAGAATTGCAACAAGCTTTGAATAATGTCTTTTCTTTTTATTTTTTTTACTTTTATGTTAATGATATTTTTAGATAAAATAAAAAAATAATAATTTTTTTACTAGTATGTCACAGACATAAAGAAGAAGAAGAAGATTAACACAAACACTGAAAAAACTTAACGAACACTAGAAAAATAAAAAATTCAGAAGGACATGACCTGTTCTCGGAACCTTGCTCTAATACCAATTGATTCAAACCTCATGATTACATGGTCATGCAACCCACAATTAAGATTGAGTTCTAATCCTGAAAAGTTAAAAGTGGTCTGATAGGAGTATGACATAATGGAACCCTGTCTCAAGGTAAAGTTCAATGGTGCCACAAAGTCAATTAATTTTCAATAAGTCAGATTCATTTCGTTCAAGAACCAAAAAATACAAGAATCTCTTTCACATGTTAAACTGAAAAGTTCAAAAGTATTATTCATCAAAGGTGCTGAAATTTAGGCTTTACATGTGTTTAAATAGTTTTGAGAAATTAACTCTAATGAATCTACCTTTATAGGCTGAATTAACTCACTTACAAAACCTGACCTAAAACCTTTACTAGTAATCCTAAACCCTAATTCAAATATGCCTTGGATCCTAGTAGAAAAGAAAACATTAATTAAACTCAAATAAACCTTGGGTTGTAACTAATAAAATAAAAATAAAGCCTGTAAGTCTAAGTCTTGTTCTGTTGTGAGAAGAGAAGAAAAAAAACATTATAGGTCTGATACAAGACTTATTTATAGTTTATAATGCGACTCAATAATCCTAAAAACTAAAACAGAAGTTGTTGCCCCTTTGGTTTCCAAGTTAGAATAAGATTATTATCTCAGCCTTGTCTTTATCCTTCTTTTGGAAGGAAAACAATGTTGCCTTTAATGCTCCTCTTTTTCGCCTCTTGGTATCCTTTCAATACTAGAAAACATAATTAAATTCCTAAATTATTCTCCTTGCACAATAAGAAAACTTTGTCACCACATGTGTTTTCTAAGTCAGTTGGAATTCCTTTATTTCATTTACTACAAGGAAACAAAATAAAAATAATAAATTCTAATATTTAAATGAAATAATTAATGTTCCCACACATAATAGAAAATCCAAAACTAGTTAGGAATCCACAAAACACATGGAAACATCACAAAACAAGATTGGCTGAAACTGATATAAAATTGGCATCTTTGTTGTTAAAACTTCATGGCTTAAATAAATGTGGATTGGGTCCCTCTTGCACATGAATTAAATGTACTAAGGCCTTCTCTTGATGCTCAAAAGGATCCCAAGTTCAACCTTGACCGAAACTTGCATATCCAGTTCATCCAATGTTTCTTTCAATGCCTTTGTTTTGAACTTCATAATGAGCCCATTTGAAATGTGTATTGAATTATGAATTTGACATAGAATTGATGTTCTTTTAAATGTGTTAAAGTTGTGATCTTTGCTCGTATAGTTTTGAAAATATTAGAAATTATAATTGTGTATATATTTGTTTTAATTTTGTGATTATATGTGTTTTATAGGCATTTTCCCTCAAAAGTCCCAATCCTCGAGAAAGTGCTACCAATATATCTAGCCTTCCACATTTGTACTTGTCTTTGTAATGTATGATGAAAGATTTGAAAAATAAATTTCTATGCATGCAATCAAGAAAGTGTTATGTAACTATATTATTCGATAGTTTCACCCACATCTACCTAATGTTTTGTCCATGTTTTATATATAAAATACCTTGATATTCTTTGTTTTATGTTTTGAAGGCACTTTTGGATGAAAGATGCAAAATGGAGTAAATTAGAGGTAATTGGCAAATTTGACGTTCAGTCAATGTTTTGTGTAGAGCGTGGTTCTAGAGATCGAAATGAAGTGATTCTAGTGGCACTAAAAAGCTAACATCCATACCTTTCTGGAAATGTAATGCAAGAAAAATAAAAAGAGAAAGATCATGGAAATCACATCCTGCAAAGTCAAATCTCGCATTCTGCCAATGTTGATCTTTGGCCATTCAAAATTTAATATCTAGAGCTACAGAAGTCCAATTGTTGCGATGTCGCGGTCGCACAAATTAATTACCCTAGCTTAAAACACACAAGATAGTATAGAGCAAGCAAGGGGTCGATCCCACAAGGAAGGTTTAGTTCAGATTTTTACGCTATACGTTATATAATTGGGGGGGTTTGATTTGCAATGATCTTAAACTATGGTAGAAATTAAACTAACAAACAAAATCAATTAAAACTGAAATATATCAAGAAAACAAACCTTGGTTGCAAGCACACATCCACCTACAGAAATCAGAACCGATCCTTGAAACGAAACTTCAGCTTATATTCTGAATTTTTATCTTTTCTTAACATTGGTTAATTAACGGATCCGCCGTATAACTAACCCTAACCAACAAATAATCACAGTGTCCGCACTAATGATTTAATCCAATGGCAGCCTTAAGATCTAGATAAATTCATTAATCTTAACAACCAAGTTGTCAGCTTGTGTTGCTTTGATCGAATGTTCTCCCTAAGTTTAATAACGTAGTTCCGCTACAATTATCAAGCTTAGTTGCTTCACAAGTTTATATACCACAACTCCGGTTTTGATATCAAACTTAGCAATAGATTGTTCACAATAATAATTTAGAGTCCGCTCTAGCAATTAAGATAAACAATCATACGAAATATGCATAGGAAAACAAACATACTCATTCATAATACAAACCAAAAATAAATGGAAGAATAAATCTCACAGTTCTTGAAATCTGAAGGTGTTTGCGTCCTTGCAACCAAGAAAACGAGCTTAGCCTTGCATATCTATTGAACAACTACTCCTAAAGATGAAAGAATACATGATTTCTGATTTGTAGAGGGGAGAGTTTGTGTTTCTTCTCTTATGGCTGCCACCCTTCTTTCTTTGATTCTACTGCACTCTCTCTCCCTCTCTCTTGGCTCCCTTAATATCATAAACTTAGCTACCTATTTATACACAAATTATAAGTAAGAAAAATCAAAGTTCAAGTGTGAACATCAAGAGATGGTGGTAGTGTGAAGGCAGCTGGTGGCTGGTTTGAGGTTGGTGGCTGCCTTTCTTGACCTTCTGGATTGATTTACTTGAGGAGCTAAATTGCTGAAATTAAAACTTGGATGTTGGTTTTGATGCTTCGGGATGTAATTTGCATTCGTTTCTTCACGAAACCTGTTTGCTGACAGAATTCAGTTGTCATCTTTGAAAACTCATATCTCCCTCATATGACATTGTTTTTTGCTGCAATTTGGAGCGTTTGTAGGCATTTGAGTCAGGAATCCAAAACAATTGAGTTTGCATCAATTGGATGTCTGTATCTCCAGATATTAAATTTTGAATGGACAAAGGTCAACACTAGCAGAATGCGAGATTTGACTTTGAAGGATGTGATTTCCATGCTCTTTGTATTTTTATTTTTCTTGACTTATATATCCAGAAAGGTATGGATGTTAGATTTCTAATGCCACTGGAATCACTTCGTTTCGACTTTTAGAGCTCACGCTCTGCACAAAACATCGACTGAAGGTCAAATCTGCCAATTACCTCCAATTTCCTCCTTTATTCATCTTTCATCTAAAGGTGCCTTCAAAACATAAAACAAAGAATATCAAGGCATTTTATACATAAAACATAGGCAAAACACTAGTTAAATGTGAGTGAAACTATTGAATAATATGGTTACATCATTCATGCATAAAGTCAATACCAAGTTTTCTTCCTAAAGATTATACCTTAACCTAGTTATGGACATAGACCAAAACATAATTCACCTCCAAGAGTTTATGAAGCAACGATAACATGTAATGTATCCTCCATTCTATTATAATCTCATTTAATCATCAAATATTGTTAAAGTGAATCTATTAATCACGATTGATGCGAACTTCGTGATCATGTGGTCATGTAACCCACACGCAAAGACACCAATTCCTAGAAAGCCAGGTAAATCAGGTTTGATAGGAGTGTGACACAAAGATAACTTGTACCTAGGCACCAACATTATTGGAAACGAAAAACCCCACTTAACGAATATTGATTCGCGAATGAGAAGTATAAAGGATGACGCCACAAAGCCAGTTGTTCTTCGATAAGTCGTTTTCAGTTCTTTAGAGAACCAAGGAAGGGAGATTATCTCACCAACACACACACACAAAGTGCGACAAACAAGAAGTTTTATTAATCTAAATTGCATAACCTTTCATGTTTGGTTATGCCTTTATTTATACTAACTCTAAACTTAAAGAAACCCTAATGGCTCCTTAGGTGAACTTATATGAAGCCCATTTACAATTGACCCAAATAAATAATAATAACCCAAAGATTAAGAAAAAAATAATAAAAATCCAAAAATTACCATCCTAAATATGCTATAATTAGATTTGTCATCATAAGAAGTCCCAAATAAACTAGGAGAAATTTGATTTTGAAAATTTATGTTGCTGTCCCCCTTCGATGTCCTTAATTAGCTTGAATTTTCTTGTTTAACTTGGACAACTAAGAAAACAAATTTCATCATTTGTTGTTGATTTAATTACTTTCCTTCCTAGGTTAGGAAAAACATTAAATAATCCTCCCTTTTTTAGGAACAAGATCTGGCCAACTTCCTACTTAATTAGGAGAATTAATTGTTGACTTTCTATCATTGTTTGATTAGGAAAAAACAAGCCTAACAAGGCCGGTATGGGGTCGGACACATCAGCCCTTTGTTCCATACGAATTCGGCTTTTCTTAGACCTGAATTAGATGAATTATAGGCTATCCTTCATGCTCCTTAAATTTCCCAAGCCCCTCTAGGTCCATTTTGATCCATATGTTCTGAACAAGCCCATTCAATGCTTCTTTAAGCTTCTTTGCCCTAGCTCTTGTAATTGACCCAATTGGCACCTCCAATGGGTCGTTGGCATAATTACGCTTGGTGTTGGGCTGATCCTCATCAACTATTATCTTCATGAAGGTCTTTCTTTTCTATTTTCTTCTGAGATGGCCGAAGCCTATGTCATTTCCCTACCGAACATACTTTGTGTTCATGTGATATCATCAAATTCTCATCTATTATAACACGGCATAAGGTGTTCTATGCATTTCAATTTACGAAGTTCTACTAAACATATTCAAGAATCATATTCATTTCAATAATCTCATCAAATTCATCACAATGTTGTTAAGTAGCATACAATTAAATTCAAAAATGCATATTTTTCAAGGATTCTCTTATTTAAGTTTTCATGGGGACGAAACATGGGGCATTAACATCAAGTGTTCATTTTATCATTCTCAATCATATCATTCTAAATCATAAAATACAAGCTAATAACTATTTTCACATTATACATGAGTTCAATTTCTACCATTTAGTTTATTTATCTAAAGATGTTCATCACATAAAGAACTTCCTTCATTGTTTTTCCTCTTGGTCAAAACACAACAATTTTTCTCCCTTATAGTTTACTCATGTAAATTATCACTTCCATTATAAACTGGTTTATGTTATCATGCATTAATCATATAACAATCTTCTAAGTTCATAATCAAACAAGTTCTACAACTTATGATGCAAAAAAAAGGTATTAGCATTTGTTAAAATTCTATTTCAGCCTAAGCATTTTATCCTAAGTGCTTGTTAAGATCACAATTAAGACATTGTATCATCCCATTCCATCCTTCTTTCATCTCTTTAACAGGTCGATTTTAGCTAGGGTTCATTCTTCAACATATATCAATTTCTTTTGTTATAGAATCTGAAATTATACTCTTCTCATCTCAATTTTTCAATCTTTTCATTTAATTTTTACAATTAAGGGTGCAAGAATTGTAGGTCATCTTACTTGGGGTTTCCTTCTCATTTTGCCTCATAATCTCAAAACAACAAATATGAGAGTAAGGTTACCCTTGCCACATGATTTTAGACAGGATTTGGGGGATTTTTTGTGGTTTTCTTCTTCTTCCTCTTGGTTTTCTCCCCCTTATTCCCTACTATTCTAGCTAGCCCTCTATCCCCTTCCTCTCTTCAATGTTGTTGGTTTCTTTTTACTCTTCAGCTCAAATTCATGGAAGGTGACATGCAAGGGTAGTTTGGATGAAAATTTTGCAAGAAAGGGGCCACTGCTAGGGTTGTCCTGCCGGGTTATGAGGGAGAGGAAAAATCACCTCTTTTTCCTCTTAATGTCTTTATACCCCCTTTTAAATGAGGGTATGTTGTGTTTGGATGTTGGATACTCTTATCGTAGTATCTTTTAGGTTATTCTTTGATCGGTTCCCTCATGTTTCCTCCCAGTATTGATTGGTTTAATTCCTTTTTTTTTTTAACAAGGTTTTACATGTTTTGAATAAATTCATGATGATGATTTTCATTTCATATTCAATTATGCTTCTTTATTTTAACTAAACTGGTTGAAATATTTATGGTTATTTATGGTGGTCATGCTTGGTGAAATAATTAATTTATTGTGGGTTAATATAAATTGGGTAATGAAAGGACACAATTCAAAAATATAATTATTTCAAATGTCACCTCATAATCTGAAAAGTGAGGATCGGGCATCATTATCAAGCCTAGATCTCAAATCATTATGTTAGGAATTTTTACCTTTAAATAAATACAAGTATTTAGTTTAGGTGAAATATTAACATGTCTGCATTATAGGTAGTTTTATAGTAAAATCAAACAACAATGCAACTTATCTTATGTAAAATGTTTTAGGGTGATTGTTATCTTCTCTTTAGCATAACTAGCCCCTCACTAAAAAATCTTTGTAGACTAGCTAAGGTTTCAAGTAACCATAAAACTAGGTGGCGATTCTTTTTCTTATTTTTACCACATTTCACATGATCAGATCATCGAGATGTTCCCCATGATAGAATGATGACTCCATTAGGGATTATTAGGGCTAAGCTTTGTTTGTTTGATTTTTAAAATAATATGCTTGATGTGCTTTATACATATTTCATGCTTGTTTGCCTAAACTAAATAATATGTGTTTATTATTTGTTATTGCATGATTTAAGTCTTCGTTAGTAATTTTACTTATATGATTCTTTCTTTTTTTAATCAAATGATTATTTCTTGATTGCATCTTATACATCAGTCTATTTATATCTTTATGGAATGGATATGGAGCAATGCACACACGTTATATGACACGGTTACACCCCAAACTAGCACAAATGAAATCTCAGACTCTTGTCAAAAGTCTACATGGCCACGATTAGTAGCTGATGAGATTCTCCCTGGTCTATACTCTTTGTATATTGTAGGCCTCAAGTCAACCTTTTTTTTAAGGTTTGATTACCTGATGATAAGGGATCCTTTTGAGACCAATAGTTTAGTCAACCTACCTTTGCATGTAATGAATATAACCTTCCCCTATGATTTCTCCTTGTAATGTCATTGGGTAAGCATAATGTGCATGAGATTTCAAGACAATCAAGATAAAAGACATATACTCGAGAACAATTCTAATGGGAGCCTAAAAGAATCCTTTTAACAAGCAAATCAACTGAGAATGGATGATGATTTAGTAAGCCACAAAATGCTTGGCAAAGGAAGCTAATGAGTATAGCAATTTTAACTTTCTGGATAAGGTTATTAAAACTTTATTTGCTTGGATTTATTTTTAATGTATCTTGGGTTTATATTATATTTTTTAATAAAGCATATCTTTAGTTTAATTGTTTTTTTTTAAAATAAACATATGTTTATTGAAAGTAATATTTGGCATAAATTCATTAATCAAATTCTAAAATATATCATGCAAATGCTAAGGGGCAATATTTCTTTGAACCTTGAAATCTCTCTTTTTAATCTAGACAAATCTTAGAAGATAAAGTCCAACTTATCTCACCTTTTTTAATCCTAAGATTATCGTTTTCACCCCCAACAAACCTTAAAAAGAAAATCTTGCTTACAACAACCTCAAAAAAGATCTAACTGATTTAATGACATAATTAATGATGAATAGAGCACATTTAGATCATGATCCCTCTGTTTAGTATCTACGTTTCTAAACAAGGCAAAGATTTATGAACATTAGTATATTTAAATTTGAGATTAAGAAAGACTATTTTTTATATATCTTTTATAAATAAAAATATTATCGTCCCTTTTTGAGACTTCAATATTTTTTTAGATAATAATCAAGATAAAGATCACCTCCCATACTAGGGGTATATTTGAAAGTTTTTGAACAATCGATGAAATCCTCCATGTTGTTACCCATTTTTGACCTTATAAAAAATCAAGAAAAAAAGAGAAAAAAAACTAAAAAAAGAAAATCCAAAATCCAAGAGGATATACATGAAGAAAGCCTATAAGATTTTCCAAGTTGGTGATGAAGGATCAAAATAACAAGTGAAAAAGTTGAATGACCAGAATGTACAAGATTGACAAAATTGATGACCCAATTCTAATTGACAAAAGATCCATTTAGTGAAAATATTTTTATTTGGGGTAAAGAAACACAAATTTAGATGAGTAATGACTCAATGAGGGTTTTGAAAGGCTTAATCAATTTTATTGAGGGCTTGATTGCAATGAAAATAATGTTTTAAAGTCAATTCGGGTGTTAATTGGAATAAATTGAAGTTTGGGGACTGAAACTGGACTTTGAAAATCTAATTGGTCAAATCAAGAGCTTAATTGTGAAAAATATCAAAGTTTGATAGCCAATTAGGGGTTTGATTGAAAAAATTCAAAACCAAGGACTAAATAGTAAAAAGTGCGAGATTTCAAGGGCTGAAATTGACTAAATCAAGGGTCAAATTGAAAAAAAATTGACAGTTTGATGGTCAATTAAGGGTTTAAATACACAAATCAGAAAACAAGGACAAGGATGAAAATATCGCTAAATTCTAGGGCTGATGATTGAGTTTGGCAGGGGTGAAATTGCATTAAATTAAGAGTTTAAGAGGCAATTATACAGGTGCAATTAAAAGCAATTGGAAAACCTGAGACTATAATGAAATCTATCAGATTCTAAATTAAAAATCCTAGTTTCTAGAGATTTAACCTAGACGACACTTCATTTACTCATTGTTCATCTCCTTCATAAGAAATTTTGGATGATCAGGTTGACATCTTTCAAGAGCTCGCTGTGGAGTTTTAGACCTCTAAATGACATGAGATTTTTTGCAAATGGAAAAAGAACACCCCCTTTACAAACCCATTTCCATGAAATTGAACGTTTACATCCTAATTCTTCCATAGAAGTTTACATCTTGTCTTTGATCAGCCATCATTACAATTTTAAATTATAGGCTGATCATGTTGACATCTTTGGATAAATGAATGTGAAGCCACATAACTCTAAATTAAGAAAGGTTGGATCCAAACGAAAGGTATACACCTCATCTAACAACTTTAGGTGGTTTCTGATGATGTTTACATTAGAGTTGCTCCGACGAAGTCTTGAATGTGGTCAACCAAGCCATATACTTCTTTTTCTGTTTTTTTATATGTTTACACTTAAAGCTTCTCAAAGGGTTCTTATCAATGACTTTAAAACCTCCATTTCAAGATCAAAAGGCTAAAAATAACTCCTTACCCTCCAAGTCTAGCAAAACCACCAAGTACTCCTAAAACCAAAACCACCATTGCAAAACCAGCCTAGTATAAAAGCTTCTAGCACTTTTATCCAAAACTCTCTTATTTTGATTAAAAGGTTGAGCTTTGATCAATCTTTAAGGGAATCCATAAAAAAAAAACCTGAAAAAACCCTATAAATACCCTTGGAAATCAAAGGAAAGAAAAGGAAAAAACAAAGAGAAAAACCATGAGTAACTACCTTCTGGAAAGACCCTACTGTGAAGGTTCAAAAGCCTAACATAGAAGATCAAGCAAGCATTGGAAATAATAAAAAGTGAGAGGGAAAGAAAGAAGAAAAGAGAAAGGAATTAGCAGTCTATAGCCAGCAAGCTTGGAGAAGGTATGACCATTTGAAAACTCATGGGTAAAGTCCATATAGCCTACCCATTCATGATTCTTTTTCAATGATTGATGATATTTTTGAATCTTGTTAGCATTATTTTGTGTATTAGCATTTATATAGATTGATGAATGAAAATATTGTTTTATTTGCTTAATGTTGCTTTGAGTTAGTTGTTATTGTTTGCTGTATGTTTAGTTTTCAAAACTTATGCTAATTTAACAAAAGCACATCAACTCATTATTGAACCTGTTCTAAGGTTAAAAATGCCATGCTAGGCCTACGTTAGTCCATAAGAACTTGCAAACAAATGAACCAAATTATTAAAGCCCAAGCTTAAATAAAACATGATGATAACTTGATTAAAACTTATCAATGTTGTTTTTCATTCTTTGAGTTTTTGAAAATAAATATTTACATACACATATATACATAAAAATTAAAAGACATGGTGTTACAAAACATAAATAACATCAACGCGAAGCAAAAAAAATGAAATAAAATAAAAATGCATGGATGAATAACGACCATGTATTAATAATAAGATGTGTATTAATTACATTTGTGAATAGTAAATCCTGCATAACTTTTGGTGAAAAAAAAGAAATAAGAATGAAGATGGATCAAGTTTGTCTTGGGGATGGTTCCAGATAAGGAATGAGCTGATGTGGTGGCAAAGATGGTGGTGTGTTGACGGTGAACGAGTTTTTGGGTGGTTTTTCTCAAGTTCGTTTGGTTTATTTCCTTATCTTCAATTTATGCTTATTGTAATATTCTTTTTTCTTCCATTTCCTCTCTCTCTTCTCTTCATCTTTCCTCTCTTTAGCTTAGTGGTTCAAACTAACCCTATTTCCAACCCATAAAATTCTTCCTTTTCTTCTCTCTCTCTAGTTTTTCTTTCTTTTTTCTTCTCTCTTCTTTTTTTTCTTCTCTACTAGATCCTGGTTCAAAAGACTCTCACTCATATCAGCTTAAACTCTTATCTTGTTCTCTCTCTTTCTTGACATTTTCTCTCTCTAAGTTGGCTCCCATTGTTTATTACTTTGCCCCTCTATTTATAAGTAATGATGAAGCTCTTGGAACCTTTCTTGGTGGAATTATCATGGCCACTAGTTCTATTGAGTTAATCTCAACCCTTCACTATGGTTGTACATTTCAACCAAACATACTTGTGTTGGCCTTTTTGCACCAATTTTACAGTGGCTTCAAAGAGTTAGAACATGTATTTTTTTTGTTATGAATGTAATACACATGCATGAGAGAGTAATGTTATGTTGTTTAGCATTTTTAAGAGGCATGTGAGAGAGAAACAAATAGTTAAAGTATCGTAAAAACCATGTAAGAATGAAAAAAAAGAAAAAAGTTGTAGGGCCATGTAGTGGGGAAGAAGGATTGTTTTAAACTAACACTAAAAACCAAATCATTTTGTTTTTTTTTTTATTAGGCCAAAAAGATCCATTTCATTTAAAAGTGAAATATGCCATTTCACTTCAATGAAATAAAGTCATTTTGCCTTTTATTTTCCAAAAAGATCCTTTAATTTTATCACAGTTTTGAATTTGGTCCATGGATTTTTTTTCTATCTTTGGTCATTTTCAACCTTTTTTCTCAATATTTATTTCAATTTTAACCCTAATTGCATTGAAATGGTCCCCTAATTTCTTTGCTGACAATCCCCTTTTTGTTTCTTGTATGTTAAGAAACAATCTGTTAAAGCTTTGCAAACATTGATCAATAACCAAATAAATGTTAGTGTTGAAAAATTAAATGAACAAGTTATTTGGTTATGAAGGGAAAACTCTTTAAAGAACTTTTCAAAAGATAAAAAAATCCTCTAAGACAACCAAACCCAAAACAGATAACTTTCACTAGTTTAAAAGATTACAAGAGGAGTATATTTGACTACAAATCCTTTATATCTATATTACCTCACATGTCAAGAAAAACACTTTATTTTTCTTTCTACCATAGCAGCTTGTTAAAACACCTAATCTTCAAATTGTTATCATCCTAACTGGAACATCCAGTTGCTAATACTTAACACATGAACTCCCCTTAAGAGATTGCAAGCTCTCTGGCTCTTTAACGAATAATTATCGTTGAGAATTTTCTTCACGCTCCACTCGTGTATTAAGATTATATGCTACGAAACTCTATATAACTCTTTAGCTGGTTAGACACTTTTGTTTCGCTACAAGTGCTGCTCTACACAATGCTACTCTCGCTAGTTATTGTTTCTTATTGTCTTTCCTTAAATATACATTCATGTGATAAGGATAACAACTTTTAATAAACATTGCCTTTTAACTTCCTAGCCTACTATGTTTTTAACAGACTGCTAATCGTGTTTCACAAAAATACTTCTTTGACAATTATCTTTGAATAACTTGTATTGATATTTTTTTGATAAAACTTATTTGAACTTCCTATATAATTTATCCAAACAAACTAGATAATTTCAGAAATAATTACACTATATCCTATAAGATAAACTACTAATTGTTTGTCTAATTTTAATAAACTAACATCTTCATCAACGCAAATAATCTTTCACTAATCAATGCCAATCTTTTTTACATTTACAATCTACTCCTTTGGTTGATTTATAATAAAACATAATAAGAATGCATTGTCATGCAAGTAGTTCAAATAGTTTAATCATAAACAAATACTTCATTAAGGTATTTCTACAAGCACAATTGAAACAATATTTGTAACATGAGAACAATTAATAATATTTACGCTATAGCATCCTATCAGTTCCTAACATGTTTCATGCAAACAATTCATAACCTATCAAAAAAAAAAAAACTTCATCCAACATTTTACATCGTGATAATTAATAATTTATTAAAAAACTACTATGCATTAGATATTGTTATGCAACTATATTCATTAAGTTTAAAGTGCATCAAGTATTCAGCATGGTCATCAATGAGTAAAAAACATCAGGTCACCTTTGATTTGTATAAACTCGTTCCATTCAACCATCGATAAATGCAACACCTGCACCATAGTCCATACACAACTAGATGCACACCATAATCCATAACTGATTTTTCAGCAACTCACGAGGTGAGTTTTCTCCCTTTATCACATATTTCATTCATTTATTACACATTCATTGTTAGTTTGTTATATTCATACACTTTTGAAGTACATTTATCACGTCTAATTCATTTAAAGACCATCATAGATTTTCATAGATAAATAAGAGGGTGACCAATGCCTCGCAATGAGGTTTAAAGGAAGAGATATGACCCATTTTTTATTATCTGAGATGTAACTTGGTCTTGGTGTTATTTATTTATGAATTAGTGTGTTAGTAACTTATGAAACTAATTGATATTTAGAGTTTCAGGATGTTTATTCTTGAAAACATAAACATGTTAATTATTGCATCAATTTTAATTTTTATATAAAAACTATATTTCTTTTACTACAAATTTGAATTTGAAAATTTTATGGTGTCCTTTTTATTTGTTGATTTCATGTTAAATCGAGTTTTTTTATATCAAGTTATTTGAATCCAAATTTGTGAATGATATTATTGCTATGTTAGTCTTTGTGAAAAGGCAGCGATTATGGTATTTAGATTTAAGTTCTAACTCCTATGCTTGATATTATATTGACTTTTTTTATTTCATATTGAAATCACATTTTAAAGTTGAAGATTTCAAATTCAAGATTATGAGTTTATTTCGGTTTTATTTTAAAGATTTTTGAAATTAGCTTTTACATTTAAGTTTTTAATTCAAAACTTATGTGTTGGTTTGCCTTACTACTAAATTAAATGTGTTTTTGCCAATAAAATTTGGTTTCTCCTAGAAACTGAAAAACAGGTTCGATCATGATTTCAGTTTTTGTTTACTATTTGGATCAATTGAACTTTCTTTTCAATGCAAAATTTCCTTTTAAAAATTTTTGGTTGAATATTATTCATTTAACAATATATATAATTTTTGTGGCATGCATTTGCTTGACAAAATTCTGCATGTTTTTATTTTTCTTTGGATTTTTTTTTGTTTTATTGATGTCAAGTATTTTGTAGGTTTTTTTTTAAGTTTTTAAAATATTTAAAATTTTAATGTTGCTTGTCGTTTTTTTAATTAGCTAAAAAATTTTATTTTTTAGTTCGTTAATAAAATTTTATGATATGAGAATCTATTTTTTTTTTTTTAATGAGTGAATTTGATCCGGGTTAATTAAAGCCCCATATGACTATCAATTATGAATTGGATCTTCAAGCCCATTTGAATTTAATAAAATAAAATAGGCTCTAGCCTAGTTTGTTATCCATCAAGATTTTGGTTCCAAGGCCCCTTGTTATTTAAAAGTGAGAATATAATTTTTTTTTCTCAAGTCTAAAAGTAAAATTACTTTCTTTTAAAATTTATTAGTTTTTACCTTAATTACAAACAATCTCACTAGTTTAAACAATTTGCAATAAAACCTAGACTTTCAAAATGGTTCCTTAGGTTTATCTAATTGTTATTTACTAAGTGATATTTATCTTTTATTTCATATAACTATTTTTTTTCTTTTAGAATATATGTAAGATCAATCTTAAATTTCCTAGTTATCTTAAAAATTATTTATCCTTTTAGTTCACCTAACTGTCCTTAAAAAGAAAAAAAACTCAACAAAATAAAATTTTATTGGTTTACCTTTTGCCATTCGTAGATATTTATAGCATATAAAGACAATGCTTTAGGTAGAGCTTGTTCATCAAATGATTTGGTCGTGTTCAAGGATTCCAGCATTGTCAATAAATCATAAATGGTCTTTTCAATTATTACTTCTTGTAAAACTCCATCCAATAAACAGAGTTGGATCATCGTCAAGGTTTACCATCCATGTCTTCTCATATTGCATTTGTCATTGCAACTAGTTTCTTTTCTTTGTTTAATCCCTTTCTCAAAAGACTCTCTCGTCTTTATCTATGATAGGATGAAATTGTTGAGGCCACTAAACATTTCCATACTTGATTTTGTTGAAGATATGGTGATTTTCTTATACCAACCACAAACAATAAATCTAGAGCTCCGCAACTTGATTGTTAAGAATTGCACACACAAGTTTAGAGATCACCACAACAAACAGAAAAGAAATAATAATTACCATAATTAAGGACTATGCCTACATCCAAGAATGAAGAGGAGGAAATTTTACTATAATTAAAACCAGTATAGTTTTGGAGAGCCCTCAAACCTTAATCGCAAGTACAACACAAGAAGAATAGGCTTAATCACACATATAATTATAGGAATATTTCTGTATCCTAAGCAGTGGATTAGTCTTAATCCTAATACTAGTAATAAAGTCTGTTGTATACAAGGAGCTAGCTAGTGTAAAAAAAGAGGTCGTGGATATCACAATTTGTGCTCTTTTATTTTTTAAAAGACCAGTAGGAACATCAATCTAGGTTTAATCTGTAAAGTTGTAATTAAATTCTTATCAAAGTACTCTTGTACCCACACTTACTACTAATACTACAGTTCATATTTTATGCTCTACTCGGGAGAGACACGGTTAACTAAAATAAAATAAAATAAAACTTCTCTTTGCATTGATTGTACCGCATGCATAGAGACACACACGGTTAGAAGGAATATAGAACAATATTCCTTATTCGAAGATTAAAAGTATTCCGAACCAATATATAGACTTAAAGTTGTCCAGTCGTATACATGCAAGAAAATCCATCAACTCAGCCCACTAGCGAAAGAACGAACGAACTGAAATCAATTCTTACCACAAAAATCGTATTTCACATCCCATCAACAGCAAACTATTGAAGAGGAATATAATAAGTGGAGTTCATAAAAACATATATATAGATCGAGCACGTACGTACGCAATGATGCAGTTCTGGCTAACAGACATTGTGTTTAAGCCATGCATCTTAATTATTCTCTTTGCTCAATGTATATTAGAGCAAGTGCCACAATCATGAGTTCTTCAACTTTGCATTGTATGAGGTCAAGTTCTAGCTAATGAGACGTTGTCTACTGCGCCAACAAACTTAATTAGCAATGCTGGCTTTATTTTGTGTTTCTCAGGTTTAAGGATGCCACTTTGTGTACTGCAGATGTTGGATTATTATGTGTCACTATCTTAATAATATTGTTGCAAGAATGAAAGTTTTATGCTGGCCTCTATCTCTGAAAGCACCACTAAGAATATATGATAATTTTAAGCATGAATATATAATTACACGAAAACACAAATCCTATTCCCGAAGGTGGGTGGAATAATCGCTGGACCTCATTCCTTATTCTATAGACGATTTCTGACCATAACTCAAAGCCCATTTGTGAAAGCAACATCACACTTCCATGCACACACAAAAAAAGTTATGTCACGCCTCAAGAATCCACGGCATAGAATCGTATACACCCACCAAGCTTTGATCTCTTCCACAAGGAATAAACAAAATTATTGTAAAATGCTTAGATCGACCTCGCATGGATATAAATACATAACCAATTAAGCTATTTTTTCAACCTCTTCAATACATTCTAGTTACATCATTTTTATAGTGCGTGTATGCTTGCTAGCTTGATATCCAAAACCTAGAAGCTTAATCAGGTTTTTTTCCTTTCCAAGGTGCTCACTACGTAGCTAGCTACTTGGAAAAAGAAAAGAAAGAAAGATGATAGGGTGGGAAGATGTTTACAAGGTAGTGGTGGCCATGGTACCACTCTATGTTGCATTAGTGTTAGGCTATGGTTCTGTCAGGTGGTGGAAGGTATTTACACCTGAACAGTGCGGGGCTATAAACCGCTTTGTTTGTTATTTCACTCTGCCACTCTTCACCTTCGAGTTCACTGCTCATGTTGATCCTTTCAAAATGAATTATCGTTTCATTGGTGCTGATGCCGTATCGAAGGTCATTATAGTGGTAGTTCTTGCCTTTTGGGCTAAGTGCAGTAGTAAGGGAAGCTACAGCTGGTCCATAACCAGTTTCTCTCTTTGTACCTTAACTAATTCTCTTGTTGTTGGTGTACCTATAATTAAAGCCATGTATGGCCCGGCGGCAGTTGATCTTGTTGTTCAATCATCTGTCATCCAAGCTATTATATGGCTCACATTATTGTTGCTCGTATTAGAATTTCGAAGAACAGGACTTGGTTTTTCATCCAACAATTCTGACAAGGATTTAGAGGGAAGTGTAGATAACACTGAAAGCTCTAGACCTGCCTTTTGGTGTTTGATGAGGACTGTGTGGGTGAAACTGGCCATGAATCCTAATTCATACGCTTGTATTATTGGCCTTGTCTGGGCTTTTATATCTAACAGGTCTGTAAAGTAAGGTTTTATTTTATTTTGTTTTCTGTTTTTTTATCCTGATTTATTTATTTAACAACATGTTTTTCTTTTATGAATAATTTTAGGTGGCATTTCGAGATGCCCGCCATGATGGAAGGGTCTATATTGATCATGTCGAAAGCTGGCACAGGCACTGCCATGTTTAGCATGGGTGAGCAATTCATTTCTAGCTAGTTTGCTATGCAATTTATTTTTCCTCTTTTATGAATATGTACGTATAGCATATTAGTTAGTAACCCTTGTAGGAAAAGAAATTAAGGTGCGAGGATAAAGCCTAGTTTACGTCATTAACCAAGTTATGGGAGCTGTTTTCTACTGCCTAAGATGAATATACTCTAATTAATAAGGTTTTTTAATATATATATATATATATATATATATATATATATATATATATATATATATTACCCGTATCAGTTCAAACAAACGTGTTGTTTTGGGTCAATAAAATCACACACACATCTACAACAAATTTCTGTTTTCTAAATCATACCTTACCTCATTTTTTAGATATATTATACAAAAGTTTTATATGAATATGATTTAAAGGGTAAAAGAGCGAAGAAGATGTATATACCTAATTTTTTTGTGTTGTTTTGTAATGACAATTTATACCCTATGGCCTCGGATAGCTTTCATCTGTCGGCAGCAGGTTATGTATACATATATATTTCAATATCTCTAAGTTGGAAATTACCGTACATACATGCAGGGATCTTCATGGCTTTGCAAGAAAAAGTGATTTCCTGTGGTGCAAGTCTAGCCGTTATTGGGATGATTTTAAGGTTTATAGCTGGACCCGCAGCTATGGCTATTGGCTCTATCGCTGTGGGTTTGCAAGGCGATGTTTTACGAGTTGCTATCATTCAGGTAAAATAGACGCGCATAGTCGCATCCTAAATTTGATTAAAATTTATACTGGAAATGTTTAATGAAATTCTACAAATTTTTCCATCAAGGAAAATAATCCCAAAAATAATATTTGAATTAGTCTTCATACAAAAGGGCACCAAAAAATAAAATAAAATTGTGATTCATTCGCTTTCATTTTGCAGGCAGCATTGCCACAATCAATTACATCCTTCATCTTTGCTAAGGAATACGGATTACATGCAGAGGTGCTAAGCACAGCGTAAGTTGATTAATTCATTTATATATATATATATAGAATTATGCACACCTTTTAATCTTCTAAACTCCATTAATACCAAAAAAAAAAAAAAAAAAAGAGCGTAGACATGATGCTCAAATTAATATCGAAAAACTTCGATTCATTTATTTTTTTCATCTTTTTATTGCAGTGTAATCTTCGGCATGCTGGCAGCACTTCCGGTCTTAATCGCTTATTATGCAATTTTAGAGTTTGTACCTTGACCCTTCGATGCATTTTTAAAATAACTTGAAGGAGGAATATTGCTCGGCCAACCTTACAGTGCATTTGTAACTTGGTTGACCTGGCCACAAACTGGTTTTATTTGTTTTTTTTTATAAAAAAAACTACATTGATTTAGTGTTTATATATATATATATATATATATATATATATATATATATATATATTGAACTGATGATGATGTTGTAGATTGACATGCTTCAAACCGATTTAAACCGCCCTACCATCACCATAGTCATGGCGAATAAACTTGCTTTGTTGAATCCATTTTTTTAATTTAATTAAACAATTATAAAAATAGACTCTTGCATGGAAGAAAGACAATAAAATTATCAAGGGGAAATATATATTTTTAATTTAAATACCAGTTTTTTTATTAATTCATCTCTTTATGTTCTTAACAAAAGCATATTTTTTTAATTGAATGTTTATGAGTAATTTTATTTCGCACATCAAGTACTTAAAAAAATTCTTAAAATTCTCATAAAAACTCAAAATTTTATTAAGAATCATGACAAAGTTAAATAATAATTTAAATATCATGTTAAGTATTTTTTTTATAGTGAATTTCAATAATAATAAAAAACCCTTGAAAATTATAAAAACAGAAAAGAGACAATTGTTTGAACTGAATAGATAGGGTCACATGACTCTAACAAAAGAAATGACTATGTCTAGGTCAAAACAAAATAATGATGCCCCACACAAAGCAATTAAAAAGGCCAAATTAAAGAAACATGATGAAAAAAAAAAAGACACAATTACAGTGATCCTAGATCTTTAAAACCTTGAAACACCTTGAGCTTACAAATCTTTTTCTTTCATAACCAAAAGCCGTAGCATCCTTTTTAATCAAGCAATGAAGCAACTTGGACCAATAAATGACATTCTCAAAATGCAGAAGACTTTTTTCATAATAATCATGACATCACAATAAGCTACTTGTTATTATTTATGTTGATAAAATAAATGCTAAAAAGAGAGATAAATTTCTCTCAACAAAACCTCGAGTTTTACTGATCAAGCCTCTTGCTTTGAAACCTACAAAAACAGAAGATTACCTTATCATGTATCTTCACCAGACCATATCATCTTTTTCATAAATAAAGATTAAAACATTGGAAATTCTAAGAAATTCAAAACAAAATTGTTTTGAGCTTTCATCGGGTAAATTTTTGTTTTCAAAATGCAAAAAAAAAATAAATTCATTTAAGCCTTGGATAACCCAACATTGAGCTAACACTTTTTTCTCAACCATTACAATGTCAATTATCAACCAAAAATGCATAAAAAGATGCATCTTAGTGATGAATGACATGTCTTGTGATTACAATTAAAGAAACACTTTTAAAATTACATCTCATGATTTCTTTATAATAATTAAACTTGAAAGAGCATGATCTTTAAAATTTTCGAGTTGATTCCAAAAAAAGAAAGTGATTTTCAAACAAAAGAGGTCATTTATCTAGTTTGCAAAGTCCTTGACAAAAATGACATTAACACTTATCATTAATCGTTCTTAAAAAGTAGAAAATCTAGGGGGCAATGTAGTGGACCCTAAGAGGGATAAAAGACAATGTCCAAATCTTCTAGGGGGAAAAGAAGCACATAATTAAATGACGATTCAACAAAATCCATCA
>Ga0325404_1001096_pt1 | contig 28438 bp, 15 predicted proteins | sample PopdelMetagenome_18_FD_205664 | JGI IMG/M metagenome (GOLD analysis project Ga0325404, IMG submission 205664) | Populus deltoides microbial communities from Bellville, Georgia, United States - Xylem-Control-R1 | ecosystem: Host-associated > Plants > Phyllosphere > Stem > Wood/Secondary xylem...
CGACCCCGAGATAACATCAGCCTCGACTTTAATAGAGACATCAAGGAAACAACCACAGCTCCCACCGAATCCAATTACAGGGCGAGTTCAGCTTTTTACTGTATAAATTTACAGTTAATGACGAATGCTTTTTAGTTTTAGTTTTAGTTTTTTCAATTAATATGCTTTTTCGTTATATTTTTTTTCAATTATTTTTTTTGTTTAATTTAATTTTTTAATTTTAATTTTTTTTATTTAGTTATAATACTCTCATTATATGAATTTTAGGTTTAACGAGTTAATCTGGTTTGATGAGTTAATTTGGTTGACTCAGATTTTTTTTAATTAGTTTTTTTCTTTTAATTACATCTTTTAATATCGACTTGATTGTAAATTAAACTTAATGATTTATTTTGTTTACTTTTTATTAAATTATCCTCATTTCATGAGAGGATTTTATTGTACCCTCCTTCTAGAGCACTATTTATTATAATAGTGCTTTGTTTTGTTTTTTTTAATTAATTTTTTTTTGTTTAATTTTTTTTTGTATTTGGTTATTATATTTTCATGATACGGCCTTGCAACCAGATCTACATTCAAGGCTTTTGCGTCTGGTGCTGTAATCAAATCCACTTAAAGTTGGGTTAAACAAATTTAATATCATTATTAATATTAAAAATATTATTATTTATATTAAAAATATTATTATTAATATTATAAATATTACTCTTAAATCAACGATTGCAGTAAGATCTAAACCTCTTATATTTATCTTTATAGATTCAATATTCTTGAATCTCCATTTTTACATATATATTTTTCATGCTAAAAATAATAATAATCCACGGCACAGTGCGGCGACCAACCTACTAATCACTATCCATCAATATCATTTTACTATTCTTCTAAAATATTCCAATTAATGTCCAAGCGGTCGGCCGCATGATCACTTGGACAGCAATTAATTAGGAAAGTGACCGAGTTTCCCGGTCACCTTTATTTACTTCTTCTTCTTACCGATCAAAAAGTCTATAACATTGACGGCACCTGACTGGAAGGACTCAAAAATTAACAGTAATGCCTGATTATTTCATGGAAAGTACTGGATATTATTTTTCAGAACGTGTTTTATCGATACAAAAGTTCATCAATAAAAAATATTTTTTAATTAAAACAAATTTGATTTATTCTTAGAAAAATATCATCCGTTTATTTTAGATAAAAATTACTTTATAATAGACGTGAGAAATTTAATAAAAATTTGAAATATTTTTAATAAAAATTAATAAGTTTTTTTCTATCTTATTTTTTAATTAAATACTAAAAAATTATTTTTCAACTTATTTTTTTATAATAACACCACTCATGAAAACAAATTATTTTTCAGGAATTAAATAAATAATGTATTTTACAGCAGTAAAAAAGAAGTCCAGTACCAGAAATTTAGAAGAAAAAGAGAAGACGCGTTTTCAAAAATCAAAAGCGTCTCTAAGGGGTCGAAACATGTCTAAAAAATCCAAGCACGCACGCGAGAGAGAACATAATTTTTGAATGTTATCTTCTTCTTCCTTTCCTTGTTTCTCTACTTGTTTACAATTCAATACAGCTGGTGTTTGGGCACTGTTGTTCTCATGGAGATCAATAACTGGAAAATCAGTCGGTTTGGAGTTCTAATCTTGTTTTTGGTATATCAAAACTTGATTCTCTGCTTTTCGCTTAATGATGAAGGTAAGTAAGTGTGTCTATGCTTGTGTTGTTCGTTTCTGGGTTAAGTTCTCGAGAAAGTAAGTAGTGGAACAAGTGATAAAAAGAGCAGATAATGATGATGCAGGTATGGCGTTGTTGAAGTTGAGAGAGGGAATTGTGAGTGATCCATACGGTGCGTTGAAGAGCTGGAAAATGGATTTTGGAGTGATTAATCCCTGTTCCTGGTTCGGTGTTGAGTGCTCTTATGATGGCAAAGTTGTAGTTTTGTAAGTTTTTCTTCTTCTTCCCTCATCTTGTTTTTAAGAGATTTTGAATTTTCTGTTATGTTCTGTTTGGTTTCTGGGAAATTTAGGGAAATGAAGGAGTTTGAAAGAAGCTGTAAACTTAAGGCTTACTAATTTACTAACTTCATAGTATTTTTGTTTTGAGAATTCAAGGTTACTTTAAAATTTTGGATGTTAAAATTTGTGATTTGGTCAACTTTGTTATTATTAGTTATGTAATTAATCAAGTAAGTCAATGATGAAGTAGTGGTTCTTTGTAATTCTTTTGGAAAAACATGTTAGAACAAGGTAATTCTCTTTAAATTCCTTGCGATACTTCTAAATATTTTGTTTGATTTGCTGTAAAGATGACTTTTTGCTGTTGTATTTACATACAAATGTTCTCTTGGGCAGTTGGTATTGATTGCATGCGGTCTTTCTCTCGGTAGGATTGTTTTTAAGTTCTTGTTCTAAAGGTGTGTTTGTCATACAACTCGCAGGAACTTGAAAGATCTTTGTCTTGAAGGAACACTGGCACCTGAAATCACAAACCTTGTCCACATAAAGTCTATGTGAGTATTCATTAGGTGACTGATATTTTGAGCCCTTCCTTCTGTTTTATGCTCTAAATTGTAATCTCTAGCATTGTCTCTTAATGTTTAATTGCAGTATTTTACGCAACAACTCATTTTCTGGGATCATCCCCGAAGGGGTTGTAGAGCTGAAGGCGTTGGAAGTGCTAGATTTTGGGTACAATAACTTCAGTGGGCCCCTTCCACCTGATCTTGGCAGTAACCCCTCCCTGGCAATCCTGTGAGTGTCAGACAATTTTTATGGTTAACGAAGTTATCTTCTGCTTCTGTCAATATATTAAATTATTTTGTAATTATATCCAGTCTACTGGACAACAATGAGCAACTCAGAAGCTTATCATCTGAAATTCAACATCTGGAGACGCTTTCTGAATTTCAAGTAGACGAGAACGAGTTATCTAATGCAGCTAAAGGTTCATCCCGCAACAAAAGATCCATTACATGGTATGTCACTATGATCAACTTGATGATACTCTCTTGTGGGTGATATCACTCTGGATGTCTGGGGCAAACTCCAGGAGATGGGTCCTTACGAGGTTATTGTATGGGCTCTTTAGACCATGGGGTGACATTTCCCTAATGTCTTTGACATTGAAGGGACCTCTGAATTGTCATACCTTTAGAATTTTTCTTGAGTTGATCTTGTGTTTCTTGATCTTCTTTGTACATAATGTTTTAAGTGCTCCATGCTTTTATAATATAATGCCTTTCTTTTTCATTTTTCGATAGGAATCTTGTGCGTATAGAAAATGCATATCACAGACGACAGCTGCAAAAAAAAGAAAAAAACAAGAATGTGACTTCTCCTAGTCGTTCTCATCATCCTTCTAGGACACCCCCCTCAGCATCTCCAAAAGAGTCAACTACACCATCTACAAGTGATCCATCTGCACCACCTTCCATTTCAGCTCCAGCTTCTGACTCAAGTGCTCCCAGAATATCATCTGAATTTTCCCAATCTAAAAAACATCATGGTGCAATCATAGCTGGAGCTATAGGGGGCACCCTAGTTATTCTCATTTCAATCCTCAGTATATATATCTGCAAAACCAACAAGGCTTCTGTCAAACCTTGGGCCACAGGATTGAGTGGACAGCTTCAGAAAGCATTTGTAACTGGTAAGTCTTTCTTCTTGGTAAAATAATCAAGAAGTATTTATTGGGACTCCATTTCCAAATTGGAAAAAAGTATTTTTGTTCCTTCATCTATTCGGTAATATATTATCTGAAAACGTGAACCGGATAATAAGAAGTAATGATATTGATTTTGACTTAGTTGAGTTAATTTGGTGTTAATCTTGCATGCTTTTGTGATCATTACCATCATATTTCTGTATTTGATGTCATAAATGTTCAACTCTTGACCACCTACATGTGCAACTAGAGACAGTGGGTGCACATCCTTTTGTTCCTCTGTTTCCTTTCCTCATCCCCTTCAGTGTTTTATATTTCCATGTTCATGTTTTAACCTTGTCTTTGCACTAACATGATTTAGATTTGCATTTCAGGTGTGCCAAAGCTTAAGAGATCTGAGCTTGAAGCGGGCTGTGAAGATTTTAGTAATGTAATCGGTTCTTCACCAATTGGCACACTATACAAAGGGACGTTATCTAGTGGAGTTGAAATAGCTGTGCTAGCTGTGGCATCTGTTGCAATAACATCTGCCAAGGATTGGTCAAAGAATCTAGAAGTTCAGTTTAGACAGAAGGTAATCTACGTTTAACTCCCATTGAACAATACATGCTTATGGTGTGATCTGGCATTTCCTAATTGTTTTCTCGTTTTATGCTTCAGATCGAGACATTATCAAAAGTGAACCACAAGAATTTTGTTAACCTTATTGGGTACTGTGAGGAGGAGGAGCCTTTCACAAGAATGATGGTATTTGAATATGCGCCGAATGGGACACTCTTCGAGCATTTACACAGTGAGTGAGAATCATTTGTTATTAGCATCCTTGTTGCAGAACACATACCAAAAATAAGATCTTTGTTGTTGAGATTCATTAAATAAAAACATAAAGATCATCATTCTAAGTGTGTTTGGTAAGGCAGTTGAAAGTGTTTTTTCAAAGTGTGTTTCATCTGAAAATGCATAAAATTAATTTTTTAAGTGCTATGATTTTGACTTTCTCATATCAAAATTATAAAAAAACAATAATTTTGGTGCCTTTTCAGACAAAAAGCACTTTGTAAAATCACTTTAATAAGCACCTAAACCGCAATGCTAAATGGAGCCTAATCAACTTGTAGAGTTAATGCAAAAACTTTATGAAGTATATTTTTAAAACAAATGATGTTTGCAAGTATTGCCTCATTAATATTCATATTAAAACTATTGATTTCTTTTTTTTTTTTTCTGATATCTACCTTGTATCCTTAATCGAGTCTGTCATATGCAAATGATCCATTAACCTCCAATCTTGAGAAGATAGAGAGTGTAAAGAAAATGAATGTTGATTAAACGGAGTGCAACTTTAGGGGTTTCTTTTTCCCTTGTGTGGGTTTCATCACTTTGTGAATAAGAGATTTACTTTGCTGCACCGAGGTTTTGGAAGTTTTATGCACTTAGGATCTTGAGTTGGCCAGCGGGTCAGGCATTTGAAAATCATAATCCATCTTTAGTTCTTGCCCCTAGAAAAAGAAAATTCTCTCTCCATTTGCTTTGTGTTTGGTTTTGTTGTAGATTGTAAATCTTATTATTAAGTTTCATCCTGCAGTTAAAGAATCTGAACACTTGGACTGGGGGATGCGGCTGAGAATCGCAATGGGCATGGCTTACTGCCTTGAGCATATGCACCAGCTGAATCCACCAATAGCTCACAGCAACCTGACCTCTTCGGTGATCTCTCTAACTGAGGACTATGCATCCAAAATCTCAGACTTCACCTTCTCAAATGACATAATTGCAAATGAGATGGAACTATCTGGCAAGAAGCTCCCAGATGTGCCTTTGGCACTCCCAGAAAGTAATGTTTACAATTTTGGTGTCTTGTTATTTGAAATGGTTACTGGTAGGCTACCATACTCGGTGGACAATGTCTCACTTGAAGACTGGGCATCAGACTATTTGAGAGGGTACCAACCCCTCAGGGAAAAGGTGGATCCAACTCTGGACTCGTTCGAAGAGGAAAAGCTGGAGAGAATTGGTGAAGTAATAAAATCTTGTGTGCACCCGGATCCAAAACAAAGACCAACAATGAGAGAAGTTACTGGAAGGTTAAGAGAGATAACTACATTAACACCAGATGCAGCAATCCCAAAACTTTCTCCTCTGTGGTGGGCAGAGCTTGAAATTTTGTCCACAGAAGCCAGCTAAAATATGATCGGACTGGAAGTATGAGCTCAATTTCTCATTTTTTATAGTTATAGAGGCACAAAACCAGTTGCCTGTAGGTTTTTCCCCACTTTTACCTATCATAGGTAAGGGAGATCAGCTACTTGTATATACCCGAGTTGGTGCGCCTCTCTCTCCCTGTTCTATACATGTATATGTAATTTCTTTCCTTTTTAGGTTGGAAATTGGCTGGGAAATGAGCCATAGAAGCACAACCACACGGAAATTAGTTAATACTAGATACATGCCCCGTGCGATGCCGCGGGTCAATTATTTTTTGTATTTTATAAAAAACTAAGATCTAAAAGTATTGGGTTTTTTTGTAAAGTTATACCCAAGAGTCTTAGGTTTAGTTGCAATGCCTAATCCAAGAGTAATATTTATAATATTAATAATAACATTAAACTTGCATGATCTAAATTTAAGTGGGTTTGACTGCAATACCAGACCCTATAGCATTGGATGTGGGTCTAGCTGCAAGGTCGTGTCATAAATGTGTGATAATTAAATAGATTAGTTAACAAGAAAAAAACAAAGAAAAAAAACCAACAGGAAAATAAAAACTAAGGAAAATAAAAACTAATGAAGAAAAAGAAAAAAATATGAATTAACTGGGCTAACTCTTCAAACCAGGTTAACCCGTCATACATTGAATTCGTAATGTGAAAGTTTGATAATTAAAAAGGAAAAAAAAATAAACTGATGGGTTAATCCAGAATTAACTGGGCTAACTCGTCAAACCAGATTAACCAGTCAAACCCGGAATACTTGTCATGAAAATTTGATAACTAAATAGAAAAAAAATTAACATTAACAATTTAAATTAAACAAAAAAAATTAATTAAAAAGAAAAAAAAAGGATGAGCCTTTTCACTGTGGACTGCACTGTGCAGTCCACAGTCAAATGCATAAAAACAATAAAAAAAACAAAAAGAAAAACTAAGCATCAGTCGAGAACTACGTAGAAAAAAATTTAATATTAATAAACTAAATTAATTAAAAAAATAAAAGAAAAAAAACCTCTAAGAAGAAAAAAAACTAAATAGAAAAAAATTTAACATTAACAAACTAAACTAAACGATAAAAAATAATTAAAAAAAAAGCAAAAAAAAAATTCCAGGTTAACTCGTCAAACCAGGTTAACCCGTTAAACCCGGGATCCGTGTCATGAATGTCTAGTAACTAAATAAAAAAAAGTAAACATTAACAAACTAAACTAAACGAAAAAAAATTAATTAAAAAATTAAAAAAATCCGGGTTAACTCATCAAACCATATTAACCCGTTAAACCTAGGATCTGTGTCATGAAAGTCTGATAACTAAATAAAAAAAATTTAACACTAACAAACTAAATTAATAAAAAAAAATTATGAAAATAAAAACAAAAAAAAATTGACGGGTCAACCCAGAATTAACCGGGTTCACCCGTGAAACCAGGTTAACCCGTGAAACTCGAGATATGTGTCATGAAAGTCTGATAACTAAATAGAAAGAAATTTAACATTAACAAACTAAACTAAATGAAAAAAATTAATTAAAAAGAAAAAAAGCAAAAAATATATATTTCTCGGTTAACTTGTCAAATCAGGTTAACCCGTTAAATCCGGAAAATATGTCATGAAAGTCTGATAACTAAATAAAAAAATTTAACATTAATAAACCAAATTAAACAAAAAACTTTTGTTAGAAGAAAAAAAATAAAGAAAGAAGCAAAAAAAAAATCCCGAAATGCATAAAAAACAGCTAAAAAAATAAGACAACTTAAAAAAAACAAAAACGATCAGTGTTTTACTATGGACTACACTGTGCAGTCCACAATAAACATTGATCCGTTTTAGTATATGTTACAATTAATTAAAAAGAAAAAAAAATTCGGGTTAACTCGTCAAATCAGGTTAACCCGTCAAACCCGGGATCCGTGTTATGGAAATTTGATAACTAAATAAAAAAATTAACATTAACAAACTAAATTAAACAAAAAAAATTATTAAAAGAAAAATACACAGAAAAAAGCAAAAAAAAACCCATAAAAGCAATAGAAAACCAAAAAAAATAAAAACAGAAAAAAAAGAAAAAGAAAAAAAGAAGACAAAAAAATGGAAAAAAAATAAAAATTAAAAAAAATTATAAAAAAAACTGCTGACTCAGACAAAAAAAACTGTCCCTTTAGGACTATTAACCAAAAAGTTACAAATACGTCTTTTTTTATCTGTCCATCCATCAGACATTATTGAACAACCTATTTTTTTCCATTCTAGCTTGTACTCCTCAAGCAATTTCATTGTTTTATCCACTTCTTGCTTCAAATACTTCTCTCTAATATCATAGTAGGATGGAGGCTTGAAATCTGGCCCATGCTTTGCAACCATTTCAAGTGTCTTAATAAACTCAGGGTTTTTTACATAATTAAATGGAATTGCACTAGTGTAGAAAAACCTAGCAATTTATTGACATGCTTCTTCTCTAATATCCTTTTTTAGCAATTGATTTAGAGTTGTTTGTGTACTTCCACTCCCACTAGCTACTCTCTTTCCTTTGTCCTTGGAGCTAATTTCTTTTATTTCATCATCATCGTCATCGTTTCCACTATATTGAAGGGCCTTTCTTTTCTTTTCAGCTGCCTCTAGATTTTTCACTAAAACATCCAAAATCATCTGCTTAACATTTTCTGGCACTTGTTGACATGGCTCAACATCCTTACGAGTGCAAGCCAAATGCTGTTTGAAACGAAATATACCTCCACTAATAATTTTTTGACAATACTTGCACAAAACTTTTCTAGAATTTTTATCAACATCTATACCATGCTGCCATCCCACATCAAGCCTATTACCAGAAGCATTTTTTCTAGATGCCATAAGTTTAACAATTCAAAGATCAACTCAATCAACCCTGTAATCAATCCAAACATTTTATGATTATAATTAATTTTAATATTAAACATCCAGCTATAAAAAAAAAAAACTAATACTGCATTCAGAAACTAATACTGAATTCATAAACATGTTAGATACTAAACATCCAGCTATCAAAAAAGACTTAAGTTTTTCTTCTCCAAATAATTTATTTGTTGTTCACAAACTTTGTAGTGTTTTCCTCTCTGTCCCGTAAGCTCTGAAAAATAAACAAATCATTTTCAAAATCAGAACCCAGTTTTCTCTCAAACCATTCACAATCACAGACTCATAGACTTTGTTTTCGAAATCCAAACAGCAGCATCAACAGCATTCAATAAAATCCATTCATCACAAATTCACAATTCACAACTAAGCATCCAAATCCAGTGCAAGAAAAAACAGAGTCACACTCACACACACGCTACCTCTGTTGTGAAATCCTCACTGTAAAGAAACTGTAAAGATATGAAGCTTACCTCTGTTCTGAGCAGTTACCACCGAGGCTGAGCAGATGCAGCTCAATATTGCAGTCAAAGTTGGAGCTTACGAATCCAATCAAACTAATATTAACATCACTACATCAGAGTAAGAAACAGAGAAACGGAAAAAAAGCACCCCTGGCACTGGAAAAAGAAGCACCCACGAACAGGGAAAAAGAACCAGTGGTTGTGGTGAAGACTTACCTGGTGAAGACTGGAGAGACGCCGTTGTTGTTGTGTGGACTCTGTTTCTCACGGTGGCTGCTGAAATGGACGACATCGGTCGTCGATTATGGAAAAATAAAAAAGATCAGGGGCGACTGGCGAGGGCTGTTGTGGAGGTCGACGGTGGTTGATTGTTTGCTGAGAGAAAGAGATTAAGAGACCGAAAGTCCGAGACACCGAGTCACTGAGGAATCCTTAGTGAGGATTTCGAATTTTAGGTTTTCAATTTAGGGATTTCTGAACTTGAACAATGAATGTGAAGAGAAGAGAGAAGACTGATTGATCGGCGAAGAGAGATTAATGAATTGCATTTGATCTGGTATAGCCAATAGGCGGTCGACACGTGGCTCATGAATTGTATTTAATTTCTTGCGGGCAAAATCGTTGAATCGGCAGTGAAATCGCGATTTTAAGCGATTTCACCCGATTTTAACGATTTTACCCGATTTTGACCCGATTTTACCTGGTTCCGAGTTTCGTAAATGATTTAGCACGTAAAGCATGATTCAACTTGTAAAAACATACGATTTTACGAGTTGAATCGCGATTTTAACAACCTTGCTGCTGAGTTCACTATGAACTTACACAATGAAACATTAAGCAGTTTCAGTTTTTTCTTAATTCTATTTGTTCTTGACTTGTTCCTCCTCTCCTCTCTCTATCTTTGACACGTTGAATTCTGATGGTGATGGACTTCAACTGAAGATAATAGGCATAGAGCAAGCAGCCAAGCAGTGCCTCTTAATTCTTTTTTTTCTTTTTTCTCTTTTCCTTTATCCATAGTATGACGATTCAAAGTATCCCACAAATAAATATACTGTGATTTGTGATGACTCTGGCTGCCAAAATAAAATGTAAAGATCATCTATAGAGCACAATATCCACGAAAGTTCGGCGATGGCCCCTGTCAGCCCCGTTTGGGGCTGCGGTCAATGCTCTCCACGGTGGCTCTCTCTCATCCCAGTGGATTTTGATTACTTTCCAAAAAGGCATGGAAGGGGCCTCCCCTTTTTTTTTCCTTCTTATAAACAAGGTGAGACCTAAACATGTAAGATGTTCATAAATATAGTAATATGTTTTTAAAATTGTTTTATCATAAATCTAATATAAAAATTTCCTTTTTTTTAGTTTATGATGGTTTTTACTTTGAATAAAATAAAATAAAATAAATATTTTGTAATTAGATTGTCATGAATATAAAATATTAAGAGCTATTATAAATTAAATTATAGTTTTAATTTTTTATGAAAAACAGTTGTAGCCTTGATTTTTTTATGAAAAAAATCATTTTCATTCTCAATAAATGAATGCATTTTTTTATTTCTTATTGAAAAAAATGAAAATAATTCTATATTGGTACACACACCCTTTATCTTTCAAAACTCAATGGTGCTATGTATGGAAGAAAAATTAAGGCTTATTTGATATTATGGTAACGATTGTTTTTTAAAGTGTTTCTCGTATGAAACTTTATTGAAATAATATTTTTATTTTTTTAAATTTAATTTTTATATTATCGCGTCAAAATGATTTGAAAACATATAAAAAAATAATTTGAAATAAAAAAAATAAAAAATCTTCATTTTTTTTAAGCATTTTTAAAATGTAAAAATAAATAATAAAAAATTATCATCTCTTATTAGTAAAACTGCAACCAGGATATACTGCTTTGATTTTCAGCATTCCCAAAATGCATTACAAAGGGAGGGAAAAAAACAAGAAAGAAGGGTATATACTTGTCATTCTCGAAATACCAATATACAGATCTTTATGGATCAAAAGTTCTATAGAATTAGCACAACCATAAACAGTAGGCCCAAGTCCACAGCCCTTTTGAACATATTTTACGGGGAAAAAACCTAAAATCTGTTTGAAAATCTGCAGGCCGAGGAATTCTACACAACCATTGTGTTGGTGGGCACATGCGAGGGTTCAATTATTCCCGCCTGTGAATCCTGGGCTCCATTATTTCGAGCAAATAGAGGCAAAAATCATGCATCTTCGTGCTTTTCAGAACAAATAAGATACTGCATAAATCTCTCTCATGCGACAGAAAAAAAAATAAAATGGAAGGCGTTTTTCTTTTTTCGTGTTATTTTTTATTCAGGAAGGAAGGTGGTCTTCACGTTAACAAGCTTTAAAGGATCGAAGTTAGTAGTTGACATGCCGCAACTTAGTACTCCCCACGTCTATATCAAAATCTTCAAACAGAAATATGATCATGGACCAACAAATTTCCAGTGCTTATAAATACATGCATATTCAAATCTACCCTCACACAATTACAAATCACTTTTGCTCTGTGCTTAAGCTGCAACAACCTCCACAGAGAATATGGCAAGCAACCAGCTTACAATTGTCATCTGCTCTCTCTTGCTGCTCCCATTAGCCTTCCTTTCAACAGCTGCCCATGATGAAACTACTCCAACCAAGCCGGTAGAGAAGAAAGTCGATGTGGTGGTTGAAGGCATGGTCTATTGCCAAAGCTGTAAGTATTCTGGATCATGGTCTTTGACAGAGGCCGAGCCAATCCCTTCAGCTATAGTCAGTGTCATTTGCAAAAATTTCAAGAAACAAGTCACTTACTACAAGGCATATGAAACCAATGCATATGGTTACTTCTATGCACAACTTGATGACTTCAAGATGAGCAACAATATTTTGGACCATCCCCTCCATGGTTGCCATGTGAAACTCATTTCATCAAGTCTTGCAAACTGCAGCCTCCTCTCCAATGTTAACTATGGACTTTATGGTGCTCCACTTCGATTCGAGGACAAGGTGTTGCAAGGAAGTCATTACGAAGCTGTGATCTATGCTGCAGGTCCCTTGGCTTTCCGACCAGCTCAATGCACTCCTGAAACTCATGTCTGATATTACTGCTCTTTCACTTATCTTTTAGTTCGTGACCAATCTTCATCTCGGTTTTTATTCTTGTTTTGTTCCCTCTCCTGTTGATTTTAACTGTAATCTAGGAGTGGTGGCTATCTGTTCCATTTATTCAACGACTTTGTTTCCTTTGCTTGAAGTGTTACTTCTTAACTATCACAATGTTGTTGTAAGCTATTTCTTTTTCTTGGCTGTATTTGCGAAATTATTATAATGATATAGATCACGCCACGATGCAGATGAAGATGATCAATCGTCATTTTGGTTTTGATTCTTGTTTTAATCCCTCTTCTGTTGATTTTAGCATTTTTATCTGGCAATGGTGGCGATTTGTTGTATTTCTTCAATAAATTGAATTCCCTGGCGTAAAAAGTTGCATTTTATCTATTACAAAGTCGTTGTTTAGATATTTCTTTCTCTAGGGCCCAGGCTGTATTTGCAGACATCACGAGGACTCTGATGACAGATCACAGCACAATGCAGATGAAGATGATCAGCTGCAACCGGAGATTGGAATAAAGATAGTGCAGGCAAACGCTAAACCACATTAGAAGATTTTGATATGAAGCATGATCAAAGAGATCAAATTTTAACGAATTCAAGCACAAGGCAAATGTTGTGGTAAATCACAACACATTAAATAAGCTACAGATTGAAATCTTATGTGCCATTAATAATAACCGCTCCTAAAAGTCCAATGGCATTCCAAACATTTTATTTATGTCATCCATGGCCGCTTTTGTAAAAACTGTTGGCTCAAACAAATCAGTGTTGCTTACTCTGGAGGACTTGGGTGGTGGCTGACCTTGTTGATGTTCCAGATCATCATCAGGAAGTATTGAAAATCCGCAAATGTCTTGTTTCATAACCGGTGTTTTATCCTGCCTTGGTCTCTTGGTTCTTACAAAATCCATTGGTTTCCCAAACATGTTGTTGATATCATCCATAGCCTCCTTCAAATTGACTGTAGGATCTACTAATCCGTGGTGGCAAACATTCTCCACCGCCGCCGCATCTAAGATGGTAGACCCGACAAACCTGTGAACAACTGTATCCTCTCTATGCTTTATTCGAGGCAAGCTCTCATCATCCATATAATCAGAGCTTCCAGTTGGAAGATCCTTCGGACTTGGGAAGACAAAAGCATTTAAAGGTAAAGCAGATGAGCGAGAACCTTCTGCCAGATTTCGAGTCTTACTCTCCTTTAATTTATTCTTCTGAGTTCTGTCACCATTTTCACCGCTTTCTTCATCATCAATGAATATTTGGAATGGTTCTTGATGAATCAAGGGGATTTGAACTCCACCATGCACCTTCAGGGAAATACTCTTTTCTTTTTTTCCATGTAATGATTCGGTTCCATTGTCCAAATTTTCATCAATAAAGACATCAAATTCACTGTTCAAACTATGCTCTTCTTTTGGTCGACTTCTGCGTGATCTACTTATTGGAGCAATCTCTAAAGGCTCTCGAAACATGCTATTGATGGCATTCATGGCCTCCTTCATATTTATTGTAGGGTCCAAGAGTCCATGATGGCAGGCATCTTCTGCTTCTTGCTTCCCAACTATTGCAGTGTCTACAAACTTTACCACGACCGTGTCATCTCTGTGACACATCCTGGATTCATCTGACTCTCCTGTATCCTCTTGCTGCTTAGATGCATCTCTCTGTCCAATCTTTTTCACATGCTCCTTCTTCATGGACAGATCACTACCCAAGCCAAATTCACATGAATTTCCTGAAAATCCAACATGATTAGATTCCTTCATTGGCTTTACATCCTGAGAACTCCCATCCGGTATCTTTTTAGGTTTATCCTCAATGCTGTATACATTCTCATCGTTCTCTTCTGTCTTCCTGGTAGATAGAGTTCTTTTACCACTCCTTCCTGTCCGGTGCTGCAAGACCTCTGTGAAAAGTTAGATGACACAAGACCTCTACGAATAATGAAGGCAGGTCAACATCTAAAACAAAATGAGCACCACCTGGATGTCCTTTTTCTTGTGTCTCTCCATGCGATGCAGGAACTGCTCATATGATTTCTGCAATTCATCAACAGGCTCGGCGAGGCTGTTCAGAAGTTGTTTCAGATGGAGGATATTGCTTAGTTCTATTTTCAAAAGAAAAAATCATATACCACCCAAAACCATCAAAGGGCTATGTAACATAATGAAATACAAAAGTTACTATTTTAGTAAATGATGTATTTGGCAAGTTGCTATTCTTTTTGTGATGCAATAAAGCTAGTAATTAGTAGCCATAATATGTTCTTTGCATGGTAGAGGTAGATGGTCAAATAATGAATAAGGTTTTCATTATCACATGAGTTCAGAGTGAGGTTTAGCTTATATTGACAGGAAGGGGAGAACAAAAAAAACAAAATATAGCTTCTAGCATTCCCTCAGGAACCAAGAGGTGAAGCCAATCACATGAACAAAATGCAAATACTCAGTAAAATGACTGCATTTTGTAGTCCATTTAGATAAAATATATATATATGTGTGTGTGTGTGTGTGTGTGTGTGTGAGTGCTCAATCAAGCCAGCTGCTTCAAATGAAAGGTGAAAGTGGCTAAGAAACCCAGTTGAAAGGGAAAGAGGCTTTCATCTAAGCTCGTAATCCACTATTTTCTCAGAAACCTTGACATTCTCAACCTTTAGCCAACAGGTAAGAGTAGTCCCACCTAAAAACTACATTGCCGAGAAAAACAAACATGCCCACTGTCTAGATGCAGAACTGGGAAGTCACTAAACTACTAATTGGCCTCATGCTTCCAAAGGGTTGCGTTACAAAATCCATGTACCACTCATTCAGATGTGTTGTAAGCATTTAATGATAATGTGCAGTAGAACTAAACATCAAAGGTCCTCTTCCATTCAAATATTGAGATATATTTTGAAATGTAGTTAACTTACTTCTGAACCCCTAAACGGTACATGTTCTCAGCGTCTTCAAATTTCTTCATCTTCTCATAATACAGAGCATATGCCTGGTAGAATAACGACCGCTTTGTTCCTATGCGATTCATTTCCATGGTGCTCAACAGCGCTCTTGGATCATTCACATAATCCATCTACTCAATCCCATTCAAAATAAACAAATAACCAAAATTACAATGATAAAATACTACAGCCAGTCTTTCTTAACATTTAATAAACATTTATTTTCTCCGATTTCATTTTCTTTTCTGTTTGCCCATTTTACTCAAACACCAAACAAAAACAGAGAAATAAAGCAAGAAAATAAACAGCCCAAGTTCAAAAATCAGAGTTATCCAATAAACCAATCCAAAAACCAATAAATTAGACAAAAACATAAAAAGGGAAAGAGACGGGTTCTGAAATTCACCAGCTGTAACCAGACACGAAGGTAGCGCAAGTCATTTCTGTAACGCCTATCCGACTCAAAACTCTGTGTGCATTTTTGCAAGAAACGAGGCAGCTTTTGTTTCAGTGCATCCGGATGCAGACACTCCTTCAGTTTCTTAATCCCCCTGTTTAAGAACAGATAATAAAGTTCGGTTAACAAAAGCAGCAGCAATATTATTATTAAAACAAGCAAAGAAGAGAAAAGAGAAAGATTAGGAGTACCGGAGCCAAGGGAGAAGAGGGTCATTGCCAGTGTAAGATTTGATGTCCGATATTAAAGAAGAGAAGAGATCATTGTGTTTGTGGGTTATTGACTTCTTTGTTTCCATTTGGAAATACAAGAGTTGATTAGTTGCTTTGTTTTGTTGATAGAACACCAAGTTAAGTTGAAAAGAAGCAACCAGAGAGAAGAAGAGGGAGGAGCGGAGGATTGTGGGTTTTTGAATATTTTTATGAAACTACTATATCAGAGTATAGACCTGTAACCCGTTACTTGTTCATGGCTGAACCTGACTGGGTTCGATATGGGTCTGGGTCAGGCCAGACTTGTTTTTATAAGTCCAAAGCCCGGACCGACCATGTTATTCAGGCTGGTTCATGAGCCGGGACCCTGCCCATGATACTGTAGCCAGGAAAAAACCACGATCAAAAGCACCAAACTAAAGCAATCGTGAATCTACATTGTTATCAATTTTCTCATCAAGTTCATGCATCGCTAAGACCTTCCCCGTCAATTCCTTCAAGTCCTTGAAAAACTAGAGCTTGTTCAACTACGATTGGGATTTTTCACTGAATTAGAACATCGATCGATATTATATATCCCATTTAGCATGTGCAGGATCTCATATGCTAACTTCTGTCGTTTGATCTAATGGATCGTATATTTGTTTAAACTTTTTAGAGTACTCAGACTCACCCTCCATTTTATGGACAGGAAAGGAGAAAGAAAAAGGAGATTGGTGGCCGAGGGCGTGTTTTGAGAGAAAAAGTTCAAACAACCAATTCAATGGAAAATAAAATTTATTGTATGAAAAATTAAAAAAATAATTAAAAAATAATCTAAATTCACTTGAGTTAACCTGTAAAATTCATGATCTAATCATGAGATTTGGGATAACTTTAAAAAAAGTCAAATTAAATCAAATTATAAAGCCAACCTAATATTAAATAATAAAATTAAAAAAAAATATTGAAGAACCTAGAAAACAGAGTTAACTCGAGCTAATCTTTCAAACTTGTAACCCAGATCATGAGGTTGAGATTACTCCAAGTATGGTAAACCTGAAAAAAAAAACAAAATTCGATTCATAATCAACAAAATACTAAGAGATGAAAATGAGAAAAAAATCGATCAAAAAAGATTTAAAACAAAACAAACAACAATCGAAAGAATAAAGATAATTTTGACCTAAAAATAGAAATAAAATGTCGATTGGTGAAATTTAGAAAAAAATAATAAAATGATCTAAATAAAAAAAACAGCAATAAAAAAATAGAACAAAATTTGATCTGAAAATGACATTAAACCAAATGTTAAGTAATAAAATAAAAAAACAAATCAATTAAAAAAAACTCAAAATAAAAAAATATCAATCAAAATAACGATAATCAAATTTGAAACAAAAAAAAAATGTCAAACACCTTTTATTTTTGGAATTTTAAAGAGATGAGAGAGAAAATAAAGAAAATAAGAAATAAAAGAAAAGCACACCACCGCCTCATCGGGAAGTTCTTGCTGTGAGGAATCTAGTGCAATGACGAATGATCGTTATCGACCATCGTAAGTGACCTTACACATTGTTTGTTTGTGGTGTATAACTGCTGTATGTCGGTGCATGCAGTGCACATGCCAACCATGTTTATCCTATCTGTTTACCATCATCCACCATATTTATTTCGATTTCAATTTTGGTTTCTTAACTCTTAGTTGTTTGAGATAAACATGATTTTATTTTATTTTTTAAAATCAAACACCAGAATCTTGTCGCTACATTATGAGAGCTCCATATCTAGGCATTGAAGATAAAAATACCAAATCAAATCTCAAATAAAGTTAGCGTGAAAGAATCAAACTAAAAAGAATATTAGTAACAAAAAAAATTCATTTGACCTTGCAAATAGTTCCAAATACTAGCAAATAAAAGGGACTCAGTATTTATTTTAGCTCCAAATTTAATCCTCAAAACTTCAATTCTAGTAAATTAATAAAATCGAATCTTACTTTGTCAAACCGAAGAAAGTAATATTCCTATAACACTGGTAACACACAATCATACAAACAAATCACCACAATCAGTTCTAAAAATATGTAACATTAAATGATCAATTTTTTTTTAAAAAATCGAGGTATCAAAATGAAAAAAAATGTAACGGAACAAAAAAAAAATCACTACACTAAAATCTCTCACACGCCACGGTGAAACACTGCATTGATGCCCTTTAGTTTTTTTTTTTAAAAATTTAAATATTTTTTTAAAAATATCTTACCTTACTGTATAAAACACGCACTAGGACACAAGGGCATACACTAAAGTCATCTATAAACGTTAAATTGTTTTTTTTTTTTTTAACTTTTTTATATAATTTTAATATGTTAATATAAAAGAAATAATATTATTTCTATATTTTTAATTAAAAAATACTTAAAAAAAATAGCGGTACGCTCTTAAATCTTCTCCACCTAAACCCTCTCTCTCTCTCTCTCTCCCCCTCTCCCTCCTCGCCTCACTCAATTCCCTCTCATCATGGCAGAACCAGAATCCGACATTTCCGACCCGGTCGTACAGAACCCTAAAAATGAAGAAGAAGAAGACGTCTACGAACAAAGCGACGACGTCGAAGACGACGATGAGGACGAGGACGAGGACGAAGACGAGGACCTCGAATCCCAAAAGGCGAAGCTCCGGAACCGATTTCAGAATTTCTTTCGCAGAATACAACACGAATCGGTCCCAATTCGTGTTCATGATGTTGTAATCAAAGGAAACACGAAAACTAAAGACACTTTGATTGAAGCAGAAACGGCGTCGCTTAAAGATGCGTCTACCTTTAAAGAGTTGTTTGCGGCTTCAAGCGATGTGAATTTTAGGTTACAAGCACTTGAGATTTTTGATTCGGTGAAGATCACGCTTGATTCGGGCCCGCCGGAGTTGCCTGGGACTGCTAACGTGATTGTCGATGTTGTGGAAACTAAGAGCCCTCTCTTGGGTGAAATTGGGGTTTTCAACAAAGGCGAGGTATACATCTTGAATGTATTCTTTTTCTAGTTGGAATTGGCGGTGTTTGGGTAATTGAATAATGTTATAATGTGCGTCTTTGTAGCTTCGATTTCTTATGATTGATTTTGTTCTAGTGATTGTGAGTGATTTTGATAGAAATGTAGGAAAATTTGTGCTTGTTTAATTGATGACTGAATAACGATGCGCGTCTGTTAAACGGGAAATGGTAACAGTGGAAGGGAGGAATTGCATTTGTGTAGTTGGTTTTGTTTAATAAGGTGCTATAATTGGTCACTGTCTAGTGTCTACCATCTAGGCACAAATAAAATGGCATTTTTATACTTTGTTTCAATTTTTTGGAATTGCGATTAATGATTCGGTGCTCTGTTTGGTTGCTGAAAAACAGGGGAAATAGAAAGATTTTAATGGCTTAACTGGTTTGTGTCATTACATATTCGTATTAGTGACTAGGAGCATGGAACTGAACATGGCTAGTGTAAGGTGGTTGATGTGGGCTCATAATGGCATGCATATGTTTACTGTTATAATTCGTATCGGTGGGGCATTAGATAGCTGAATATTCTGCATTTGCATAATTATAAAATCTCTACTGAGTTTGATTCACGTTTTTACACTATAGGTTCATTTCTCAAGATTTATTGGAAACTAAGGGGTTCCTGAAATTGTAAGTTGGTTTTGTAGGCTTCATCATCAACATTGGAGGGTACACTCAAGTACAAAAACATATTTGGTTATGGGGATCTTTGGGATGGCTCTCTGGCATATGATTGTGACCACAAGGCAGAGGTAAGTGCTGGTGTGTTTTTGCCAAGATTCAAAGGACTTGTGAACCCAGTAACAGCGCGACTATTCCTGCAATCTCAAGACTGCCTAAAGTTTTCCTCTTTCAAAGAGCGATCACTAGGGCTATCTCTTGGCTTATTCTCAACCAGGAACCATGACGTGGTGTACAATCTTGCCTGGCGTACATTGACAGATCCATCACGAACAGCTTCGAGTTCAGTAAGGGGGCAGCTTGGTCATGGTTTACTTTCATCTTTGAAGTACACATTTAAGATTGACAGGAGAAATTCACCTCTGAGGCCAACACGTGGATTTGCTTTTGTTTCTACAACCCAAATTGGTGGCCTTGCACCTGATAGTCGCAGCTTACGATTTTTGCGCCAGGTTTGATACTCATTTCATGTTTGATCTTCTGGTTTTCCTAGTACCTGTTTTATTCAGTTCTTTCAAGCATTTTTCTTTCCTGGCAATGCTGCCACTTTTTGGCTCTATGCAAGCTTGTTTTGACCGCCTTCTTTGCTCATGTCTCCACCTCTCTCCATATGTCATTTGTTTTTATGTAGCTTAGCTTTGTCAGTTTTCTTTTACCATAAAAACTAAATGTCTGTGGTGTTTTGAATCTCAATGCTGTAGGATTAGATCATACTGAAATGTACTCTTGTTTTTCTCTCAGGCCAGCCATTTAGATTCTGGAAAAGCTCTGTTGGTCACTTTTTATTCCTCACAGTTATTGATGGCTTGTAATTTTTATTATGTGTTAATAACACCTTACAACTTTTCTCCCTGCATCTCTGAAACTTTCCCATTCATGGTTTTGGCATAGAAAATAATGGCCATCTGGTGTATTTTAATGCAAGCTATGTTTTTGAGGTGTTCTTTTGGCTGTGTGTTGGGGCTCACTTTGCCTTTTTCCAGGAGAAGCAAACAAATTTTTTACTTCAATTTTTGTCATGCTAACAGATCTAAGAACTAGGCTTTAGTTTTTCTCCAGGTCAACTCAAACTCCATTAATGATAATCAGTAATTTTCTTGCTGCTAGCTTTGTGGGGGATAAAGTAAATGGATGGTGGAGTCAACTGTTCTGCACTGAAATATTTGAGTCCTTTAGTCTAGTAGGCAACAGCTAGAATGCTTAATGTTGATCCCTTGCACTGGCTAACATTGTCCACACTTGGACAACTCCATGCCTACTTGTACAAGCGTGGAAGTTGGAAGCACCAAAACTGCATAACTTCTAAATGGCAAACTACATGTCATGCCCACTTTTACCCATTCTTTCCTTTTTCGTTAAGAAAACAATGACAAACAAAGTTCCATAGCCGCTTTTTGTTAGATTTGTAAGGAAAACATATTCAATTACCAGCTTCTTTGTTGAAGAAAAAAGAACTAATCATATTGTTGCTCTCATTCCCATCCTAAAATTTTCTGGTTCCGCCAGTGGCTCCCAATACAGGTTTTATCTAGAGAGCAAATACACTATATATACTAATTGTTCAGATGTGGTTCACCATAAAAAATAGAGAAATATATACCAACAAAAAGTCAAAAGAATTTAAAAAGAAAATTTTGAATTTTCTGTTTGTTGTGTTAGAGTATGAAGATTGTCTGGGTTTGAAGAACCTTTCATGTGTACCTTTCTAGAATACCAATCTCAAATGATTTACATTGGGGAACAAAATAAATGTTCACACAAAAGCTAGCATTTCGATTTGTTTGTCCTAAACTTGAAAGCTAACATGTCATTCTCAACATTTTAAATTCATGCACGAGGCTCTGCTCCTCAATCTTTGTTTGTTAAGTGGTTAGTTAAGCATAGATTAGTTGTTGCATGTTACTTGGGAATAATTCACACCTCTTGTCTCTTGAGCTGTATTTGTTCGATAATGAGCTATTTTTCATTAATAAATTTAATTTTAAGCATGGTTAAGAGCTTCAGGTTTTCAACTGGTCTTCTCTGTTTACATCATATATGTATGTGGTTGTATTTGCTATGGTTTCTATTTTAAAACAAATTGGTCTGCTTTATGCTACTATGTTGATTATACTTAGCTATTGGATACCTCATTAGAATATGAGATGCCTGTTTTTTTGTTCCATCTCCATTACTTGCACTTTTAAATCTTGTGTGCTTTCCATTTTTTCTTACTTAAAACAGGAGCTTGATCTTCGTTGTGCTATACCTCTTGGATTTTACCATTCTGCACTGAACCTGGGAATATCTGCTGGTGTTGTTTTTCCCTGGGGATCTGGATTTTCAAGCATGCCTTCACCACTGCCAGAAAGGTTCTTCCTTGGTGGCAACTTATCTCCAGTTTGCACTTTGGGTGGTCCAACATCATTATGGGGGTTTAGGACTAAAGGTCTTGGCCCTACTGAGCCTCGAAGACAATTTCAAAATAACCCAGCTGATGAGAATGCTGATTCTGGAAGGGATTATCTTGGAGGAGATCTTGCTGTTGCTGCTTTTGCAGATTTTTCTTTTGATTTTCCATCGAAGTGGTTAAGTGCAAAAGGAATCCACGGACACCTTTTTGCTTCTGCTGGGAATGTTGACAAACTAACAGAAAATTCATATCGGAATTTTTCTTTGCAAAAGTTCACTCAATCATTCCGTAGCTCCGTAGGAGTTGGAGTTGTTATTCCTACAAATCTCTTCCGAATGGAGGTGAGTAATTTTCTTACCTTTTCATTTTGTACCTAAGCAGTAGAGGACATTTTGGGCTTTAAATTGTAGCTGTTGAGCACAATCCTATTGAAACAGTGGGAGAGTCAACATCAAAAAATTTAAATGTCATGAAAATGTGAGCTATCTCGTCAAGACATTGACCAAAGAACTTAAAGAGTCATGGAAGGGTTTCTCTCAATGAAATATTTATTCTTCTTGTTATACCAAATAAATGGAATGTACTATTATAATTTGTGCCACTTACATGCTGTTTAGCAACAAGAAATGGATGATGGGAATGAAAGTTTCCATTTTGAAGTTGTTTGGTTGAAAGGAATCAATGGGGGGTGGAAATGAAGAGAGGGAATGGAAATGAAATTTTTTTGTTCTTATTCTCATGGGGGAGGTGGGAATGAAAACTTCATAGTGATATCTCCTGTTTTAATCTGTTTTTTTATTCTTTTATTTATTTCTACAAGACCTCAGTCAGGCATTTCATCTCTAATGAGTTTGATTTTATTTCCAGCTGAATTATTGCAACATCTTGAAGAAATTTGGCGAGGACCGTGGCAAGTCAGGATTCCGTGTCAGCTTTTCTTCTCCATCATAGAATACAGAAAGTCCTCCATGCCAGGTGGTTGAGTTTCCTTTTCTTTTCTCCATTTGTTTTTGGCCTTGCGAAGAAAATCACACATTAGCCAGCCTTCATTTTTTTGTTTCAAATGTAATTTTGATGGTGGAAAGTTGGTCCGGAATTTTATGGTGCACAAAAAGAGGGAAATAATACGATAAAACAAAACATTGATGTAGGCATATGTTATAAGGTATTCCATGAAACCATCGAGTGGCAAAGTATTTAGATCGTTATCCATGCCATTTGTTGATTGCCTGTCACGACTCGGGAATCAGATAATCTTTTTGTGTGCTTGAACTGCAGGATTATTCATTTTAATATGGTCTTTGAATTTGCTGAAACTGTGAAATGTACTTCAGGAGGGTGCATATCTCGGTAATGCTGACTGTTTTAGCTAGGAGACCTATAAACTATAAGGAGGGCAGATAGGATGAGTAGTAGTCATGTGTGCTAGACCTGATCTTGTTGCTAGAGGGCCTGGTGAAGCTCATTATCTTCTTGAAGAGAACTTGTAATCTGAAGTAGGAAATTTTGATGGAAGAAATTCCAGTAATCGGGAAGTAGATTGATACAAAATATAAAACATGCGGGTAGCAGGCCTAGCCTGAGATGGTAACGGATAGCATGCAGAAGCTCTTGACCGTAGAGAAGCCGGAAGGCTTGCAGGGAAATAGGGGAAATAGAAGACCTGACAAGTCTAAATTGAATGGCACAGAAATTCACGAGGTGCCCTGGTCAGAAAGCCGCCTGCCTTTGTATGTGGATGGACCGTGTCCTTTTAAGCTGGGCTTTCTTTTTGTTGGCCCAAATAGCGAATAGTTTCCTACCTTTTCACAATAAGCCGTGCTTTAATGGTCTTCGATCCTAGAACTTTCAAGTGAATCAGTTCAACACTCGATTCTCGAGTATTTGAGATGCTGATGGAAGAAGACTGAATCATCACTGAAGATGGAGTCCAATAGCAGCTTGGGGGAAGTTAAGTCTATATATATAGCCAATGCTTTCAATCTCCTGCTTCTTTCCTTTATTTTTTCTCCTCTAAGGTGACGAATTCATGCATGGTCCATTGAGGTTATAGTCAATCGAAGATGATAATTGGTGAATGGGGAGTTATAGACTCTCTTGGGGTTGAGATGAAAAGGTTCTCCTGTAGACATAGCTAGGCTTGCAACGTTTCGCTTGTCAAAATTAACATTGCTGATTTTGGCAGTCAATTATTGTTTAAAGAAAGCAGTCAATTTGCGCCAGGCCATGGTGGATCTCTTGCTGGCACATTCATTTCGCACGGTCCCCTCTAAGGACTTGAAATCTAATTGTTCTGTCAAAAATGGTCATTGAACTAGATTCAGCAGTTTCGCCGTCAATCAAATCCATGTAGAGCTGGAAGCCAGCTCTATATAGGGTCTGCTAAGTCAAGAAGCAAGACCTAATTTGAAGAGTCCATCGGGAAAATTAATGATCCTCACTGGATTCCAAACTATACTTTCAATTGTTGTGTGGAAAAGAAAAGAGAACTGCCAGTCACTCTCGGCATTTCTATCAATCTTTCTTCCTTTCTTTCCTTCTGTTTTTGTTTTTCTTTTATGAACGGGGCCTGTCTAGCTGTAAAAAATTAGTAAATTGCCTAAATCAAACTAGTTAGTAATAGCCTAATAATTGACTAATAAAAAAGTAATTTTACTCCTTTTCCTGCCGTAACTAATTAATGGCCCGACAATGGATGTTAACATGGTGCTTGAAGAAGTGCTAGTTCTTTCAACTTAAAATAAATAAATAAGAGAAGTGCTAGTTCAACGTCGCAAATTGCAACCACGAGATTCATGCAACTAGCCTAAATTACTAGGGAAATACAAATGACGGGTAATTTGTCACGGCCGTCGCTGTGGTGGAAAAAAAAAAGCTTGAAAAGGAGACAAAACATGCCTATGAGATCAAATTAGCATATTAACTACTCTGCATATTGCAAAATTAATGTTCAATATTATAAATTTCCTTTCAGTCCATGCATACGTTTCCTATGTGAAGGCAACTCAATTAATTAACTAGCATTTTCTTCTGCTTAGTCTAACACACAATGTTAATTGGTAAGCATATCCCATTTCACAACGTCAGGAACTTCCATCTAAAATTGACCAGTTGTTTGATTTTGACCACCTTTATGAATCGGATGGTATTCATAGGTTGATCATGGATCAATTATTTGACTAGTTATTGTATTGATACTTGCGAAGTAAAGCTTTCCCTATATACCAAAAACTTAATATAATGAGCTAGGGAACAGTAGTTGTTATGCTCTTGTTTGAACACGAAGCTTTCATTGATGAAAAACCTGAAAGGGCAGCTGGTGTTGAATATGGTCGCCATATCACATGCATCATGCTGGCAATATTGCATCATGCATGGACTCTACATGATGATGATCATCATCATCATCACCATGGTGGTGTTAAATACAGTTGGGTGTTGCATATGTAGCCAGGAAAAAGACAGACATCCTCGTTCTCAAAGGATGGTAGATCCGCATTAATAGGTTCACGTATTCTCATGCACAATAGAAAAGTAGATTAAAGAAACAGTGGGCAAAAAGAAGAAAAACAAAGGTCCTGTTGCGAGTTGACTTCACAGGTTAGGTGTTCGATGCCGAATCTCCCAGTCCCAGACCCAACCTTTTTCTAGCTTTATTTTAATAGTTTTCTCAGGGAAACCAGCCTATACGATTGCTAATGATTTAGAAATGATCTGCACACACATATATATTTCGAAACAGCATCTGTTAATTAATTATCCTTTTTTTTTTATTGGAGGCTAGCTAGCAGTAGCATTGGCCTCTTAGAATTTCTTATCAAGTACATTTCATTTCATCTGATATGTCGTGTTGTGATTCCAAACTCTCCTTGGAAGAAGTGAACAAAAACATGGTGACACCTAATTTCTTTTGAAATAATAAGTAATTGCTAGGCATTTATTACTCGGAGGTAACAGCATGCCTCCAAGTAAAACTTAAATGAGACTAAAGTTAACTGTGTATTAATTATATGCAACAGACCGCAGCCTGCAAGTAACTCTCTCTGCAGGTTGAACAAATCAGACAATCTGGTTGAATTTATTTATTTTTTCTTTTTTTATTTATATAAACAATTAATCAAGTTCATCCTTGAATAAACTCATTTTAGCTTTGTTTTTTTTCTTAGATCAAAGTTGAGTTGACTCATTAAATCTGGCAACAGATTTTGTCAAATGTACACCAGCCCAGCGAATGAGATCCGAGCCCAACCATTGTAATTAAAACTATATATAGATGGATTAATTTCAAGTTCTTTTTTCATTAAAAGACATTCTTAGTTACGCCACACGCCTAATAAATTTAATTTTGACACCAGCCAACTATATCAAAAGATGACTTTGCCAAAAGAAACCACTGATTCTTGGGCGGCTTTGATTTCTCTCAAGACCCTCGTGATTCTGGGTATTTTTTAATTTTTTTTAGCAAAAAGAAAGTAGAAAAATCTTTAGTTAGGTTATATGTCATGTAAAGATTTCATTACATATACACGTAGCCTCTAAATGTAGTTAGAGTACACGAGGATGGAATATTAGGTTTCCTGCAGAATTAATACTATATGCTACTTTTCCTTACATGTCAAAACCTGAAATTAAATGCTTCGTGAAATCAAGTGCAATTTTCTTGAACATCGAGTCACTTGTTAAACGATGATGATCTTTTGACATGAACTATATAAAAAATCATATAACTATCGCGGCCTAGCTATAATTAACCACCTAAAAACAATTACTTCATATATATATATATATATATATATATATATCTTGTTTTATTTATTTATTTATTTAGTATATCCGAGGGTTCAAATGTTGTAGATGTTCTCATTAATTATTTTACAATTCATAAGATAGTGCTAGCGCCCTCCTTTAATCCAGCCTTTATATAATAATAATAATAATAATAATAATAATAATAAAAGAAGATAAAAAAAATATGAAACTATTATAAAACTTCAGCTATCAACTTAAAATTTAAACTTTTGAATTGATAATTTTTTAATATTTTAATATAGCATTTTTTACTAAGTGGACAAAAATTCTCTTCAAATTAAAATTAAATTTCCATATAAAAAAGTGTAAATTAATCTATGTAAATTTCAATCCTAATAAGTGTAAGAATTTACAGCTAGCTTTTAATTTCCATCAAATAATTGTTAAAGATACTTTACGTTATATAATTCTTTTTTTTCCCTCTTTAATTGACTGTGAAAACCCACAAGTTTAGGACAAACAACACATAGGCCGAGTAATTATTGTATACATACATTTGTGTTTTTTAGAGAAGTTGTGGTTTTTACATCCACAATATGCATCCTATTGATCACAATTATATTTTAAGTGGGATGAAAGTGAGAGAACTTAAACAAAATTAAATTAAATTGAAAAGTCATTGCTACTTGATATATATATATATATATATATATATATATATATATATATAATTACTCAATCATTAAATTAAATAACGGAGGAAAACTCGGGATCTTGAGACACTGCTAGCTTGCCATAAAGCCTTGTATATCTATCTAAATTTGAATATGAGTTTCTTTTGTTTTTGTTTTGCATATTGATTTTCTGGTTGAATGGACTATTCGACAGAACCCTCCGATGGAACTTGTTGACCGCATCAAAATGCTGCCCAAGTCTAAATTTTTCTGGTTGAATGGACTGTGCAGTTTGATTAAATTACAAGATCGATCGTTTTCCAAATGAAATTCAAGAACTAGATTGGTATGGAAGCCAGACATCACAATAATCAAATCGAAGTTGAAGGCCGAGGATGTAATTATTGGAATTTGGAACTCTTGACACTAGTAATTAATTTTACTTTTGTGGACAGAATTATTCTACTATCTTTTAATAATTTTCTTAAGCCAATGTTGCTCGCCCTGATCAATTATTTCTGGACTGGCGCAGAATATTCGTCTATATATAATTAGAGAGGGAGGCCCCTCCGAGACGGAAAATATGCTAAGCAATTCCCAACAATTGGATTTGACAAGGAAACCATCAAGTACAAGAACCGAGAAACAAATTATTTTATACAAACTCTAATACCAATACTGACAACTGTACTCATCTTTATAAATTCAAATACGGTAATGTATTAATTGTTATTAATTTGATCTAATATAAATTGGAAGTTAAATTAAAGTTAATTAGTCACTGCCTTAAACCGGATGGTCAAAAATTAAATTAAATTCAACTCATGCATGCGAAGACGCGCAACTAATTTTGAATAAAGATGGGAGTCGAGGCTGTAGTTCATAGTTATAATATCCTTTTAGACTTGCTAGCTCTAGTCTATTTGGGTCTT